>Ga0123355_10019798_pt1 | contig 10722 bp, 9 predicted proteins | sample TergutEmb28metaG_3_FD_89872 | JGI IMG/M metagenome (GOLD analysis project Ga0123355, IMG submission 89872) | Embiratermes neotenicus P1 segment gut microbial communities from Petit-Saut dam, French Guiana - Emb289 P1 | ecosystem: Host-associated > Arthropoda: Insects > Digestive system > Gut ...
ACCGGCATATTACAGTTCCTCCTGTGACCATCATCAAGATGTCTCATAACAAGAACACAATCAATACACAAATATATCTATTTGATTATATTTTTCTCATGACACCCTGACGTTGATCACAGGAGCTACCGTAACGTACTGGTGAAGAATAATGTACGCCTGAAGTTAGAAATTTGCATTTGTTGGTTTACCATGCGAGTGCAAAACATTCTTTAATGCAGTCATGAAACACATGAAACCCAATGGTTAATGCAAACCCTCAAATATGTAGTGCAAATACGAAGTCAAAATAAGCACTTTAATGATTAAGTTTACATATAACCTTGCTATGACATCATTCAACGTGCATGTACACTGCTTCATAAACTGTTATGAATATCTAGCCCCCCTCAAAAAAGTTATAATTTTACTTTCTTACTTACACAGTGCACTTCAAAAAGTGCCTTGCTGTTTTCAGTCACGTGCTCATGGAACTTTTATTTAATCCACTAAGGGCATCCAAGAAAAATATCGTAACACGAGGTGTACTACTTGCTGCATTTAACGAAAGTACTGCGACACAACCTGAGGAGACAACGTCAAACAACTAAACCACGGTATGAACCAATTCCTGGTGGAATGGTGTATAAAATCATACCACTTACATCCTACAAGATGTTGCAACTGCTTTTATTAGAATGGCAAATACTTCAACAACATGCAGTATTGAAATGGGTACCCCCTGTAATGAAGTCTTCCCACTACTTCATATCAAACCAGCTCCATCATGTTCTTATATGCGCGAGGGGTTTCAGCACTGTTGTCACGGCTATGACAGTTTTCTACTGGGAAGTCTGATAAGCCAGTATCTCTAGCATCACGAACAGTAAATGCAAAAAGCTGTCCCAAGCATGTCTATGAATTCAACTTCATCCCTTTCAACCTCCATTACTCCTTTGGTTTCACACCTGCCACTGAAAAATACATCTCACCTTTAATGCCATCCATTTTCACCATTCAAAAATCAGGGTTTTAAACAACAATACCATTAACTTCCAACTACACGTAGCCAAATTAAATCTGGAAATATCTGTATATTACCTCTTTTTTGAACACAGGTGGACAACACAACATTCCATGCCACCACCAAAATGAATATTTAAAATTCAAAGACACTACAAACTGTTCTAATAAACCTTGCATCGACATGAAACTCCTGCAATTTCAACCCCTTCCTTCCAATGCACCGCATTACATCACAGCACGCAGAGTTGCACTTTGGAGGATAGGAGTACGCCAACATGCTTCATGATGGACTGCTGTAGTCAACATAACCAAGGATCGCTACAAATATAAAGCAAAACTCTCCTTCCACAAAACCAATATATCCCCCCCCCAAAGTTTGTGCACCCACAAAACAAAACCCACAGATTTGATATCTGGTTGAAACTACGCTGCTCTTACAATTTAATTAACCAAATTGCGAGGTTTAATACTGGTTTCACATTAATGACTTTACTTGCTCTGCCTCTGGTGAAGAACTTCAAGGGTAGAGTAAATTACATGCAGAGATATTGGTCTTAGAAATTTTCCCAGTACAAACTTACATAATCTAGATTGACTGTAGGTACGATGCTCCACCTTCTTCACCATACATCCTAACCAGGAAGGTCCATATGGCTGCAATTCAATAAAAAGCTTGCAGAGGATACTGGCTCGGCTCTTAGCCTGGCATTCATCTCTAATGTCTGGAGTAGCTCATCTGTATCCAATACGGCAATGTTGGATGGGACCTCCCAGTTCTCTCAGGCTGGGATGAGGTTTAGTCTGGAATAACTTGTCTGTATCCACCAGGATGCCAAACATCTGCACGAATAGCAAACAAAATATGTGCCTTCATCCCTCACCTACCTGCCACCCACACCTAGTCTCACACCCACTTCCAAGTCTCATAATATACGTAAGTATGAAATAAGCACAATGAAGCAAATTTACCAAAAATAAACATTTACTGCACATTTTGTAACAACATATGAAATCCAAATACGTCTGCTTTGCTTCAATGAGCTCGACAATATCTCAAGAACTTTCACCTAGGAACTGCCTATCTGCGCTTCAAGCTCAACACATGACAAATTTTCACATTTCAGCCACGCACATGAACCACGACAACTTCTTACCGAACATTGTTCAGAGAGGTCTGACAACCTAGTTACAAGACATCCTCTTAATCCAATCAGTGTTAAGTCATGTACACTGCAACCCATTGATACTCGCCGCAACTGAAGATGCAACTCCCTCAAACCAGCTGCACTTGCCAATGGAGACTATGCACCACATTTAACAGTACTGGGGTTCAGGCTCCAAGCATCCAAATGCAGTGGCCTGTTGGATGAAGGGGGAAGTGACCTACACAGGCAGACCTGGTAAATGGAAAAACAATTCCAACTTGATGTTTCCAGAGTCGACAATCCATTACTAGCTACTGCCAAATTCCTGAACTTTGCTTGTGTTTAACTCTTTGGTGCCTAGCATTACCCACTGCCTACATTCAGTGACAAAATATTACCCTTCACAAAACAGCCCTCAAACTCCAATGTTCAGCAGATCACACTGTGCATTCAATTCCAGCAAGAAAGAGTTACACACATCAAAATTCAAGGACAATTTCCTCACAGTGTAAACGATCAGCAAAACAACCGACACACTATTATACCTTGCACCATGGGATATGGCATTTCAGTAATTGAGCAGTTCCTCGTCACCCTGAAACATGCCTCTTTCAGCAATATCCTCCCAGAGAAAGACCACCACCACTCTCCTTCTGCAATTTGGGGTCACCATCTCAACCATGCCTGGCAAATAGTAAGCAAACACACTGCCTTCTCCAACACCACATCCGACATGCTTGGAGCAATGGTTTTTTATAAGTGAACTGGTACGAACATTTACTGCGAGACAAGCTCACTAGCCTTATCTTGGTTTCCACTATTAACACTACAAATGATGCAATCTTTAAATGGAGTTGTGTCTATACAACAAATAAAAAGGTAGCTTGCTTTTTAATGTCCATGGTGCCCACATTAACCCACAGCCCACAATCCGTTTTTAAGTAGTTTAATTCTGAAATGTGGAGATCAAGTGAACATCATTGAGGCAAGTTCCACTAACTGTGCATGTACTGGAAGTATGTACTATTTATATAACTTCATGGCAATAAAGCAACCACACAACAGTGAACATATGGGAGAAAAATATTTACACAATCCCTGGCAAGTCTAAATTTCTGCACCTTACATCAAAGTACCAGTTACTTTAATTTTTTAAAAACAGAAGAGCATGTATGTCACCTTCAGTATTTTACTTACAACACGCTTCATGATTTCAGACATTCAACCATCTTGCCAATCTCAAGTCACACAAAGGGAAGAAAATTTATCATCCTTAATCCAACACAGATGTTCGTGAGTGATAAATGTATGAACAGCGCGCAGTGAGTCAATCAACCAGAGGAAACTGGTGCACACAAGTCATCCCCCGCACCAGCAATGAACCTGAAGAAACAATGGCCAACATCTGTATGTTGGTATGCTACGTATAACCCAAACCACATAAACCTGCCATAACACTAATGGACGAAGTTCAGTGACCAATGTTACACAATTTTCAAAAATAAAGGCAATATGACTGTAAACTAGTGTGCTCATTAGCAAGTCTGTATATTAGCGCAGAGCTTCCCATCTACAAAGTATGCCATTTACATATACCATTTCATCAGCACTTTACAAATAAATAGACTGAACATTGTTGCAACCACAGCAGCATCAATCAGGAATTGTGCTAGTAATGAAACTGAATCATGCCACACCTGTTTGGCACAGGTCGTACCTGGCAGTAATATATGGTTCAATACCATATTCTTGCACAATGAAGTTCACGCTTTACAAGGCCAATTTCAATGTTAAGTGACTCTGCAACTAAATTCCTGTAACTCAGATTCCTTGCGAAAAAGTATTACTTTTGTGTACTTATCACAGACATGTAGTATGATCCAATGGACAAATCTTCAAAACTTATCTCTAGAAGAAACACAGCCCAACAGCAGTGCAGCTGGTTCCATCGCTGGTCACCACCCATGCTGATTCTTGAGTAGCAGCATCCCAGGCTCTCTTCGACCTCCGCAAACAGCTCTTAGATTCTGTCAAATAGGCCAAGTTGCATCTCCCCCCCAAACCAACAAAACACCCCACAAAACATCAGGGAAAAGGCATCTGGTTGTTAGAAAAATGTCAAACAATATAAAGTTTTTTCCATTTTATTACAAACAAGGTAGGAAAAACAATTAAATAAGGCTTGCTGGGTAACAATTATATAGGCATACAATCCTGAACTTTGAACTAATTTGCATTATAGTTACTTGGCTGCCATTACCAAAAGAAAAATTCCCTGTACAAAAAACACAAATTGCACTACTTCAGTAGGCACGGATTACAACAACGTAACCCGATGGGTAAACATTTCTTAGTCCTACACACCCAAAAGTGTTGCAACAATGGATTATACACCCATCATGCTGTTCAATCATCTGTTACATTATGAGCAAGCAATCTATACAAACTTTTCAGTTCCAAACAAGCATGAAATTCAATATGAATTAATTATGAACATTTACGAAATGTTTTAGTTCCTAACCCTACCAATTACAAACCAAACTGATGATTCCCAGGGACAGGTCACTCATCATGGCTTGTCACCTGACCCCAGAAGTCGACCACGGGCAGACATGCTTTCTCAAATGCAGAGACTGGAATGAAAAAATACCTCAATAATATCACAGAAAGAAAAATTGATATTTTATACTACACTGACCATGGGTTCATCTTTGGATAGGACACTTCACTTCATTCACTAGGCACATGAAGCTATGTAAACTGTCTAGGTCTTCACAAGTCTTCTCATCCCACTCAGCAGATCGATCGCCAACGGCTGTAATATGGCACACATTACAATCACCTTGAAACAGTTCAGTTTTTATCCGCTGCCACCGATGGTATCGCTGCTGCTGTTTCATTCTCAACAGCATCTCTGCTTTCTCTAAAGCACTAGTCAAAACAGCTTCAACCCTTAAATTTTTCCTTCTCTGTCTCTTGAAGCAGTTCTTCTTCACTCTCACCTTGGTTATCCAAACCGCAAGTCCATCAGTTCGATTCTGTTGTCGGTTATTTGGGCCACGCACAGGCACACCCATACCAACTGCTCCAGACGAAGTTGTTACGTAACGGCGAGCACTCCTCTACTCTCTACAGAAAAAATTACTGGTAGTTAAGAGCACACACCTGTAGTAGTTTCGCAGACTCCATGCTACTCGAATACCACAAATTTACACGACGTTGCCAGTCCAAGTGCGTTATACCGCGTCCTGCATGGAAAACCCTACTTTTGTACCACTCAACTTCCGCTCTAAATACAACCGCCTTTCTACCAACCCCTATATATATACCTTGAATTCTGCAAATCAGTGTTCCTACGCGCATATGTCAGAAAAAAGGTCATAATGATTTAATTTATGACATTTCATACAAATATACACGTAAGCTTTCAACAAGTACACAATGTTAACACTCATAATTACACCTTACTAAGTTACAATCAGACGTTACAAACATGTCTAAATTAAATTGTCTAGCATACGAAAAAAGTAGGTTGGCGGATGAACACTCATCTCAAAGTCAGCAAACAAACCGTGTGTTCCTGACGTCATTCATGACAAAGAGCGAAACTTTGTCCTTCCGTTACGCCAGTTCCGATAATGGCTGCCAACGTGTGGTTTTCTAAATACTTATTTTTAGTGTTCTGAATCATAAATGCACTATGCGTTTTTAAAATAAAATTTGCATAAACTGCTATAGTATTATGAATTATCAGCATGAAGATGAGTGACAACCATGATGAATCTTTCAGTGTTTTCACCAAAGTTCAGCTTAGTGGAATACTATTCAAGAAATCGTTTGCACCGCATTCCAACAAATGGTCGAAGAGGTAAACGTAATGTACATTCTTTAGAAGAAATGCACCACCACGAAGTAATCGCTAAAGACATTTGCTGCAATATATTGTCCAATATGACGTTGTGGAAGGGTGTTACCATAAACACAAACGTCCGCACAACTACTCTCCACCCTCCGGGCCAAATTAATTGTTTACACCTTTATACACTATGTCTGTAATATCCATTTTGATATTTTCCTATCTGTGCCTACGTGTTCCAAGGTATCATTTCCCATGCAGCAGACCTCTCACCCATCTCATTCTTAATTTATCTCAACAATACTTGGTGAACAGTATAAAGTATGAAGCTTATCTTTGTGTAATTTTCATATGCTTTCAGACACACGTTAATTATTTAAGTCCAAATATTCTATGTACCCATGCTACCTACCCACATGCACAGCTTATACCAAAGAATAAAAATGTTTGATGTGTTACTAGGCTCTCATATTGGCAAGTGGCAGTCATTTTATTTACAATGAAACTTCGCATACATTATTTTCTTAAATAATACTAAACTGTATCTCTTCTACAGTGATCTGAAATGCAGAACAATGCAATATTACAACTTTTTTTTTCTTTAGGTTTTTCATTGTCAAGGAAGGTTTCCTTTTGTACTACTCAGAAAGTGAAAAGAAAGTTTTTGATAAGAAAGGTTATTTCAACATTCATCCAAAAGGTGTAATACCAGTTGGAGGATGCATTATTCAAGCATCTACAGAACTAGGCCAGGACTATGTCATACGAATCATAAGTGGCAGCTTTATACATGTAAGTCAGTGTATGTTGCTGGAAAATGTGAAGTACATATGATGATAATCAAATTAATGTGTTTGGCTATTAAATGAAGATCCCTTTGAACAGGGTTCATTGGCTCTGGGAACAGAGACACAGTATGACCAAGATCGATGGATAGAAGTACTTCAGGAAGCAGCAAGGATGTAAGTTTGTCTTTCTGATGTCTTAATGCATATGTAATCAAAGTGACATTGTGGGAAGTGTGGTATTTGTTTTTTTTTTGGTCTTTCATCTAGAAGTAGAGATACTGACAAAAATAATAAATTAATAATGGTCCAAACCAGTGGTCTGCTTGTGTGTACTTCTTTATAATGTCCATTATATGTCCTGATATATTTTATGGTCTTCTGGATTATGACATGGTGCAGTCTGATATGTTGGGTATGAGCATACCAGACTGCATGTTGTCAACCCAGAAAACAAACAGTATGCATTGTCTCCACCACTAAAACCTTAAAGCTCTTACAATGGTGTAGGTTCTTACTGCTAGAACATCAAAATTAAATTTCACATGTATGTTGGTGGTATAGTGCAGCTTATTCTCCAAGGTGAAGGGAGAACAAACTGCTTGACACACATTACACCAAGTGACCCAGACTGGCAAGTGAAAAGTTGCCTTCTTGAATAATGGTACCACATACTCTCTCCTACTAACAGAGCAGGAAATCATGATAGCAGGTGGATATTCTGGAACAAGACAGTAAATATTGTGTCCCTGACCTTCAAACATACAGGCCTGTAAATTCATGCTAATTTACATAATAATTGCATTATCACTGCCATAATCTGAGCCCACCTATTGGCACTTCATCATCTTTTATGAGTCACAGAGTGGAGGTGGTCTAAGTTCACTTCTGATATATATTTGCTTGAACAGGCTGTTCATTTGTAATAATTTTGTAAAATATCATGGAAATACCACTACTGAAAGCTTTATAAAACATAACACACAACAACAGTGTTATGTAGAAAAGAATGTACAGAATAATGGAAAGCAAAACATGAAGATGTCACATTTTAAATGAAGAGAAATTCTGTGACCCATGCTTGAGTAGAAGCCAGCCCCAACAGATCATTTTGTATGTTGGTCTTTCAAAGTAGAATGTTACTAAAAAAAAAGGTTATATAAAACCTTTGAAAAGTTTAAGCAGTTATAGTTTGTACAGTAATTTTGTCCTCCAGATGGGAAAGCAAGAAGGAGGTATTGCAGATGGGTTCAAGAATCTGTAGCTGACAGATATCTTGATGCTGAACTTGTGATTTTCTCATATGATACATGGTGTACATTAAATGGGAATGTAAAAAGTGGTGAAAAGGGATACTGGTGTTCCAGAAATCACCATGGAACTCGTTTAATGCCTGTTCATGTTCATAAATCAAGAGGCTGGTTTGCAGAGTCCATGCAAATTGATGGGTCTGCATTTTTTTAAAAAAATAAAATAAGTTCTGACTCTTAAGTTGGATTATTTCAGACATCATTCTCTGGGGAAAGAAAATGTCTGGTTACTTCAAACAGCACATTGCCAAGGCCACACAACAGATGTCTCAGTGACTGCACCAAAGGAGGTATTTGGTGAACAGCTGATAACTTGTGGATTGTGATCTTCTTCATCTCAAGATGTGAATCCATGTGGTTATTATTTGTGGTGATCATTAGAATACAGTCTTTATGTGGCCAGTCTGCAGTGTGAAAGAGCAAAAAGATTATATTCAAAGATAACTTCAAGGCATTACCTCTATTGTGTGTCAAGAAATATTTTCAGATGTTGCCAGGCCTGTTTAGAAACAGGAGATCAGCCTTCAACACCCCCTTTTAAACTGAGGCAAGGTGAGGTGAAGGGCAGAAACAGACTCCAAATTCATGGCAGCTGTTCACTTCTTATGTAGTAGTACTTCCATGACATAATGATGCCCAGGGACACACTAAAATATACTCCCTCTATTTCATAAGATACTGTTGTGAATAAACGTCATCCTAAAATAATTTTCTCTTTGTGTACACTGTACTCTTACCTGACAGTGGCCAATTAAATAGGCCAAAAGATGTAGAAATATAGAGAATTTACTGTATTCTTATTGGTAGTGTTTTTCTGAACATAAAAAATTGTATCTGGAACTGCTGTGAATACTTGTTGAATGCTGTTCCCACTATTCTTATCTCTCCAGTCTCTGCAAATGTGCACCTGCCATAACTGAAGACATTCAAGTGCACTTGGTCCTTTTAGCCTTCAGAAGTACAAGTATGTTCTGTAACACAATAATTGCAGGACCAATTATGAATACATGTTCACTCAAGATTTCATTCTTCCACCACATTGTAGTCGATGCCTTCACTCTTCTGAGATGTTATGCAGCATGTGTTGGTAGTTCCAGATACCAACACATGCCATGTAATGTTCCAGAAGAGCAAGGCCTAAAGTTTACCTAAGCCAGATGTAGAAGTTTTGCCCAAATTCTTATCAGAAAGAAAATGTATATTAACAGATCAGAATACAGGAGCAGTGGTTACTTGTGCCAGCTGGTCAGTGTCTATACGAGCTGTTTCCTGCCCTTTTTTTACCGGACATATTGTCTATTTTGATGGCTCAGTCAAACACACTGAAAAGAGCTGAATTCCCCTATAGTGCTGACAAGCATTTGTTATAAAAATATTGCAATCCTAAGCAACAGTATTATACTGATATCTTTTCAGAACATGGGAAAACTGTCGTATGGGAGAATCAATCATTCGTGATTTGGAATCTCAAGGATTGCAACTGAACAAGGAAAAACAGTCATACATTGGTAAGGATGGATGTACTGCAGTCTGACCATTTGTTAACTACTCAGAGATCATTCAGCTGCTCATGAAACAAACCAAGAGCCTATACATCTTACAGCTTCTCTTCATTGTCACTCCAAGTTGTTGAACAGCTACCACAATACAAGCTTTCCAAATTATGTGTGAGCTGACTATCATTGTCTTCTGTGGCTTCAGTTTCAAGACTTCTGTGGCAGTGCATGCTTATATTTTTATAGCCCTAGTCTTCTTTGTGAGGTGGCCAACGGACTTCTGGGGAGAATATAATGTTTATCCTTTAATTTTATCAGTTTCTTGTCAGTGAGTGCTCAGAATTTTGATTTGGTTCCCTTTTGTCTAAAAACAACCCTGTCTGAATGCATTTATGATTGTATGTGCACTTTCTGTTTGGAACTTGTTCTACAGTGTGTGCCAGAATCTTCCCCTTTTCTGATACAGGTACCTTCATTCAAATTTTAATGCTATCAAATTTAGCTTTTTGATATAAGAAGGAACACAACAGTACAATACTTGTAGCAGGTAATTATGATAGAGGTCAGCCAACACGTAACATATAAGGTAATGTAACAGGAGCTGTTGAATGATTTATTGGAAGAGCATTGAAGAGAAATTGCCCTTGGTTTGTTGAGTCTGCCACCAGTTTTTGCCCAAATTAACACATGTAGAGTCTGTTTCTCATGCCTGAGTAGCAACATGACTTTTGGCTAAATCTCAAACAGTGGCGCTGTGTATTTTGAATGCAGTTGTTAGTTTAGTATCAAATTCTTAAGCATGTGTTTTGAGAAGTTGAAACTGTTTGAGTAATTTTATGCTGCTTCATGGATGAGGGACAAGTAAGGTACAGTAATGAATTAGGTAGTTTATTCTGACGATACAAGTGGTAGATTTTAGTGTGTGAACTGTTGATCAAGTAAGTTTTGCAAGAGTCATTTTGCTTAATTCATAATTTTTAACCCTTTGTATCACTAACATGAATTTATTGCTAGGAAACTTGTAGAGTGAAAACAGAATGTGGTGGCACACGCGCAGAAACCAGATTTGGTCTTTCAGCGAAATGGACGAGTCCATTTTTATCGGCGGGGGTGTCAGTTCAGTCG
>Ga0123355_10019801_pt1 | contig 10722 bp, 6 predicted proteins | sample TergutEmb28metaG_3_FD_89872 | JGI IMG/M metagenome (GOLD analysis project Ga0123355, IMG submission 89872) | Embiratermes neotenicus P1 segment gut microbial communities from Petit-Saut dam, French Guiana - Emb289 P1 | ecosystem: Host-associated > Arthropoda: Insects > Digestive system > Gut ...
GACGGCTTGTTACTGGAGTGATAGGTGGATATTCTCTGACGTCGCTATATATCTTAGCTGCCAGGGCTTTGTTTTTTCAAGTTTAGATGAGAGTGTTGTCTTATTGTCAAAAGACCGTACCGCCATTATCTCAATAGATAATAGCAGTGCGGTCTTTAATGTTTCTTCTATTGCTCGATCAAAGCCACGTTAACAGGAATATACGATGGGTATGTCTGGCCTAGCATAATGCCAAGGGCGGTTGCAACACCTTCGAAGCCCATACCAACATTCTGTTGTTCTACAGTGAAAAGCATGGTGCCAGTCAAGACCGCTGTGCGGGCGTCGTCTGTAGCATCAAAGCCGGTAATGAAAATATCTTCGCCAGGGGTTCTGCCTGCGCCGATGGCAGCTTCGATGGCACCCAGTGCCATCTCATCGTCCATGGCGACAATGGCTTGTATATCTGGGTGCGCCGATAAAATGCTTTCGGCTGCGTCAAAGCCTTCTTCACGGGCAAAGTTCGCTGGTTGACTTGCTACTATGTCGAGTCGGTCTTCGGCTATATCTAAGAAGCCTGCCAAACGGTCGATAGCGGAGGAATCATCAGGGGTGCCTTCCAAGATGGCGATACTAGTACCTTCACCCACGATGCTGATGAAGTGCTCTGCTATCATTTGTGATGCTTCAAAGTTGTCGGTGCCGATGAAAACGTCAACATCAACGCCTTCTATCCAACTGTCTACGGCTATAACCGGAATACCTGCTTCTATAACGTCGCTAATCGTTGGGGCTATAGCGGCAGAATCCACTGGGTTAACGATAAGTACTTCGATGCCTTGTGCTATCAAGTCTTCAATATCAGAAGCCTGCTTCTCAGTATCGTCTTGGGCATCAATGATGATCAGGTCAACGTCAAGCTGCGCTTGTGCTGCTCTAGCACCTTCGTCCATGCCAACGAAGAAGGGGTGATCCAAAGTAGAGATTGAAAAACCGATGGTACCTGTGCCGTCTGCTGCCGATTCATTATTGGAATCATCTACCAGTGGCTCAGCTTCTGGTGGCTCTTCTGCCAGCGGATCGTCTACCGCTGCCTCTAGTTGTGGGTCAGTTTCAGGATCCAGCGTTGCGTTAGGGGTACATGCTGATACAAAAACAATGGCTAAAAGTAAAAGTGCTAATATTTTTTTCATTTTTTTCTTTCCTCCAATTTTTTAATTGTAATGAATATTTTCAAATCTCAGACAATGCTCGCAATGACGATTGCATTTGTGATTAATAACATTATGTAGCTACATCGTCCCGAGAGGGCGAGCTAATTGCAGGACGATATGCATCGTCAAGTTCGAAGCCTATACCCAAGGAAGGTGCGCGCTACCATGCCGCCGATATAGTCTTCTGTAAACTAAAACCTTCAGTATGATTCAAATATTACAGTTTCATGATAATTTTTTTAAAAATTTTATCTTTATCTCTGCACGGTTTAAAAACAGCCAAAAACTGGCGTGAATCCGAGCTTGTTGGGGCGGCCCTATGTGGCAATGTCATTAAGTTTAAGATTCTATATATCGGCAGGGGTGACCACCCCGCCCTTCGGGCACCCCTCCAGCGGAGGGGAATTGAAACCTACTGCCTTTCAGCTCCAGGTGCTGAGAACATTCCCCTCCTGCGGAGGGGTGGCGCGAAGCGACGGGGTGGTCACCCTTGCCGATCTGTTAACCTTTGCTAACTTACTTTGGCTGCCCCTACTATAGCAAACGATGGCGTTTTTCGTGGCACTCAACAGCTTTAGCCCATGTCTTCTCAAGTTGCTGTTCAAAGAAAGTGAAAAGTGGCTCAAGATCCTCGCCTTCAGTATAGTGCTCCAGTGCTTCGTAATACTCTACTCTATCCTCATCATAAACAATAAGTGGTGGGTGACTGTGTATCATAAGAAAGTAGTTCATCATAGTTCGTCCAACTCTACCATTGCCGTCGGCGAACGGATGAATGAACTCAAAGCGCATATGGAAATATGTTGCCGCTTTCAATACCTTGCTAGGTTCAGTTAGGATTGTAGTATCAGATATTTCTTTCAAAAGTTCTTCTAAATCAGCCTCAACTTCTTCAGGCATAGAACCGACATCGTTTTTACCTACAACAAAATCATTTTTCCTAAACATACCAGGCCGCTCCCCAAGCTCAAAAAAACGGCGGTCATCGTATGTACCCATGGTAGTGATTTCATGGGCTTCTTTGATTAAATCGAGTGTAATCGGCTCTTTGGCTATAATTTTAGGCAATAGAAAGGTATAGCATTTCCGCTGGTTACTTATTTCTGTCAGGGTTTCCGGGCTGCCCTTGAAGGTTTTGACTACAGCATCTTCAAAGATTTCGCGAGTCGCATAGTATGTTACCTCCGGGTTCTCGATTTTCGCACTGTTATAAGCAAACTGTATCCGAAAGCTATTAAGCCGCAAGTTTAAATCTGAAACGGTTTGTATATCAAAGCTTTCCCATACTCGCAAGATTTTTTTGTAATTTGTCAAAACAAATACCGCCTTTCGTATTAAGATCTCTCTTGGGTTGCTCTGCATAGACCTGCTGTGCTGAATCCTCCCATAATCATCCCCCAAAAAAACTCTTAGGCCAATTGTAGCATAAAAAATTTCAGTTTTTTCGCCGAAATTTGATAGAGTGTATACTTGCATACGATGATTTTGTGATATAATTTGATAGTATCGAAAATTGTGAGACATTACATTTTGTCTGAATTATAGCAATGTAACACTACTAACTAATTAAAGGATGGATAAAATGCTCTGTAAAGATTGTGGTGCAAATCTTGTGCAAAATGAAAAGTTTTGCGGCAATTGCGGCTTGGCAACATCAAGCAGAAAAAAATTAACGAATAAACTTGTAGGGGCAATTGTTTGTCTGACCCTCGTTATCGTTGTCGTTTTTGGCGTAAGGTTCCTGGGGCAGGGCTCTTTTGATGGAGAAAACAATGCGGGTTTAGAAGAAACGCTGGCTCTACAAGGGCAGGAATTTAACCTGGATGCTAGGTCGGCTCCGACTCCAGTACTAACAATAGAGCCTGAGTTAATGCAGCCGGCAACACCACCAATTAAGAAATCGCCAGGGTTGTTAATTGCTGGAGGTAGGGAACGTGGACCTCTACCAGAGGATGTGGCAAATTATACTGGCCCGATGTACACAGACCATCTGAACTGGATAGAAAACTCTATGCAAATGCAGGCTGGACTTGAAAATTTTTATCATTTGACCGGGGTACGCCCCCATGTTTATATAGTCGGAGAAATAGATGGGAACCTAGAACCGAGCTCTGCACAAGTGGAAGAATTTGCTATAGGTTTGTATGATGAGTTATTCACTGACGAAGCTCATCTATTGTTTGTTTTCTTTGAGTCAGGTGAATGGCCTGACAACATAACAGAAGTTTATGCACTGCCTGGTACACAAGCCCGTTCAGTGATGGATCGTGAAGCACTGAAGATTTTAGTTGACTACATAGAATATTATGATAGCCGCTTCTTTAATGTAGGCGATGTAGGAATGGAGCAAGTTTTTAGTTATGCTTTCGACGATGCTGCACAGCGTATAATGCGCAGGCATCCTGAACACTCTGGTCCAATAGTTGAAATAGAAATGGAAGATGGTGGTATTATTCAATTGGAATTGGATAGGGAAAATGCTCCGATTACTGTCGATAACTTTATTTCACTGGTCTCAGAGGGTTTTTATGATGGCTTGACATTTCATCGTGTTATACCTGGTTTTGTGATTCAAGGAGGCTGTCCTCTGGGAGTCGGAACAGGGGGCTCGGGTACAACCATTACTGGAGAGTTCCAATCGAATGGAATTAATAACACAATCCGTCACAACCGAGGGGTCATTAGTATGGCACGAGCCTCCGATCCCAACTCTGCCAGCAGCCAATTTTTTATCACACATGAAAATGCTAGGTTCCTGGACGGTGATCAAGCAGCATTTGGAAGAGTGACATCTGGTATGGATGTAGTAGATAGAATAGCGGCTGTGGAGACAGACGGCGAACATCCAGTTGGTATGAGCAGGCCATTAGAACCCGTTGTCATAAGAACGATTAGGATTATTGAATAATGGATTAGAGCAGTCAGGATGTTTTTCGATATGTTTGTGATAATGTTTTGAGTCGGGCAGGGTGTGATGTTTTTTCTGGGTAAACAAGTATGTGATAATAGCGAAAGTTTGCCCATATAGCACCCTCCCTTTCTGTTCCGAGCTCTACAAAAAATGTCTCATAAAAATCTGAAACATATCAAAAAAAATTGAGAAGTGTGCTCAAAATTCTGATACATATCAACTTGGCGAAATAACCTTTTCTATAATAATGTTTGTGATATAATACACTCAGTACGTTGTGGATATTGACACAGTGTCTCTAAAATAAATAACATATATCAAAGCAGCCTGATAGAGAATGAGGTTGTTTTTTATAGAACATATAATCTTTCAATGGATCATTATCAATAGATTGCCATCATTTTATACCTTAGATATTGGTTTCGCCTTATTTCTCTCATTTCACTAAATCGCTAGCAGAATGAAGACCCAAGCGATTCGATAACAGTTGTGGATGCTTTGTAATCCCAGCTTCTGAACTTAAGATCCTGAATCTCCTATTACACAACAGTACAATGCTGGAGTTTCTTACGCAAGCAAATTTTCTAACTGTGAGTTTGATCCCCCTGAAAGCGTTACAATTTGTCTGAATTATGGTAATATGTATTGAGAATCATTAGTTAAAGGATGGGTAGGAATGCTCTGTAAAGGTTGCCATACGAATGTTGAACAAAATGAAAAAAATTGTTACAGATGTGGTTTGACACAATCAGACAGAAAAAGATATATGCGGTAATTAAGAAGGTGTAAACAGTCAATATAATAGTTTACGTTGAAATCAATTTTAGCTGGGATAGTGCCATTTAACAGAAGTTGCCCCATTATGAAAATACATATTGTTTTAAGGAGGTTATCATGGCATTTTTTGATGAAATAGGCAAACGAATAACACAAACCAGCCAAAACGCAGCACAGAAAACTAAGAATATGACCGAAACCGTGAGGCTGAAAGGGATAATTTCTGATGAGGAAAAGCGTATCAACAGCTATTTCCTGCAGATCGGAAAAATGTACTGTGAAATCTATAGTGAAAACCTTGATGAGAACTTCGCACAGTTGGTTAGCGGCGTTGCTGCTTCAAAAGCGAAAATATTTGAGCTTACAGAACAAATAAAGATACTTAAAGGGGTCACCAAGTGCACGCAATGTGGCGGAGAGGTTCCTAACAATGTTGCATTTTGTAGTTCTTGCGGCTCTCCTATGACAAATATAGCTGTGATGAGTTCACCTAATAATGTAATTATTTGCAGCAAATGCGGTTCGCCAGTAGTGACAAATGTTTCATTCTGTACTAATTGCGGAAACCGACTTGAACTGCCTATTGATGATTCAGGATTATCTGAAAGTCCTGCACCTGTAGAAGTTCCTGAACCTGTTGAGCAGCACGATACTGAAACCGCTGATGCTATCAAGTGTTCGAATTGTGGGTGCGATCTCCCTAGAAATGTTGCATTTTGTTTGAATTGTGGTAATGTAATTAGCAGTTAAAAGGGGATGGATAAGGGTGTTATGCAAAAATTGTGATATGCAAGTTATGCAAAACGAGAAGTTTTGTGGTGGATGTGGTACAGCAGTGCTTGAGGAAAAAAAATTCACCAATAAACATGTGGGTATGATCGTTTGCTTACTTGTTGCGATAGTTGCTATTTTAGGCTTACTTGCCCTCTTTTCAGCAGTATCGGGACGAGATTCGGGACCAGAAGGGGCAAAACGGGTGCTCGAGCAGTTTCTCGAAGCATTTAGAGACGTTGACATATACTCTATGTCGAGATATATGGCAGTTGACTTTGAAATATTGATGATAGATAACTTAGAAGCGCAAGATTTATCTGAAGCAGAGATTAACGAAATGATTAGAGAAGAGTTTGATAGCTTATCAGAATTATTGGACGAAGAACTCCGTCATGAATTTGGGAGAAACTACAGAATTTCATTCGAAATCTTAGACTACATAGAGCTGACGCAAAGAGAAGTGAATTTCCAGATTGAGCAGTTGGAGGACGAAATGTCGCGCATGGGCTTTGACCCAGATTACATTGAACCGCTTAACCAGATAACCGAGATGATCGAATTTAATGTTGAAATAGGTATATACGGCAGTCAGGATGAGGAGTGGTCGACAGAGAGAATAATCGTGGCTAGAATTGGAAGGAATTGGCTAGTGTTGTCTCTAGACATATTTTTTTGAGTGGGTTGTTAAAATGGATGGATGAGGGTGTTATCGTGGCTAGTGATTGGAAGGAATTGGCGAGTGTGGGAAGTCGTACATTAATTTGATGTGTTTCATTGGTTAATAAGTCGTTGGGAGGCGCAGATGAATGAGTATTGAAAGATTAAACACTGTCTGGCCGGAATGGAAGCTTGTTGAGAAACTAGGCGAAGGTTCTTTTGGCAAGGTTTACAAAGTTACCCGTGAAGAACACAGCGTAACATCTCTTGCAGCCGTTAAAGTTATTTCCATCCCGCAAAACGAAGCAGAATTGGCCACAATACGTTCGGATGGCATGGATGAGTCAGGGACGCGCTCTTATTTTGAGGGCATTGTTACGGATTTTGTAAATGAAATCAAGTTGATGGAATCTATGAAAGGCACGTCCAATATAGTTAGTGTAGAAGACTACAAGGTGCTGGAAAAAACGGATGAAATCGGCTGGGATATCTTTATTCGAATGGAGTTACTTACTCCACTTAATGCTCACTTCGCGAATCGGGAAGTATCAGAAACTGATGTTATAAAGCTAGGGAAGGATGTCTGTTCCGCATTGGAACTATGTTCACAGCGGAATATTATCCACAGAGATATCAAGCCAGAAAATATCTTTGTATCCTCTTTTGGAGATTTCAAGGTTGGTGATTTTGGCATTGCCCGTGAGTTGGAAAAAACAAGCGGCTCTTTGTCTCAGAAAGGTACATACAACTACATGGCACCGGAGATTCCAGCAACCAAGCACTACGATGCCACTGTGGATATTTACTCGTTGGGGATTGTTCTATACAAATTGCTAAACAATAGTCGGTTGCCTTTTCTTGATCCATATGCAAAACAAATTCAATATCAAGACAGGAAGGACGCAAATGACCGACGTTTCAGTGGAGAACCGTTGCCTGCACCTGTAAACGCAAGTCCGCATTTGGCGCAGATTATTCTAGCAGCCTGCGCTTTTCAACCCACTGAACGGTTCAAAACCCCGACTGCCTTCAAAAATGCATTAGGGGCAGTTGTAGGGGAAAAACCATCTCCTATTCCTGCACCTGTTGAGTTGAATCCAACTACACCACTGTGGGATGCAACAGAACCAAAACAACCTACTGCTGAGTCCGTTGAGATGAACACAACTATATCCATGCGGGGTATGCAAGATACCACACAACCTGATGCTGAGCTTACTACACTACAAAAAGCTTCAACAATACCGGATATTAAAAAACCAAAATCAGTATTTAAGAAAGTTTTAATTGGGTTTACAACTCTTGTGTTTGTTGCTGCAGTTCTTGCCGGATTATATTTTCTAAATCCGGGAGGTGTTCTAGACGGAATAATAAACGATCCTGCCTCTGATGTAGTAGCAGCACTTGTAGAAGGGGATTACTCAGTAGCGTTGGAGCTAGTGGAAGAGCTTGATAGTGATGATTTATATGGACATATGAGTGAGCGTTTGAATGTATTATCGGCAGAATTTCTGGCAGAAGAAATAGAATTTGCGGTTGCTACGACGGAATTAGATACCATTGGAAGGATGGATATTCCGGAACTTGCAGGTCAATTAAGTGAAACTAGGGAATACATTAATGATCTTAATGCCTCAAGAGCAGCGTTTAATACCGCTGAGACGTTTTTTGAAGATGGAAATTACGCCCAAGCCATTGTTCAGTATGGTTTGGTAATTCAAGATGACCCTAATTATGAAGGAGCAAGGCAAGGGGTTGGCAGAGCTACGGATGCGTTTCGTGAAGACGCTTTGGCTTCCGCACGTTCATATTCTAGTGACAACGATTATGAGAATGCCATGCGTGTCTTGAACGATGCCTTGCTAGTGATCCAGGATGACGCCGAAATTACTCAGGAGTTAAACCTTTTTATGGCTTCGCATGCTGATGCAAACCGTCAAATGGCACTTGATACCGCCGCTGATTATGCGGATAGCGAAAATTGGGCGAATGCTATTTCTACATTGAATAATGCATTGAGAACCATGCCTGATGATTCGCTGATAGCCGATAGGTTGCGGGGATATGAGCAATCGTTTATAACTTCATCTATGGATAGTGCAAATAGTCTCGTGGAAGAGGGTAGGCATGATGATGCGATTGTGGTGCTCAATGAAGTTTCGCGCAGTGTTCCGAATAATCAGCAAGTTCAAGAGGAAATAAGCAGAATAGAAGGTTTAAGGCCAATAGGTCTAGCAAATGTCGTAGTTGTTGACTCAAGGCATTACGAACATTTTCTAGATATTTTTACTGATTCTTTCGGAAATCATCATCATGAATCATTTCTGTTTAATCCAAGAGCCAGCGGCAATGATTTCAGTGTTGCTGACCGCACTTCATACGCAGTTTTTAACTTAAATCGAGAGTACAGCACATTTTCAGCTGACTTAGTTGCTCCTGCAGGACTTTATTCTGGTGCAGAATTCTTGATTGAGATTTGGCTTGATGATAGCACTGCTCCTGTAACTTTCGCTGAAGGATTTAACGTGCGTACCGAGATTCAGCGAATTGAGGCCAATGTTGAGGGTGCTCTAATAATGGAGATTTCTGTTAGAACGAGAGGTGGCGGTGGCTCCTGGCACGCTATGCGCTTGGTCAATGCTGAATTGTCCAGGTAAGTACTTAATTCACTAAGCAAAAGGGGTAGAGGGTATGATCATAACGCTGATAAAAAAGGAACAAATTCATACATTATACCTACCCCTCACAATTAAAGGCCAATTTTGGATTTCGGATAAAAACAGACTGGGGCATACACGTAAGTTATTGAGCATTGAAGGGGTTTCAGATAAATGGTTTATCCGTAGCTATCGTTCTATTCAAATCACAGATACTTCTGGAAAAGATATCAGATTTACTGAAATCGCCCCTTCAAACTTCTATAGAATTACCGCCGGAAAAACAGATGGGCCTGCTCTGCTCTTCTGCGAAGAGATTACCGAAGGCCGCTTAAATTTCAAAAAATACATACTAAACACAACCGGAGCCACAAGTATTGTTGTAGGAAGAAACCCTGAAAACGCTATTGTTTTTAACAACCAGTATATTTCAGGGATCCACTGCACATTAATGTATCACAAGAATTGCTGGACAATTCAAGACCACGAAAGCGGAAATGGAACCTACGTAAACGATCATGCTGTAAGATCATCAAACTTAAAACCAGGTGACTCTATCTACATATTGGGCCTAACCATAATTATTGGCGGCGATTTCATTGCAGTTAATAATCCAAGTAATAACGTGAAGCTCAACTCAAAATTATTTAAACCTTATCAGCCGGAATTCATTGATACTGCAGTAGACTGCGACTTTTCTGAGCAGCAAGGGTATGAAACAGAATATTTCTATCGCTCCCCACGCTTTAAGAGGGAAGTAGACACAGCGAAGTTTTCAATTGATCCTCCACCTCAATCGCCCAACAACGATGAATTACCCATGATGTTATTAGTCGGGCCATCTGTTACTATGGGGCTAGCGTCTTTGTCGACAGCTGTATTTGCAGTAACAAACGCACTAAACACTGGAAATTTTTCTTTCGCTATCCCCACAGTAGTCATGTCGGTTAGCATGCTGCTAGGGACAATCCTTTGGCCGATTCTTTCAAAACGCTATCAAAAGAAAAAAGCACGTGAAAAAGAAGCCTTGCGTCAGAAGAAATACAAGGCATACCTCAAAGATATGGATACTCGTATTCAGGAGGAATGCAAGAACCAAGAATCAATCTTAAGGGAGAACTTCATTTCTATAACTGATTGTGTAAGACGCGTAGCTGAAAAAAATATTAAACTGTGGGAACGCAGCATTAATCAAAGTGACTTTCTCCGCTTTAGGGTTGGTGAAGGCGATGATAATATATCATGTGAACTGAGGATACCAGAAAAAAGGTTTTCTCTTGATGATGACAATCTACAAGATGAAATGTTCGCTCTTGGTGACAAACCGAAGAAACTGCATAATGTTCCAATAACAATATCCCTTTTGGATAATCGTTTTACTTCTGTCATCGGCGAGAGAAATAAGTGTATTAACTTCGCCAATGGCCTTATTATTCAATTAACCTCCCTATACGGCTATGATGATGTTAAAACTATATTTCTTTATGATGTAATTGAGAGTTCTGAATTCGGTTATACAAAATGGTTGCCTCATGTTTGGAATAATGAAGGAAGCTTCCGCACAGTAGCCACAAATATTAATGAGTTAAAAGAAGTTTCCGCCTACATTGAAAAAGAGATCGAAAAGAGAAAAGAACTTGAAGATGCAAGTAAATCTGTACCTTATTATGTGATTTTTGCCTTTAGCCGTGAGCTTGCTCTTCGTGCTGAAATGCTCAAAAAGCTTTATGGCGTTGAAAAAGAAGTTAATATA
>Ga0123355_10019802_pt1 | contig 10722 bp, 12 predicted proteins | sample TergutEmb28metaG_3_FD_89872 | JGI IMG/M metagenome (GOLD analysis project Ga0123355, IMG submission 89872) | Embiratermes neotenicus P1 segment gut microbial communities from Petit-Saut dam, French Guiana - Emb289 P1 | ecosystem: Host-associated > Arthropoda: Insects > Digestive system > Gut ...
AACTTCCGCCTGCATCCTTTAGAGTCCGCACTGTTTATTTTGTCTCAAGAAAAAATAGCCGGTACTCTTAAATGCAAGCAAGCAAATTTCACAAAATCCATTCCACTGGAAAATTGGGATATACAGCTGAAAGACCACAACGCCCTGCATCTCCAATTTTGCCGAGCAGCCCTAAACAACGAGCCATACGGCAACGTAATGGATGTACTAAAAATTGATGACGCATTTAAAGATAAGCTCGGCATAGAGCGTGGGCATATTTTTGCCCGCCAGCCTTGGATGTACAGCCAAGAGGAAAAAGACAACTTGCATAGTGTAAAGGCAGAATACCCCTTTACCATAGGCGAAATGCCAAACGGCTCGCTATACGCAGCAGTAGAATTACCAGAGATTTTTAACGTGTATATTAACGGCGCGCTAATAAAACCAACCGGCAGTTACTATAAAGATATCACATTCCCTATGTACGAAATTACTGCACATGTAAAACCCGGCGAAAATATTATCTGTATTGAGTCAGATAAATATGGCGTTTTGGTTAACCTTGAAAGCGTATATGTATTGGGCAATTTCCGTCTGAAAGATTCCGCAATATGTCCAGCAACTATGCTTATACCCGGAAATATTGTAGACCAAGGCTGCCAATATTTTTCTGGCCGGGTGGAGTATAGTGCAGATGTTGTAATTAATGAAGACTTTGAACATGCTCAGTTAACATTTGGCAACTTTTATGGTGTAACAGCTACAGTAAAAGTTAACGGTCAAAAGGTCGACTCTATAGGCTGGCAGCCATATGCCGTAAATTTAACGGGAAAATTAACAAAAGGAAAAAACACAATTTCAGTAGAAATCGCCAACTCCTTGCAAAACTTACTAGGGCCTTTTGCCAAAGGAGTAAACCAAAACTTGGTTACACCAGGCAGCTTTTACGCAGATAAGCACGAGGTATTTTTCCCTGTTGGGTTTGATGGGGTTGCTGCAGTTAAAATTGGGTAATGCCTAGCAATGTTCACCAACAAAAGCCCAAGTGGTTAGTGTCACTAACCGCTTGGGCTTTATCTATGCTATAATTGTGCTGAGAATTTGAAATTAGTAACGGGGTGTAAACGTATGACAATTGAATTTTTCATCAATCCATATCAACAATATATGGACGTAATTGTATCATATGAGAAAAACGAAATTATACAAAATTACTTTTTTCTCAACAGAGATTTTGTAATAAACAAGTGCATTATAGATGGCGCAAATTACGACTTGTGCCATAAAGTGGAGATAGTCACACTCGAATGGCTTGAAGGATATAGAGTCAAAAAATATTCACTTCCTGAGTTAAACGATAAAATAACAATTGAATACACAGGCCACCTAAGCGGCAATACAGGAAGCTGGCCGTATGTACGTGAAACAATATCCCCAAGCTTTACATTTATCCGTTGGGAAACATTCTGTTATCCAATATTCTTTAGCGACGACCGCAACAGCCTAAGAAGCTTTCTATTTAACCCCGCATGCGTTAACATGCTTGTAACTGTTCCCGACAACTATACAGCAGTTGCCGATGCAGATGAAGTTAATATAAAAACCGGAAATAGCACTGTTTTACATTCGTTTAGCGCACAGCACATGGGGGTTAACATTGCTGTAGCCAAGTACAACATAAAACATTTATCCGTTGGTACATTTTATTTACTTGGCGAAATTAATAGATGCCAAGTAGAAAATACCATAAACAAAACACACGCATTTATGAACACTCGTTTTGGCAAAAGAGTGATTGCAAACACACGCTACATTTCTGTACCAAGCAAGCTGGGAGGCTTTACAAGACCAAATGCTGTTTTTGTCGAGGCTGCTACTTTTGAATCCGAAAATGCAATGAGTCATATCATCCATGAATTTATACACTTAGGGTGGAATGTACCCGCAGACAACGAGACACAAGGGATTCGTTTTTTTGACGAAGCCTTTACATCTTATTTTGAAATGAGAGCTATGGAACATTTATGCCCGCAAAACAAAAACTCTAGGCTGACAGATTTTATTTATGCATATAAAAACCAAATTGCAAGGCCTGACATTAACACAGATATCCCTATTGCCAAGTTTGGTGAACACGGATATGGTGATTTGAGCTACACAATTGGAGCAATATGCCTATTCAAGTTAAGTGAACTTGTAGGGCTTGAATTATTTGACAATGTAACACGAGAGTTTTTGCAGAAATATAAAAACACCCCTGTTAATATGAAAGATTTTTGCCAATTCTATGTCAAGTCGTGTAATAACCCTGAAATTGAACAGTTTTTTGAATGTTGGATATATACTGCGAATGGCCCAAGAGCATTTATACAACGCAATATGTAAACATACTCATGCAAAGCACATTTTCACATAGGCATTACAGTAAATCCGGACGTTTGGCGGCGGTACGAGCAACAGATTGCTCCCGCCGCCATTCTTCTATTTTTCCATGATGTCCGGACAATAATACATCTGGTACTTTACGCCCCATAAACTCTGGCGGGCGTGTATATTGCGGATATTCCAATAGCGGCGTCTCGCCGGAAAAACTTTCATCTTGAAAGGATTCTGGCTTACCTAAAACCCCGGGTACTAAGCGGGATACAGCATCCATTAACACTAAGGCAGCAGGTTCGCCGCCTGTAAGTATATAATCCCCAATGGAAATTTCTTCGGTCACTATTTCTTCTATTACGCGCTCGTCCAACCCTTCGTAATGGCCACACAGTAGGATTATTTCTTTATGGGTAGAAAGTTCTTGCGCTTTAGCCTGTGTTAACACCTTCCCCTGCGGAGAGAGGTAAATTACCGGGCACAGTGTTCGAGTTTTGCCGCAACTCAGAACAGTTTCCGCAATATCTCCCGGGAGCCGTGTCTGCTCGACTTGCCCAGCAACATGGCAATACGCATCATAAACAGGCGGAGCCATCATTACCATACCTGCGCCACCACCGTATGGCGCATCATCGACCTGCCCATGTTTATTTACAGCAAAATCTCTGATATTCACAGGAGTTACAGATATTGCACCGCTACGAATTGCTCGTCCCAATATGCTATGAGAAGTGGCTTCTATTATCATTTCCGGGAATAAAGTTAACACGTGGAATATCATATTTTAAGCTCCCGTAAACCTTCCATCATATGGATAGTCATTTTTTTATCTTCCATAGATACAGACAGTACAACACTTTTTACAGCAGGAACCATAAAAGAATCGCCATCATCGGTGTCTATCACGTATACGTCATTTGCATTTGTGTTTAGAACTTTGCTAAGTATACCAACACGTTCGCCGTTTTTATCTTCTACTTTTAAGCCTATCAAATCACGGACATAGTATTCTCCTTCTTCAAGAGGCAAGCCCTTTTCGTCTGGTATGGCAATTATGCTGCGAGTTAAAGTTTCTGCCGTGTTGCGATCGTTTACGCCTTCCAGCTTTATTAATACCAGATTTTTATGCTGGCGTGCCTGTAATAACTTGTATGGACGTTCTGTATTATTTGAACGCAGGAAAATTTCTTCCCCAACAAGCAGACTAAAACGTGCAGGGTCGTCTGTAGTAGGGAAAACTCGCAGTTCACCGTGTATGCCTTGGGGTTTTACTATCGTACCTATTTCGAACATTTTATACTCCTTTGTATACATAATTTAAAGGCTTTTGCAGTGCTTTTGTTTAAGCAATTATACCATTTACTAAGTTAAATTCAATATCATATACGAACCTTAGTTTAACACTTCAGAAGTGAAGCACTCGATGCAGCTCTGTGCTTCAATATGGTAAATTTAAAATGCGGACTAGTATTAGCCAAGTGTGTCCGATAATTCTGGCACTCTCAATCTATAATGGAATTTTTATTGTAAACAACTCCAAAATATTATATAATATTGTTACTTCCTTTGACACTAACTTGAATTGTGGTAACAGGGGGTAAATACAATTTCAACAAATAATTAACAAAAGCCACTATGAATATTATAGACAACTTTGTAAATATTCATAGTGGCTTTTTTATGCAGTTAATACAGTCTCGGCAAAATTTTATTCGGCTGGTTACATGTGGGGGATAAAATGCTTGCATTACCCACAATTTCATGGTATTATTTTCGTTGTCGACGCGGAGTGGAGCAGCCTGGTAGCTCGTCGGGCTCATAACCCGAAGGTCGTAGGTTCAAATCCTGCCTCCGCAAGTTGAAGAAACCCTTGCAAACACTGTGTTTGCAAGGGTTTTTGTTTTTCTGTCGTTGGTTCAAATCGGCTCAGTTCTAATGAGAGTTCTACCGAAGTAGTCCCAGTGGTGCTTGATAGAACGTTAATTTGAAATCCCAATTTATAACGTGCCTTTGTCACCATCATATGCTATACTACCAACACAATCTTAACGAAGGGTGGGCAAGCATATGGCATTAGGTATATTGCTAACAGAGTATAAAATAACTGCCCAAGCTACGAGAGGGGTTGCACTATGAAAGGGCAAGGACGTATATACACCACAATACCTTCTATTGTAAAAAACTTAGGCAAACAAGTTAAATTTTTGCAACCTCTATATGAGGCTATTTCTAATTCTCTTGAGGCGAACGCAACCGAAATAACTGTCACGCTCCATAAGAATGACCCTCAGCTCCTGCTTAAAGAATTTCCTGATGATAGAGTAACTGGGTTTAGCATTATGGATGATGGTGATGGGTTCACAGAAAAGAATCGAAAAGCATTTTGTGAGTTGTGGACTGACAATAAAATATCACTCGGCTGTAAGGGGAGCGGCAGGTTTACTTGGCTAAGTGTTTTTAGCAATATACAAATTGAAAGTGAAATTGCTTCCGAAAAGTAAGAAAGTAACGATTCCTTTTTCGCTTGGTTTTAATGAAGAAGATATTTCAGTAGAGCAAAAGGATAAAATTTCAAATAATACAACGACAATTACCTTTACAGGCATTTCTTCCGATTACGAAAAAGAACGCATTATTGACAAAAACAAGTTAGAAAAAATTTTTGAAAGTGTTAAAGAATACTTGCTTGTAAAATTATTTTTACTAAAAAGAGATGAAAAGAAGTTTAATATTGTATTTAACCTTGATAATGAATCGCACTCACTGACAAATTACAACATTCCAGACTTGGAGTCAAAGACATTTACTATTCCAAGCGTCGTGTATAATTCATCAATGGAATACAATTTCATCTTGTATTATCACTTTTTCGAAGATAATAAAAATAGCAAAAAAGGATACTATTGTGCCAATAGCAGAGCCGCTCAAGAAATGGATGGCGATGAACTTGGTTTTTCTGCATCTTTGCCAAATAAAGATTCATTTAGAATGTTGTTGTGTTCTGATTATTTCGATGACAAAGATAATGATAGTAGAAATGGTCTTATAGAATTGTCCGGGAAAAGAGAAAGAAATAAGACTACGCCTTTGCTGTTCCCGGATATAAAACCACAAACAATACGAGAAATGCAGGCAATTATAAAAGAACGTTACCCTGAAATTGAAAATTTTAATAAGAAGGCTGTAAAAGACGCAATTGCAAAAAAGCCATACCTTGCATCAATAATAAGAGAAAACGATGAAATAGTTAAGACTGTTGATTCATTATTGAAGGATGCCGATGCTAAGTTTACGAAAAGAAAAGTAGCGGTTCAAACGAAATTCAATAGCCTTTTAGAGAAGCAAGATGTCGGGGAGGAAGAATTATTAATTTCCGTCAATGAAGTTTCTGATGTTGCTCTTGCAGAGCTTGGCGAGTATATTCAATATCGAAACAGTATAATAAAAGCATTACGCAAAGGGATTGAAGATGATTCAAAAAAGGAAAATTTTTTCCATAATATAATTATGCCACAAAGAACCTCCGATGCTTCTGATACAGGGAAGCATTGGTTAAGCAATCTTTGGTTGCTAGACGATAAATTTATGACATACTCTTATGCGGCAAGCGACACGACAGTTAAAAAAATTAAAGATGACATCGAAGCAAAGAACGCCGAAACATATAAAAGAAGTAACCGACCCGATTTGAGTATTTTCTTCAACAAGATGAATGGAAGCAAAGATCTGATAATGGTTGAGTTAAAAGGCTCTCACGCAGAGAAAAACGAAAAGAATAAATCCATCTCAGAGCTTCCAAACAATATAGATATTATTCGACGGAATATTCCTGATGTATGTAGAATATGGGGCTATATTATCACAACAATCGATGGTGATTTTGCGGCTACAATAAAAAATCAAGATTTCGACGAGTTATTTGCGACTGGCGAAGATAATAAACTGTACCACAGATATTATAAAGAATTGAAGGCGTATATTTTTGTGCTTGATTTCAACACTCTTATTTCCGATGCATTTGCTCGCAACAAAACGTTTTTGGATATATTAATGGGTGAAGTTGAACCATAAACCAGATGCAATCTAAATGCGTGAATGAGGTGACCGTATGATAATCGCAACATATAAATATAACCCAATCGATTTTAATCATATTCTTGGGCTATCTGATGATTTAACGGTATTTTATAGGCTATATAGCGAATATGTGCGTGACAAAACCCAAAGCAAGCGTTTTGCCTTAGAAAAACAAGGCGAAGATTTATTTTTTACAATAAAGCACCGCGCGCTGGAAGGTTTAATAACAGGCACTACTGCTTACGAACTTAGGGAGCATATGGAGGAATTGTTATATGCTGATTGATTTCGATAAAGGCGAAGAAATGCTCAACAAATTTGCAGGCTCGGAAGCAAAAACTACCATCGTGTACGAAAATGAAGTGTACATGATAAAGTACCCAGACCCTGTTCGCCAGAAGAAGAATTTGCTCAGTTATATGAATAACCAGTATTCAGAGCATATTGGCTGTAGCATTTTTCGCGCCTGTGGCATGGAAACACAGGAAACAGCACTTGGTTACTACACAGACCTAAACGGAAAACGAAAAATCGTTGTAGGTTGCAAAGATTTCACACAAAATGGCGCAAAACTTCATGAGTTCGGAAAGCTAGGCAACCAAATTTTGGTAGAAGGAAAGTCTGGTGTAACCATCGAAAGCGTAAATGAAGTAATTAGCCGTAGTAATATCATCAAAAACAAAGATGAAATTTTAGACCGTTTTTGGGATATGTTTGTCATTGACTGCCTTATTGGTAATTCGGATAGGCACTTTGACAATTGGGGTGTTCTTGAAAATGATGGTGAGATTAACGTCGCGCCTATATATGATTGTGGCTCGGCTTTGTCTGCTTTGATTGGTGACGACAAAATGGCGGTATTGCTGAATGACTCTGTAGATTTCAAAAACCAAGAGTATAACCGTGTATCGTGTTATTACATGAACGACAAAAAGGTCTACTATCACGATATATTCGCAAACCCACCAGAGGCCTTAGCTGATGCAATCTTACGAATTGTGCCCAAAATTGACATGGCTGAAATACACTGCCTTATAGATTTAACGCCTTGTATTTCTTATGTTCGCAAAGAATATCTGAAAAAAGCCTTGAATTTGCGTTTTAATGAAATTATTCTTCCTGCACTTAAAAGAATTGGACAGTGATTTATGAACGCATCTCGATTTGAAAATGTTCTTGCATATGACAGCGAGTATGAGGACGGCACAGGGCAATACTGCTCTTGATTGACGAAGCACCACGCACTAGAGAATATTCTATATGGAAAGCGCATGGGGCGGGTGAAGAAGAAAACCCCTACGCCCCTTTTCCAGACAAGGAAAAAGCGTAAACAAGGGGCATTCCGTCCCTCCGCAATCAATCATGTTTACGCCCCCAGTGATATTAATACTATCATTGTGGGCGTATATTTTTGTTATATGTTGCTTGACTACCTCTTTGATATTTCCGTCCACGTTTTGTGCGGATAATTTGAAACTTTCGGCTCTATTGATGCATTTTTATCACGGCTAACCTAAAGGTTTCGCCTAAAAGGCGAGGGCTTTCACTCAATTATACAGACAATAAAAAATTTACACTCCTGATATTCTTAATGTCAACATTTTTAGGCTCCGTCAATTCGTTATCGGTACAACGCAAACTACCCGAAAAATATCCCCATGAGCCACAACTATACTTCCGCCAATAGTTAACAACCTATGGCGTAAGTTGCGTATACCTGTGCCAATACCTTTTTTTGCGGAGGCAACGCCGTCGTTTTCTATGCACAGCCGTACAATTTTGGTGGTTGCATCGAGCTCCACCGTTATACGCGTTGGGATTGCATGTTTTGTTGCGTTGGTTAGCCCTTCGTTTAGACAGGACTCCAGCACATTCCAAACGTGTACAGGTACATGGCGGGTATCTCCAAAGGTTTTAAAATCTACTTTTTGGGGGAAGCGTTTACAAGTTTCTTGCAGAGCTTCCACTCCAATGGTTGCAATAGGCGCAAGGTTGTGTACAGCTTCACGCATTTTTATAACACCTGCGTCCAAGCGTTCCAGTGCTGCGTCGTACAAGGCAAGGGCGTCTGGCTCTGAGCCGTCAAAAATGCCTCTTGCTGTTTGTAAAGACATATATGCCGCAACAATTTCGTGGCCGGCGTTATCATGAATTTCCCGGGAAATACGGGCTCGTTCGCTTACCACGGTCATTCGTTCTATTTGTGCCGTGGCAGACATCAAATCGTTTTGTAACGACTCTAGCTGGTAATACCGCCCGGCTTCCGTATCTCGCAGATTTAGGCGTTGCTCCCGTTCGTTTTCCCACAGGCGTAAAAACAGTCCAAGCCCGCCGCCCAAAATAGCAATAACACCGGCGTAAATGTCTATGGCTAATATGATGTATATTACGGCAATAATAGCAAAGTACATACGGTAGTACATTGCGGCAAACAATGCTACGCCCAAAAATGCAGGTGCAAACGCTACAAACGCAAAAACATCTAACACGCTGGTAAATCCCGTTTTTGGAATACGCCAACGCAAAAGTGACATACACACTACAAAAAGCATGAGAAAAAAGCCCATTGTATCGTTACTGGTAAGCCAGTGTATGACCAATAGGCAAATTCCTATAATTGTGCAGCATATGAAAACTAGTTTTTGTTGTGGAAGGTCTTTCATGAGAAACTCCTTATGACACGGTACGTATATCCATTTTTTGGCGGTATTCAGTAAAGTCTACATCAACTAATGTAATAACATCGCCTTCATTGTGCGGGGGGTGCAGTGTATCAGGTAAAGGTATTGGTAGTCCGTCATCTTGATAGTCTATGATACGCTTCACGCACTAAATCAACTCCTAAAGACCATGTTTTTTAGATGCTAGGAAATTGCTCTGCAATTTCGCTGCGGCCTGTTGGAAAAAAAGCGGCAAGGCCGCTTTCTTGTGAGAAACATCGCAAGAATTTCATTGATTTCTCTGTGGCGGGGAATTTGTTCTTTCTGTTTACCGTTGCTATATATCGTGTGTTCGCTTCCCTCTCTTACAAAGAACCAGCCTGCTTTTTCAAATCGTTTAATTAAGTCCCTGCGCTTCATTGCTTCACCTCATGTCAAAAGTATACACATAAAACGCATTTGAATCAACTATTGCCCGGCTAACACACGCAAAGCCATAACAATAAGATACAAGTCAACAGGAATCCAAACACCCCATACAATAAAGCGGCCAACTAAACGAAACGGGTTTTTATTAAGCCCTCTTTTGTAAATTAAAATAGCGGTTACAATAGCGGCTATAGTTACAATTAAAGAGGCGGCACACAGCAGTAAATCTACAATTGTTAGGTTGTTAACTATAGTGTACCATATCTCTGCCGTATCCAGGTAAGCCCAATCGTAAAAGTCTATAACAACTGGTGAAACACCAACGTATGCGATAATTGCAAATATTAACAGGAAATCTACCCAGTCAAGAGCGTTATATAGTTGCAGTAAGGATGTGTCTTGATGTTTTTCGTCATTAAACATTTGGTTATTATCTTGCATACTCATATTTTACACCAACCTGCGCTTACTGCCGTACAATACAAACGCCATTGTAAACATTGCGAGTGCCAAAAGTCCAAGCCAGTACATATTTGTAAATTCGTTATACGTGAGCAACTGCTCTATTGCACGGGACGCCCAGTGGGCTGGGGTTATCATGCCAATGTAATAAATTGGGTCTGGGAACATGGAAAGTGGTATCATAAACCCGCCAAGCAAAGCCGTCATTGTTATTACAACAGAAATGCCGGATAGGCTTGCTTCTTTATCTTTAAACAGGCAGCTCCATACAAAGGATAGGCCAATGGATGTTGCAGAAAGGAAAATGTAAACCAGCACAAGCCCAATAGTAAATAATACTTCCCAATCATGTATCACATGCCCTATTGCGCCAATTATCGCAGATACAGCTATCATTGGAATTATTGCTGCCAAAAAGTTTTGTATAAGGTAACTGCGTAAGGTTACGGGTCCAGCAAGTATGCGTGTTAGTACGCCTTCTACTTTATCTTTTTGTATGCTGTTGGCCATAAGAAACGCACCGTACATTATTACAAACGCTAATAGAAAGAATACGACATTGTCGGCACCAAACACGTTTACACGGTCTGCAAGAATAGCTAAACCAATGGGTACTACGCTGTTCATAATAAGTGAAAGCGGTTTTGTTACGCCATTGTATAATGCGTATTTAAAAACTGTCATGTTCATTATATTCTACGCTTCCTTCCAACAATGATTACGGCAATTAGTACCG
>Ga0123355_10019803_pt1 | contig 10722 bp, 7 predicted proteins | sample TergutEmb28metaG_3_FD_89872 | JGI IMG/M metagenome (GOLD analysis project Ga0123355, IMG submission 89872) | Embiratermes neotenicus P1 segment gut microbial communities from Petit-Saut dam, French Guiana - Emb289 P1 | ecosystem: Host-associated > Arthropoda: Insects > Digestive system > Gut ...
CAGGTTCAAGTCCTGATATGGACTGGCGATTCAGGTTCAAGTCCTGATATGGACTGGCGACTCAGGTTCAAGTCCTGATATGGACCGGCGATTCAGGTTCAAGTCCTGATACGGACTGGCGATTCAGGTTCAAGTACTGATATGGACTGGCGACTCAGGTTCAAGTCCTGATATGGACCGGCGATTCAGGTTCAAGTCCTGATATGGACCGGCGATTCAGGTTCAAGTACTGATATGGACTGGCGACTCAGGTCCAAGTCCTGATATGGACCGGCGATTCAGGTTCAAGTACTGATATGGACTGGCGACTCAGGTTCAAGTCCTGATATGGACCGGCAACTCATTTTCAAGCCCTGATATGGACCGGCGATTCAGGTTCAAGTCCTGATATAGACAGGCGACTCAGGTTCAAGTCCTGAACGGGTTCATGGACACAAATTCCTTTGGCTCTAAATGACCTAACAGGGAACATAACAGGAAGTGTGAGGGCTGTTAAGGCATTCAAAAGCTTGAGCCTGGACAGCGCATCCATCAACTGTCAAGTTGTAGGAGTTTTACAGCTCGGCTTTTTTTTTTAAATGAAATCCGAGACTTCTGTCACTTTGAGGACGTAATTCATTCAGTAGGAGTGCCTGTGAGCGACCCCCCAGAAATGCTCATTTACTGTACGTTTGGGGTCTACTGACTTGAATTAACCAGCCAATGAGATTTGACTTTCCAAAAAGTTAAATTCGGCCTATGGGATTTTCTGAATTTGAATCACGACCAAAAGGATACTTTGTTGTACATAGAGGGGTATTTGGTTTGGAGAGTACACGAGAAGCAAGCGAGAGACACTCTGTTTTAGACCGCTGAAGGACACGCATGTAAATTTGGGTGTTCCATTAAAATGATAACATTTCGTCAGTAATGGTAGTAAGGCGTACTATACAAATAGATTATTGTAAGTCCGTGTGTTTGCTCGAAGTGCCGTGGATACAGCTGATAGTGTGTTATAATATACAAACTCGTAATACGAAAGTTGACTGCAACAAATAAATATATAAAAAAAATTGAACTAAGTGTTGTTTCCGTCAGTCAGCCAGTCGTAGCAGATCGTGGGGCTCGCAGGGACCTCCTACGTAGATTACCCTGAGATAAGACCTTCAGGCTAACTGAGAAGAAACGGGAAGCTACAATCCAAAACCCACACGGGAAAAGTACGGAAGCAAACTTCAGGGCAAAAAAATAATAAATGCAGCAATTTTCTCCTGAAATGTTGTTACAAATTTAGCGTACTAAAATGAATCAAGTACGAATCTGAGATCTTTTGATTTGTTGACGATACTGCGAGGCGATTCACGAAATTTCTCGAGCCACAGGATGACCGAAATGTTATGTTACACCATTCACTGCTAATTGCAGACTCCAGTGTGTTTTGAAACTGTGGAATGAGGACCTTTGTTATGAATCTTCTTTAACGTATGTTTTTTCCAAGCTGCCGGTTGTAATCAAATTGTAACGCGATACGGCGTGTTGAATACTGAATGTTAGTTGTTGAGAAAAGGAAGAAGGGAAAGTGGAAATTACTACATCGTCTCATTTAATTATTATTATAATAAAATGCTGTATTAAATTCTAAATATTTTTGTAAAATAAATTAAATTTTATCGCAAATTTTACGGCTATACTTAAAGGAAGTTGTCTTTCTTTATCACTGATATGCATGACAACATGTACTGCAGATTTTGATTCGAACCTCTTCCATATTTATTTCTGTTCCTTCCTCACTCATATTTCATAGCTATACAGAAAGAGAAGTCCAAGTATAGCTCAACTTCATATATCCATGTCAGAAACTGGATTTCTGCATATGCAAAACGTGTTACATAAAAAAGTTTGCCCGTAAATTATGTTATACTTACTGCAGAGCTGCAAGTTAAGAAAGCTATTTCGCAGGAAAAGAGGAAATCTTATTTAAAAGAGAATTTATACATTATACAGAGTCTTGTGAAGTACTCGCAAAGGTCTGCGTCACCTGGCAATAAACGAGACTTCCACTTATTGTACAGGGTTATTCAAAATGATTGTCGGGGTACAATTGTCCAGCGGCAATTCCACACCAAATTCGGGAAACAAACACCATCTGGCAATTCCATTCGAAGGTGGTATGCACAGTTTCAAGAGACAGGTTGCGTGAGTATCCCGGAACTGAAGGTACGAACCAGAACCGCCATTGAAACTATCACCTCTGACATGCGAAACGAACTCGATTATCGTGTTGATGTTTGTAGAATCACAAAGGGTGCACATATAGAGCACCTGTAAGGTATGTAACAAAAACTTAGAGTCTTGTTCTATTAAATAAAAAAACGTCCTATCTAAAGTGTATTGTGTATGACAAGTTATTAAAACCCCGACAATCATTTTTAATAACCCTGTATAACGTCTAGAAAGCGACGATAAAGGCAGAATTTAATTTTACAACCACATACGTGTATTGACGCATTAAAAAATTAAGTTTTGCAACCTGCGTACTTTGTTCCCTCTTCGCGATCTACATATTGCACCACTCTTAAATCCGTAATTATAACACTTATAAGCGTTGGCGAAGAACATCCTTTACGAAACTCTTCTGTATCGAAATTTTTCAATCTTCTGTTAACTTAATACTGAAATTTTATGGATACGTTCTGCCTGTAGTCTTCATTCACACGAGAGATCACATTTTGCTTTCACTCAAAAAGAAGAGTGAAATGCGATTTACATGTACTTGTAAACCTTAAAACAAAAGATTGCGTTACTACAAATAATGCATTCATTTGTTGCAAGTAATTATTACAGAAATCTATTGCAGTTTCTCTTCACAAGTAAAAGATATATATATATATATATATGTGTGTGTGTGTGTGTGTTCCCTTTGAGGGAAGAAGTGAATATTTGTATAAAATTAGATTATTTCTTTTATTGAATGGGTTAAATTAATGTGCACTATATATGTAAAAGAGCACTCTTGTACAGGCACTGAGGCTCTGTACAGGCCGTACGGCCCATAGGGGGAGTAGAGGTATATCTTTACTCTTTCTTGACCACGGCACTAGAAGGGGGTGAGTGGTCAGCGTCACTCCCCGGCCGCTATTTACCCCCGACAAAGAATCGGTACCTTTTGTACAGGAGGGTGAGAGGCCCCTACGTCCGTTCTGGACAGGTGCAGAAAATCTCTCCCCACACCGGGATTCGATCCCCGGATCGCCCAGTCCGTAGCATTTCGCTACACCGACCACGCTACCCGGCCCACACACACTGCGCATGCACGTGAAAAAACAATATAAATCAAACGGTAAACTCCAAAGCTGCTGTATGAATGCATTTCAAGCGGTACAGAAATCATAGGTTTCCAATGGAAATGACGGAGAGACTGACACCCATCGACAAGGAAGACCAGACAAAGTGCTATGCCCTCAATCCGATACCACAAGCGTTGAGTTTCGTAGAGGGAGTTAATGTAGGTAAATGTCTGGTAAGAATCATATTGTGCTCTGGGTTTGCTGTCATAAGGAAACAAACCTTTAATTACTTTAACTTTACTTAACTTTAATTCCTCTCCCCTTCATTCTCAAAAGTTACGTTTTTAATGGGAAGCTTCATAATAGAGTGTGAAATCATCCGACAGTGTACATATAAAGAAGAAAAATTTTGCGCAATAACGTTTTATGGAAAGCACTAGCAGTTACGAGGTAGAAGATCATAAATTAACAACTTCCTCTTTATGCAATATTCTTCACTTAGAAGTTAATTAATATCTCTCAGGTAAAATTACTTTCTTGGGCACTTTTTTAGCAGGGATATAATTTACTGCATTTGTTGGACCGTTGTTAAAAATGTAACAAAGGAAAAGCAGGCCAAATCCTTAACGCTGTTTACATAGAAGCATTCAGAATTTTTCTTCACGATCTGCAGTGTTTTAAAAGAAAATGTACTCAGAAAGGAAGAAAAATTCGGGCCTTGAAAAATCAGAACATCTAAATAATTTTATGTGTGATAGTTTCAATGTACCTTCCGAGGAAAAAAAATGAAAATGTCAGTCTAACCAATCCCGCAAAAACCACTTCCACCACTACCCTCTCCCCCAACATAGGAGCATATAAGTTACCTAACCTGCAATCACAGTTTCCTCCTAACCCCACACCTACCCAACCGGAAAGATCCACACCCAGCTACATACAAATTCATTGACCCAATAGACATCCAACCAAATTTAGCTTAATAAAAGCACCTAAAATGATGATGAGATCTCAACATCACCACGGGGTTTAGGCATATTATAAAAAACTCTTTGAGCAAGAAAGTTGTCAAAACCTGAAAATGGCCACTATAGGCCGAAACATGTAGTTTTTCCATTGCTAATAAACACCATCATTTAGCCATATATTTATAGTTGTGTTTTTGACTGAATATAACTCACTATATAGTTTGGAAACAATAATTCGGAGTCACTTTTCATTTGCTGGTTTCCTTCAACACACCTGTTTGGACTCGTTATTCAGTGACCGGATGCCAATTCTTTTAAACCTACCGCCTCTTTTGAACTAACAATAAAATACTAAAATTCATTCTATACTTTTGAAGGTTCACATTGGTGTTGGTGGGAGGATGGAACCCATTTGTAGCGCAGTTCTACCGGCGGCAGAGAATATCAACATCGCTGTCTAACTTAGCGTGAAATATGTAACAAAAGTTAATGGTATTCCTTCATCTTCCAATGGCTAGCGTTATCACCGTCTTGCTTACGCCACTTGGGGTTATCTGGCAGTCTCTTTCGCGCTCATACGCAGACGTTCCATCAATTCGAACTAACTTCTTGGTATCAGGGCAGTATATCATACCACATTCACTATTTTTATCTCGCCCTGTCCTTCCCGTCCTTTACTGTCCACAGTCTCTATACCGTCTTCTTGTGCGAGTGTACGCCACTGTATACGAACCACATGTCTTAACACAACTGAGTTATTGCTCTAATTGACAACTTTAGAAAGGGCGTTACAAGTAGGTTGTCTTTGAAATTTCTTTTTCGTTACAAATTTAACTTTTAGTCTTGTATTTTAACCACAAATATTTGGACACATTCGGGACTTTGGGTTGAATATTACGGTATGTGCACTCAAAGATTATAAAATAATTCTGTTAATTATCTTGTGTATATGGAGATACTCGTATATTTTGCAGAACTTGGAAAAAGATATATTGCAAGAACATAATTTCTCTTTTTAAAAAAGAGGATCTCTATGTATATGGTCCCATTCATATTCATAAAACTAGGACTGTGTAATTTTCTTACACAGATACGAAATATAGATACTGATTATTTAAGAGCTACTGAGAGATAATGTCTCCAGAAACTGAATTATTAAATTATTGAAGGTTTATATTAGAATGTTCATTGAAAAGAACATCCAGAGACATAAAACCAAATGGTGCCAAGAAACATCAAGGGTGCATCCGGATCTTATGCTGCTGATGTGGTATACTACAAAAGGAAAGAAAGAACGAAACCAGGCAGAACAATAAGGCAGTGTAAGCGCACATTTTTCAATCATAATAAGGCAACATTCGATTCCATATCATTTGTTACGACTTGCCAGTGTTAATAACTAACTCCATGGTGCGCAGTCCTTCTTGAGAAGCTAACAGTTTGCTCAGCTTGTTAAGAACTTCCTCGAAATTTATGGAATAGGTTGCCTTATTGCAGCATTCATAAGAGTTCGCCACCTATCCGTTCTGAGCTAAGGATCAGTTCAAATCCGAGGCGTTTGTAAATGGTACCTAACACGGTAAGTTTTTAAGGTGAGGATTTGGTAGCGTCTCGTTCAACCCCCAACCTGGAAGACCACCTCTTGTCACCTGTTCTCGATAATTTATTCAATGTATTCGCAGCTACCATCCTTATCTGTAGGACGTTCCTCCATCCGCAGTCTGAGGACGCCCCGTCTTGTAGTGACAGGTAACCATGTATCAACGGCTGATGTTATTTGACTGTGTAAATCGAATACTGTCTTGTCCGGTGTAAAGTTTATAACAAATAATTTCTCTACAGCTAGAAGAGAATCAAGATAAACACAAAGATTGGTCGAGCGGTATAGATAAGTACCACAGGTTACGAAAGGTGGAACTATAGCCGTGCCGTGACCACCTTCACTTCTTTCGACCAAATTTACGTCCTGTTTCCTGTGTAATTTTTCTGCCCTCGGCTCCTATCCTTCAGTTGATTTCGTATCAACAGACAGCAGAAGGAGGCATACATCTCTCAAGAAACTTCAAGATTTTAATATTTATGCCATAAAGACGTCAACTTCTCATGGTTCTGGATGCGACGTGGATGGTTCAATTTCTTCGATTCCGTGTAGTCAGTATTCTGAGATACAGTAAGAACTTCATATGCGACTGGAATATAAATTCATCTGGCTTTCGGTCCATCTCTTTCTTATTACTGCGTCAAAATAGGAGAAAAGAGAAACTAGTTGTTTCGTCTTCTTTCATCGTTGTGTGTAGTCGGTAGGCCTACACTAACTAAGCTGCAGGCAGGAAACCAATGAAACAGTTCTGATTCTCTGTACAAAAAATATCTTCCCCTTCTCCAAAGTGCCCATACAGCCTATTCAAATGATACCGTAAGCTATATCTCCGCAGATAGAGCGGTAGGTGCTGGAGTCTGGTCCGTCACATCACTTACGGCCGAGCTTAAATATGACAGAATACATGCGTTTACGCCCCCCTTAACATATCTTTTTCTTGTGCACAGGGAAAAATTTCTTTTACCCCTCTGATCGTGTTATGCCGTGACTTTCCTTCGTATGGCGGGAAATGGTATTCTCTAAAAAGCTGTCTTCAACGTGTGGAGAACGTTCAAAAATTAACGTGAATTTCCGGTGTCAAAAGAACGTTCATTTGTCCTTAGAATTTCCACGAGTAACTTCGTGAACTGTGGGCCCAGTAGCTCAGTCGGTATAGTGACTGACTACGGGCTGGACGGTCCGGGATCGAATCCCGGTGGGGACGAGATTTTCGCTCGTCCAGACCGGCCCTGGGGCCCAATCAGCCTCCTGTAAAATGGGTACCGGGTCTTTCCCGGGGGTAAAATGCGGCCGAGTCGTGGTGCTGACCACTCACTCCCTTCTAGTGCCGCGGACATGGAAGAGTAGAGCTATACCTCTACCCACATTCTAAGCCAAACCAGGCCTGTAACGGGATCACTTTACCTTTTAAGTTCGTGAAGGAGTTAGATCACAACACGCTGGATAAACTGTTTTAAGGGACATAATCACAATCGTGGTTGTCATTTTCGACAGCTGTTAGTGATTACAACCATCACTACAACGGTGGTTGGTCCCAGTCAACACACATGATGAGTTCGGAGCTAAAGGGATAAAACACTTTATCACTCAAGGGTTTTCTGTCTTCCTCGGTCCTTACACAAAGATCATCTCTGACAGAATATCCTTCTGAATCAAAGAAGCGTAGAATTTTACGACCCACAGAAGAACCTAATCTAACCTTCATGATCCGCTGATTTCCGTTTTGATCATAATGCAAAATAATCACAATAATTATCGTTTTTCCCAATATAATATTCAATATAAATACTTTCCGTCAATTTTCATATCTTTAGGCCTACAAATTGCACTAATAATCGATTCAGTCAGTATTAAGTGCATGAAATATCAAATGTTTCAAAGTACGAAAATTTACGCTATAAAACCAATGAGAGTTTTTATACTTAAACTATGGTCCTAATGTTTATGAACAGACATTGGATTAGATAGATGTGGGTGTGAAGCGTAGGTATTCTTAAAAACTACTATTTGTGTATCTAGCGGAAAGTGTCCCATGTTTTTTTGACTCGCAAGTACATGGAAAATTTTTCAAAGCATGCTTCTGGACCCTGTCCTGAATCATATGAATTCAGTTTCCTAATATCTTATTTACTTAGGATCCAATTTAATAACATCCTTCCGTCCACGTCTATATGTTTCAGTGTTTTTTCCTTTCAGCATTTCCAGTTAAAATTCTGTAGGCATTTATTGTCTCTGTCATACTTGTAAAAAGGTCCGAGACTCTAAATACCTTTGACTTTACGACCCTAATTATATTTTATGATTTGTACGAAGTACCGAGCTTGAATTCATTATAAAGTACTTTTCCTTATATCAAATGCAGCTTATCAACAACAGGCTGCTTTTCGTAAAACTTCTGAAGAACAGTTTCAGAAATATGTCATAAGTTAATGAAATAATTATTTGTGTTTTTCATTTATTCAGATTCTATATCCACATGTTCAATATCGTACAGCAATTCTTATTCTGTAAAACATACACAGATAATCCCAAAATTATCGGTATGTTTTCTAAACCGTACAATAAGGCTACTCTGCAATAAAGACGGAAGCTACAGTAAGTTAGCTTAACAGTTGATGGTAATAACTTTACCCATTGAGTCTGTCCCTGATTTGCAGGGTAGTTGCTATGGGATTCCTTTTGCACATCAGTTGTATAATTGGAATATCTGATTCAAAAATGAACTTCATTAAACACTGACTGCGCAGCCGGGAAGTTGCTACTTTATTTATCTAAACTGTCTTGTTGAAAACAAAAACACCGTCCACACTAATTTAAACCTTTCGGACTGAGACTACCCCACTTTCTAAGTCCCCTATATGCACATGTACAATCCGTCAGCTCTGCGCTACAGGAATGTACGAAGGCCACGCTTTCTTTAACCGCCATATCCTGAGCCCAAAACAAAACATAATATGATACTGAATTAAATAGGTAGAAAATTGACTCACACTGCGATAGAAAACGTAATTTTTTCGAAGTCATTCTGTTGTGTTTTGATTCAATATAATCACTTGATTGATATATATATATATATATATATTCCAGGCAACACAACTATATAATAAAAGTATAAGATAAAGCAACATGTTTCGACTTAAAAAGTCGTCGTCAGGCTAAGCTAAGAACCGTGAAGTTCATCCACAGTGTGGCTGTGCTCATTTGGGATCCCAGATGGCTCACAATTTGTGCTGTGATTTGTACTGTACCGTGTACATAACCTGACTGATATCTATTATACTATTATATTAGTGTCAAGTATGTGACGTGTGCTATTTCCTGGGGCCCCAGGAAAGAGCATAGGTCACATACTTGACCCTAATATAGGCTTCAGCCTGCAACACGGATACCATTCCGACCCAACCACACCGAAACTCCAACACACATCGAACCAAGAACAATACGACCAATGTGATAATTCAACATAATAGTCACAAGTTCCTGATGATGGATATATTAATGTCCGAAATATGTTGAGCACATAAGAAGTGAAATAAAATATCAAGTGACATCAAGTTGGTCTTTTACTCTTCAAGAATTATAGCTGTCAACACGTCTTGTTATGTAAGAGCACCAGGTTTTCTAAATTTGCATTTCATTCGAAAGGAAAACACATTTTTTTGGAACTGGATCACTTTCCTTCATGTGGTGAAAGTTGTGAGTTACTTGTTGAGCTGGTTCCAACAGGATAAGCTGATCATAATCATTGGAAAATTTGTCGTTGTCAACCTTAAGAAGCAAAAAAGTACAACCACTTAATTGAAAATTTGAGATATTCATAAATTCCTTCATGAAATTTCAAGTATTTTACAATATTACTGACTTCGTTCGTTCAAATGTAATTGGCGTTCTGGAGACATCACTGCCGCCACCTTCCCCGTCAAAGCACTTTAACCCTTTGACGCCTAAAGACAGCTATAGTTGTCGTACCGCACCGCTAGCCTCTAAAATTTTCATTTTATACATTTATTCAACAAATAGAGGTACTGAATATTTTAAACATGGTATACACTCTCCTTTTCTTTCTCTTCAAAATGCAGTTTGTTTCATAATTCTAACGTATTTGGCTCCTGTTTTATTCACGTTTTATATACAGAGTATGCTAAAATTAAAAAAAATAATAATAATTCCGGCGCCAAACGGTTAAGATTCATATTTAAAGGTCTGCACCTTCAAATTGTAACTATTTTCAAATTACGTCAATTTTTCTACCTCAATTACGAGACACCTTATATTCAAACACAGACAAAGGTGAGGTTAAAATTTTTTTTTGTAATCAAAGATTTAAGGGACTTTTATAAAAGGAAGACATATTTCAATCTAAATAATGTTTCCCTTTAAGGTATTTTTCCACCTGCATCCAGAATTAACTCAAGATTTCAATTCTCACTCCAAGCAAACAACAACGCCTTTTGTTTAGTTCGATACCCCGTACAAAGTGCATTACATAAACGGGCTGCAGGGATGCAACAGCTTGGCACTTGTATCGAGCGTTGCGCTGCAGTTCTACAACTGTTCCCTCTTACTGTCTCCGAGGATTAGGCCATTTGTCTTGTGATCGTCCCCACATACGTTAGACGCTAGTAATAATCTTGCAAGTTCAAACTTCAATTACAAAGTGGCATGACGTATAGAGATGTAGGATACAACGATACATTTTATTCGTTTAAAATTGACTATTGCCAACACAAGTACCAGAGTAACGAGAAATGATCTTCAACCCTTTAAAGACAGACGGCTTTATTTAAAGGCCCAGTCCGTACCGCGCTGTAAACACTTTTCATCTCGGTTATAAAAACCAATCAGTTTATGCTGTAAGTGGCACAAGTCGCTGTTTGTTCTCAGATAAATA
>Ga0123355_10019804_pt1 | contig 10721 bp, 6 predicted proteins | sample TergutEmb28metaG_3_FD_89872 | JGI IMG/M metagenome (GOLD analysis project Ga0123355, IMG submission 89872) | Embiratermes neotenicus P1 segment gut microbial communities from Petit-Saut dam, French Guiana - Emb289 P1 | ecosystem: Host-associated > Arthropoda: Insects > Digestive system > Gut ...
CATTACCTGCATTAACTCTTATAATGTTTTCCATATATATTTTCTGAATTATTGTAATTAGATGAGTTGGAATTCCTTTACTTAACATAATAGTCCATAATTTCTCTGTCCACGGAGTCAAAGGCTTTTTTAAAATCAATGAACGCAATATATGTGGGGATGTTAAATTCTCTATGTTTTTCAATTATTTGTGAAGCTGTGAATATGCAGTCCATGCAAGATCTGCCTTCCAAATTCCGTTCTGCTCTTCTAATAGTAGGAACTCTGCAATTGCAGTTAATCTCTTTGCAATAATTTGTAAATAGATTTAATAATAGGAACTCTGCAATTGCAGTTAATCTCTTTGCAATAATTTTTAAATAGATTTTATATCCAGTATTTAATAAACTAATACCTCTATTGTTATCTGGGTTATTTCTGTCTCCTTTTTTGTGTACTGGTATAACAATGGCTGTCCTCCATTCTTGAGGAATGTCTCCGTAAACCCAGCAAACATTTAGGAAATTAAAAAAATGTATGTAAAAACCTTTTTGTTGCATGTTTGTAAAACTCATTATTAATCCCGTCTGATCCTGGAGATTTTCTGGCTTTTAATGCTTTTATAGTTGTTTCCAATTCTTCCATTGTAATTAAGTTAACACAATTTTCTGTTAATTTTGCACGTTTACCTTCTGTGGTGTTATCATTAAATTGTCTAGTCAAAAGTTTTTGATAGTAATCTAGCCATGTGTGCTCAACTATTGGGTTAAGTCGCAAATTATCTTTTTCATTTCTGTGTAAATTACTAATAATTTTATATGCATTTATCTGGCGTCCATGTAAATCATGTTCAATTCTCGATACAAATGTTTCCCAACATTGCCTTTTAATTTTTCTTGTTTCTGTTTTCACAGTTGCCACTAACCTTTTGTATTCTAGTTTGTCAGTTTCAGAACGTGTTGTTAGATAACGTAAATAAGCCTTCTTCTTGTTTTCAATCAAGTTTTTAATATCCTCATTCCATAAAATGAAACGCCTTTTGTGTCTTCTCTTTTTCCTTTTGCCTAGAGCTTCATTCGCTGCTTGTTGTAGTGTGTTCTTTAAAGTTAGCCATTCTACATCAATATTAAGGCTGCATGGTGAGTGCATCAGATTTTGCTCTAATCTCCGCTGATAACGTAATTTTATACTTGGGTCCTCTAACAAATGTACCCTAAAAGTTTCTTCTTGCCGTAGAGATCTTTTAGTAAATGTATACCATTTTTAAGGTAAACGAATTTCGGAAATTAGTAAGTAATGGTCTGTAGTAACATCTTATCCGCTGATAACTTTAGTGTCATTTATTATAGGTGATAGTTTCTTGTTTGTTAGAATGTAATCTATAATGGATCCGTAACCTCGGGCACTCCACGTCATTTTGTGAATCTCTTTATGTCTGAAAAATGTGTTCATTATTTTTAATTCATTTACTGATGCAAATTCTTTTAGTTTGTGTCCATTACTGTTAGTAGTAATTTCAACATTTGTACCCAAAATTCCGTAAATAGGAATATTTCCACCTCTTGCATTATAATCTCCGGCAACGACATTGTAATCGTTTTTACTTATTTTGTCTATCTGATCTTGGAGGGTTTCATAGAATTCTTTTGTTTGTTCTGTTTTCCCTTCTTTGGGGGCATAGACAGCTAGTAATGTTAAATATCCTCTTTGCAATTTGTATCTTAATTGAACAATTCTTTCATTTACAAACACGTAACTATGTATTCTCTTTTTAAATTTGGCTTTAATCATTAATGCTATACCTGTGGCTGCTCTTTTATTCGTTGGGACACCGCTGTACAATAAAATATGGTCGTCCAACTCTTGCGTACCCTTTAATTTCTTTTTTGTTTCTGGTATCACTGCTATATCTACATTTATTTTTTTTAAATTCTTGTTGCAGCAGTTTCTCTTTGCCATATAAACCTCTGACATTCCAAACGCCTATTTTCATTAAACCTGGATTTATTGTCCTCTTTCTCGCCTTAGTTACCATTTGTGAATCAGTTCTGTGCTTCCTCTGGAGATTCTGAGTTGGGTAGGGTGTCCTCAGGATGGATAACCATTCCCTCTCTGAGTAAGTTTGGTGGTAGCTAACCTCAGGGCCTCCAAATATGCCCGTTTTCTGTAGGGGTGTGCTCCCTTTTCCGAAGGTCTCGGTTTTGAGGCGCCGAGGACTCGCCTTCATCCGCTCCTCTCTGCTACAACTAAAGTTGCATTACCCAAGGATCACGTTCGAGGACATGAGGAAGTCGGATTTGCTGGCAGAGCTGACCGATATCTTGTCAGACGGTGTTTCCCAAGATTTGTGGCTATTATATGTCGGCATCGATAATAACCCTTGGGGCCAGTACCAGCCTTTGATCCCTAATGTACGATTATACCAGTAATAATTGGAGCCACTGGAATAGTAACGAGAAGCTTAAGGAAAAATTTGGAAATTTTACCAGGAAAACATTCGATAGATTAATTACAAAAGACTGCTATACTTGGAACATCGAACATAATACGGAAAGTACTGCAGTGTGAAGCTTGAAGCCTGAGCGGTGGGATCACCGCTGGTTCAAGAGAAGTACCAGGCAGAAAAGGCCTGTGACAAGAGACTCACATATCGTGTAATAATAATAATAATAATAATAGTAATAATAATAATGTCATTTAACAGAGGTTTTGTCTAGGAACAAAGACTATGCGGGTCCATTTAGTCGCACAGTGGAAGGGGTTTATTTAGTTATCTATTTCCATACAGACTATTAAACATTTATTTTTATTTTTGTTGAGTTGCATTTATTAGGTACGTTCACAAAATTGCGAAAAATATTTTAGATTCGTCATGTCTGTCCGTCCACAAGGAACAGCCCTGTTCCCAGTTGAAATTTGGTATTTTGATATTTGTCTAAACTCTGTCGTGAAAATTCAAATTAATTAAAATCTGAGAAGAATGCGGATACTTCACACGAGCACGTGTTTTCTAACTACACATGAGCACATATTTACTAACTTCGTTCAGTTTTTCTTAGAATGAGAACTGTTTCAGACAGAAGTTGCAGACGAAATCAAGGCACACATTTTATGTTCAATAACTTTTTCCCCGAAAATCATGCCGTTTAGGAGATACTGTAAAAAATATGTCACAGACGGAGAGGCAGACTATGACAATATAATGCGGCGCTGCATGCAGGATAACTAAGGCTACAAACACACACTCAGAATATGTAATACTTATTGCTTTTTCACTGCAACAATGGTTGCACGAACGCGCCTCAATGTTGCGCAACACATACATTGCCTGTCTTGTTGGTACTTGTGAACATGTATTATCTTGGGTGTTTTTTTAATTAGGCTCCTTCGCAAAATTGCGAAAAGCGATTATTAGTTTCGTCATGTCTGTCTTCTGTCCGTCTATCCATCTCTCTCCGTCCGGCTACCACTGAACGGATTTTGATGAAATTTGATATTTGAGCTTTTTTTTTTTTTCGAAAATTTGTCGATAAAATTGAATTTTGATTGAAATCTGGCAAGAATAACGGGCATTTTACATGAAGATTTAAGCATATTTATGATAACATCTCTCTGAATTCTTACTGGAATGAGAAATATTTCAGACAGACGTTGTGGAGAAAATCACAACACACATTTTATGTTCAGTACCTTTTTTCCCCCGAAAATCGTGCTGTTTATTATAAAACGTGGAAAAATGTGATGCAGACAGACAGACAATGATTGAATTTATAATGCTGTATAGAAAAGATGCTATTTGCTTGCGCGATAACTGAGAGAAGAATATAGACACACACTCAGAACATGAAATACTTATACCGAAACATGTTGCCAACTATGTATTAATGACTATATATGTGTTATGTTTGACTGAATAAATTACTTTATTATGTTATTGTTCTATAGTCGATTAAATCCGTCCGATGTCTTGAAATTCTTTATAGCAGTGCATACAAAAACCGCGAAACTACGAAGCGACTTATCTGGCATTACGATATGTTGAGCCATATTCTACGTCCAAAGATAGCTATGAGCTAACAAATAATGTTTTGTTTCAATACAGTATCGAACAGTGGACATGAAGACCTACATACCTTTTATTGTTGCTGGCGACGAAAATGTTCCATAAAAACATTGTTATGGAGCATTTAGTACTTTTGTATAGTTGACAGTGACGTGTAGAACTGCGACACACACAGAATACCTCGTTGTGTTTCCACTGCAACAGTGGTTACGCGAACGCGCCGCAATGTTATGTTACACGTACGTTGCCTATCTTGTATTTATTATGTTTGAACGTTTCTGTCTAAATCAAATTATGCCTTTTGTTTTCCTGTAACTTCCCTCTTCTTTTTACTGTGTTCTTTCTTTAAACTCCACGTTCTGTTTATTTTGAGTCTCGTTTGTGTTTATACCTTTACGTTCTCCTGTAAATCAGTCCCATTACAGGCCCGAGGTGAACAGAGGGTTACAGGAAGTTAAAGTTCCCAGATTACGTGACAATGGCCCAGGATGGTGGTAAGGTTTTTAGCCTTACGTTCCGGTCGCTTATTACCCCCAGGAAATATTCCTGGTACTCATTTCTGTTAGAGGCTGTGTGGACCCCAGCGCCATAGTGAGATCGGAAGGATTATATCAATGAAATCGAAATGGAATCGAACCAGCGACCTTCCGATTTGTAGCACAGCACCTTAACCACTGTGCCACCTTGGTCCCCTTATGTTTCCTTGTTATTGCTTTAAATTATCCAAGTGTTTGTTTATTTGTCATATATCTCTTTTTCTTGGAAGGAATTACTACTGACACTACTAGTACTGCTGCTGCTGCTGCTGCTGCTGCTGATACTACTACTACTACTACTACTGCTGCTACTACTACTACTACTACTACTACTACTACTACTACCACCACTAATTCTTCTCCTACTCCTACTACTGTTACTATTCCTGCTGTTACTACTGGATTATCACCACTGCTTCGGTAATTGTGAACAACGCAACATAGCCAGTGATGTGGCTGCAGGCGTAATCGCTTTTTGGAAAAGCGTATCAGATTATCAATGAGCTTTATTTGTTGCAGGAAATAAAGTATTGGAATCGTAACTCGGTGTGGCTGTTATCTGTGGAATCTGTTTAATTATTATACCAGATATGATAGACGTCCTTTTCCTGTCCAACAACTAACACAATGTTTGAATTCCGTGTGACGTCAGAATAATTAAAGTGCTATCCAAATTTCCGAGAGATAGCGATGCTTCATTACGTTTTTTTGAAGCTACTGGTGAATCGTGGCATTCGAGTTGGGTTTGTGTGGCACGAATGTTCAACACGTGTCAACAGGCATTGTCACTCTGATCACGGGCAATCGGTTGATGAAGGGGGCGGAACTGCATCCCCACTACTATGCAAAACCTCCACACCACCACCAGTGCCTCTATTCAGGCAACGTATACTAGTATATATAAATGAAATTGACAGTATTAGGCGAAAAGTTTGCAATAGGATGATCAATGTACGGGCAGTTCTAGACAGGCGATGGTGGATGGTGTGGATCACAGCGTCAGCGTGCCACCCTCTCCCCAGATACCGTCATTGTTCTAGTATATTCAGTGCGACGCAGTTCACTGCCCATTCCCTCCCCGCGTCTCGCGAGTCCTGGAGCGTAAGCCCTGGGAAAATAGAAATTCAATACTCTATTTTACAGTAGACGAAAATAATACAGCGATTTAGAATGTCCACCGTTCTAAACATATTGGTGTTACATATAGGTTATATATATATGTATGTATATATGTATATATGGGCCGGGTAGCTCAGTCGGTATAGCCACTGACTGCGGGCTGGACGGTCTGGGATCAAATCCCGGTGGTGACGAGATTTTCCACCCGTCCAGACCGGCCCTGGGGCCCATCCAGCCTCCAGTAAAATGGGTACCAGGTCTTCCCCGGGAGTGAAGTGCGGCCGGGGCGTGCTGCTGACCACTCATCCCCTTCTAGTGTCGCGGTCATGGAAGAGTAGAGCTACGTGGTATACCTCTACCCAACCTCTGGGCCACACCAGGCCTGCAACGGGATCACTTTACCTTTCTTTACATATATATTATATATATGTGTGTGTGTGTGTGTGTGTATCACGTACGCATGCATGCATGTATGTAGTTACGTATGGATACAGACGCGCGAATATGTATGTAATCCCAATCCCAGTCCGTGTGTAAGGTTTAGAGCGAATTATGAACATTACGTAAAGTGTCAAACCTCTAACCACAACGAGGGTAGATTTAACTTCTCGCGCATCGTGAGAGGAAGGCCAAATTTTAACTTTAGTTTCCACCACGCTTGAAGTATTAGAACTTATTAAAAAGCAGTGTGTTGCAGCTCGTACGTTTTCTCCGAATACACTTTATGTTACCCTGATTGTGGCTCCCTAAACAGCTGAAACGTGTGACTAAATATAAATATATAAATTCATAAATAAAGTTTGTGACTAAGATCTCTCACCATTTATTTATGGAGCGTTATTTATGCACAACGGGATGTAATAGTTAAGCTTTAATTTTGAAAAGTAAAAGCAGTGGATTGAGTATAGCGTCTACAAATTGCCATATAAAAGGAATGTATAAAATTGACGTAGAATGAAAGTATGGGGTCTGTTCATCCACTCGCTTATTTTATTTCAATAATTACTTTGTGTATTTCGATGCACATGGAAACCTGAAAGGACAAATTTAATTTTGAATCATTACCCTTCAGTATAACCGCTACTTTACATGAAGTGGGAGTCGAAGTTGTTAGTTAAATGTTCTCGAATCGTCTTTTCGTGCAAAATAAACTTGTGTACATTTTTATGTTGCCTACAGTGTGGCTTAAAAGTCACTGAAAAGATCACTGTCTGTTATATTAATGGGAATGTTCAGGTTTAAACCTGTTTACAGAGGCATGAATCAGCTGCTCATGTTGTTTATAATTTAGTCATTCCAGGTCCATATAGGTGTAATTTTTCTTCATCCAGTAGGTAATAACGAGACCGGAAATGTACGTATAACGTAACATTGAGGCGCGTTCGCTTAACAATTGTTGCCATGGAAAAGAATTAAGCCTTACGTATTCTGAGTGTGTATCTGCAGCGTTAGTTATACAGCATGCAGTGCGCATGCGCCGTATTGTACTGTCATCTGTGGCCTGTTCGGCTGTAGCGTACCCTTCCTCACTATCTCATAAACCGCAAGATTTTCGAGAAAAAATTTAATGAACATAAACGTTGTATTTTGATTTTTTCTACAACTTTCGTTGGAAACATTTCTCATTCTAAGAAGAATTGAGCGAGATATGATCAAAAATGTATGTTTGTCTTCATGTAAGATACCCATTATTCCTGCCAGATGTTAATGAAACTTGAACATTTTCGACAGATTTTCGAAGAGTACTCAAATATCAAATTTCATGAAAATCCGTCCGGTGGGAGCCGAGTTGTTTCACGCGGACGGACGAACGGACGCACAGATATGGCGAAGCTAGTAGTCATAGTCACTTTTCACAATTTTTCTAAAGCGCCTAAAAGAGTAAAACGTATTATTGTGTGCATTTTACTAGTCGGTTACAAAGGTCGATAACACGGATAAAGGTTAACTGACTTTTGGGTCAATTGTATTTAGCGACTTAGAAGCTCAGAAGTAAAATAGAGCAGTCTTTTGTTCTAAGTTAGTCTAATGTTTATGTTCAATATTTTTAGTGTTTAGACGGGTGGGGTTTAGCACATGATACGAAGGACTGAGAAGACCACGAAAGCGACTTAGTGTCTGCATGCGGTAGGCTTACGTGGGCATCAAGACAGTAGGGAAGCTAACTTGTTAACTAACTTGCTAATTTAATCTTCGGTTTCTGCTGCCGGACTTAGTGTTGCTTCCCCTTCTGTTGCAGTATAAATTAATTGAAGCAAGCGCATTTGAAATTACTGTTTTCTGTTTAGTATTGGTACCAGCACAAACTTGCGGGCGAGCATTCATTAATATTTTGTTCCCTTACACTTGTAGTTTAGGGGCCGCAGTAGCACAATGTTTCAGGTACTGTGATACAAATCGGAAGGTCGCTGTTTCGATTCCGATCGCACTATGGTCCTGGGATCGACTCAGCCTCTAACAGAAATGAGTACCAGGAGTATTTCCTGCAGGATAAAAACTGCCGGTGCATAAGGCTGACAACCTTACCACCATCCTGGGCCATTGTCACGTAATCTGGGAATCTTAACTTCCTAGAACCCTCTGGGCACCTCGAGCCTGTAATGGGACTGATTTACCTTACGCTTGTAGTTTATGAGATAATTCCCGATGGCCATTAAAATCCAACGTTATTTGACATTTTTGTGCCATTGCCATAATGCTATTGGTAAAAAGGTAAATCAGTCCCATTACAGGTCCGAGGTGCCCAGAGGGTTCCAGGAAGTTAAGGTTCCCAGATTACTTGACAATGGCCAGGATGGTGGTAAGGTTGTCAGCCTTACGCACCGGCCGCTTTTACCCCCAGAAAATACTCCCGGTACTCATTTCTGTTAGAGGCTGAGTCGACCTCAGGGCCATAGTGCGATCGGAAGGATTAGGTCAATGAAAAATTCCAATGACACCATCTGGAATCGAACCAGCGACCTTCCGATTTGTAGTACAGCACCTTTACCACTGTGCTACCGCGGTCACCTAATTCTACTGGACCTCAAACTAATTTAATGTTAGCAAATTTATTTCTTGCTTCCGACTTTTGTTTTGTGTTTCTTTCAAGTGTAAAGGGCAAAGTTTTTTCTATGCCGCGATATTTTATTTCCCCTGGCACACAATATCATTTGCAGTTACGTTTGTTTGGTATGGTTGTGAGCTGTTTGTTGGAGGTGTTAGTAAATGTATTCGTCTAAACCGTGGCTTGCAAACGATTATGAAATTTTAATGAAGGGGGTGAAATAGATGAAAGGGGTTTCCTAATTAGAACGGAGGCACTAAATTGAGTCCGTGATGACTCGCTTCCCGGTCGTGTAGGTAGCTATATCCAGTGCGAAGCCTGCAGGTTCTCGTTGCGGGAACTGACAATGTCTTGACAAAATCTCCCAAATTTAAGGGCGTCTGGTTTCTTTAGAGCTGTAACACGGTCAAAAGACGAATGGTTCAACCGTTCGCAAAAAAAAAAAAATCGTTTGCTTTGCGGTTCGCACGTGTAATCTGTTTTATAACTCGTTTCAGATGCTTGCTTCTAACTTAATTTAGTGACGCTCTTTAGCTGGGTAGGTTTTATGGTGTGGAATTTGAAGGGATGATAGTGAAAGATTGATCGGGAAAGATGCGAAAAAAGGCGTATTTTTAAGATACCCATCAATGATCTTCTTAAGCCTCTAAAGTGAAGTAGTTTACTATGTATTCCGCCAGGGGAAGCACAAACACATCTGTGCTATGCGCACGTATTGTATTTATTTGCTGCCTTTCGTTCTTACAATAAATAATGGTTATCCTTTTTCACTAATTGGTCTTTGTAATAGAAGCGTGTTGTGTTCTTTGTGAGATACTGTATGAATTTGATCTTTGTACAAAATGTAGGCAAGTTTTAGCCTTAGAAATGCTAAAGGGTCAGTGAAGTTGTATTTAGAATTGCTGACTTCAGGGCCGGGATTCAATTTCAAATCCCTCAATAGAAAGGGTCCTAACCTTGCCATGGTTCAGGCGGTTAGTTACGGCATTTATTTTTGGGAGCCATTCCATAATTTGATCTGTTCTCGGTTGAAGGGGAAGGAGACAGAATGTGTGAGTGTGTATTCATTACATGTAACAAGAATATGAGTGTAAAACATGAAGAAAGAAAACGCTGAGCACATTTTGTATAATGATGGGGCTTGCTTCGCAAGTGGGAAGTTGGAAAGGACAACAATTAATTGCTAACAATAAGTCGGCCTGTTATAGTACCTAGTTATTCTTGTGGTATTATCCGTGTGTTTCAGTAATTAGGTGCTATGCTAGACATCGTGACTAAAACAGACTGAAGGAATGATGTAGAGTAGTGTGGTAGGTGGTTACCAATGTTTTGGATGCTTATTTCTTCAGGGAAGAAGTGGAGTGGAGTCAGCGTGTTTTACCGAAGTGTTTGTACCAGGCTACAGGGCGCCGTAAACCGAAAGACCATAATATGAAATTTGTCCGCCCTGAAAACCACTAATGTAAGACATGATAGTTCGTTGTTTGATCATCGAACAAGCTGGAAGAGTCACGGAACGAAGTCTTCGTTGGGTGATGTTTATCTTTTGCGTAGAAGCAGTATTATTGTACACTCATTATCACTTTAGAATTATGTGGGTCCAGTAGTGACTATCGGAAGATTTCCTGAGATGGCCTTTCAACCAACTTACATTACTTATGTCAGAAAAATTGTAAGACGACGCTGGTATTGGAGGAGACGGCTATATCTTTCTCTGCCACCTCTACAGCCCACGCATGCTGCTATTCTATCAGATGGGTACCGGAAGATCTTTCTCGGGCGATTAGGCGGCCACACCGTGCATGTACGTGGTAGGGCCCATAAGTTTCCGGCCTAACCAACTTTGAAAGGTGACAGAACTTTGCTATTTTTCAATATAATCTCCCTTTACTTCAACACACTTTTCACATCTGTGAACCAGCATCTCTATGCCCTTCAAAAAGTACTCTGGATCTTTATCTGCAAAATGTTCCATCAC
>Ga0123355_10019805_pt1 | contig 10721 bp, 5 predicted proteins | sample TergutEmb28metaG_3_FD_89872 | JGI IMG/M metagenome (GOLD analysis project Ga0123355, IMG submission 89872) | Embiratermes neotenicus P1 segment gut microbial communities from Petit-Saut dam, French Guiana - Emb289 P1 | ecosystem: Host-associated > Arthropoda: Insects > Digestive system > Gut ...
TGAAATAACTACGAATTAGTCGCAAGCTCCTGAAGATGGACGTACTGACGTCCGAAACATGTTGAGCACTGAATAAATAATAATAAAACAAGTGGCATCAAGTTGGTTTCTCTTTACTCAACTATCAAGATGATGCACGGTCCAATAAACATAAGATTGGAGAAATGTGTTTTCTCTGCGAAATTGGAAACGCATTTTTGAATATCATTTAGGTAAACTTCAAGCTACATTCTGTTTATCCGTAATTGAAGCTGCAACTTCAGCTACAATGGTATTTTTAAACGACACTTTTGTTCACCGCTCATGAAAGTAAACACCATAATACCTTAAAAACATAAACGTCCTTTCAAAGAATCAGGGGCACGCTGTGAATTTTATTGGCAATGAAAAGTTATATAACATTACTCTCAACATATGTGATAATAAAATATGCAGGAAGAAGTAGCTGCAGGTACTGTTGTATGCATACGTTAAGGGCAGGCGGGGAATGGCTACATAAAGGAAGTAATGGTAAAATCGTGTAAATAAATCGGACGAAGAGAGGCGAACGAGGGTGACACAAAATTATAAGAGCGGTCTCAGTTCCGCGGTAGCAAACTATTCTGAGAAGACACAATTCACTCTTTATTTTGAGAGCGTTTTATAAAGATGTATGTCAAATGAATGGTGCCCTTTCGCTGCGTGTAATTAATTTGCGCCACAACAATAGCACTTTGAGACGAAATTCGAGAAACTGATTCACCTTCGTATCGGTCTGCGTAATATCACCTTTAGAAATTCGTATTCTTCATCAGCTATTTGTGCCAAATTATGACAGATGAAACAGCGCTGTGAAGTGAAGTAAGAATGAATTAACCGAAATTAGTTGTCACTGACAATGTTACACTTACACTCAGACAATTAGAAATTGAAATTCTCGCTCAAGATTTCGCAGGATTGTCACAATGTTATATTCAGCATTTGTTCAAAACTTTTTAAAGGAACAACAGACATATTTATTTGGATTGATAAAAGTAATTTTATTTACATTGTAATCACGGACATGTTTCAGCCACTCATGTGGCCATTTTTAGGGTAGCGAGAACAAGAATACAAATACAATTATAATATGTCGAATGATAAATCCAAGTGCGTTTCATTGGTCTTTTAAAAAAACTCTAACATATGATTAAAGCATGGAACATAGAACACACTAAACCAAACTTTAAATTTAGTGAGTAAGCAATAGGCGTTATTCATGACGATACGATCTATGCATTAGACCAACAACACATAACCTAACCCAACCTAACGTAACGTAACCTGACCTAACTTAACATAACCTAACCTAAACTGACCTAACCTAACCTAACCTAACATAACCTAAACTAAACTAACCTAACTCAACCTAACCTAACCTAAACTAACTCAACCTAACCTAACCTAACCTACGCTAACCTAACCTAACCTAACATAACCTAACCTAAACTAACCTAACCTAACCTAACATAACCTAACCTAAACTAACCTAACTCAACCTAACCTAACCTAAACTAACTCAACCTAACCTAACCTAACCTACGCTAACCTAACCTAAGCTAACCTAACCTAACCTAACAACCTCCAAGAGGCAGAATATTTCTTGAAAAACTAATAATTCCTCAGATAGTCAAGAAATTCTCTGTATTTTATGGAAAATGAAGGTTCATCATCGCTTCCATAAAAGTTCGCCTCTTCTCCGTATCTTGAGTCAGATTGAGACCACGGACATATCGTACATATTTTAGTATTATTCTCCCATCTTTGCCTAAGCTTTCCAAGTGGTCTCTTTTCCTTAGGCTTCCACATCAAGGCCCTGTATAAGACTCTCCTGTCCCACATAAGCGAAGCATTCTCCTGTCATATCATTCTTCTTGATTCGGTCAGCTGAAAAATATTTTATGACAGTTCAGTCATGAAACTCATCATTACATTGCCTTCCCCATTCCCAGTTACCTCCTTCTCAGGACCTGACATCTTCCTTAGTACTCTACTCTCAGCCATTGTTTCCTCCCTCAGGGTGAGGGATCCAAGTTTCTCACATACAAAAAAGGCAGGCAAATGTACAGGCAAAAGACTCTTCTAACATATTTTTATACAGGGTCTACCATTTAAATTGAACCACAAACTGATGTTAAGAGTTATTTTTTGAATGAAAGGAACAGGTTACTCCTGCAAGTGCCACAACATTTTCAATTAATATTTGTAACAGTTTCTAGAGCATTTCACGCTTCCCATGCGTCATACGTGTTGGATATTCTAAATTAGAACTTTACTGTCTGTGAATTCCTCATATGAGAGATAAATAAACAAAACCGTTTATAAATGTCGGAAACTATGGCAGTGCTCACTTCTGACCTACTGAGAAGTTTTGTTCCAATTTTGAAGTAATACCTATTGTGCGACAAGGCGGTGGACATGAATAATGCATGCAATTAAAACACGTACCGGCTGAACTGTTCTCATACACAGACGAAACAAACTGCAACACAAGAAACATCAACATGCAAAATATTGCTGCACTAAAACTTTCTACCCAAAGTTCTGCGGCAAAGGAAATTTAAAAAATAAAAGAAGTTTTTTATGAAAAAGTAATTTCTATTTTATTTCACTTGGAGCTGCCATCCATTAATTATGCGTGAAGTTCTTTTGCTGTGGGGTGTAATCGTGGGGCAGCTATGCGGCTTATTGTGAGCAGCAGCAGCAGCAGGACAGTCAGCTCACGAACGCAGTGAACACACATTGTGTGACTCTCATCGCACACAACTTTTTGTCACGATAATATAGACCAAAGAAATAAGACAAAATTTATGTGAACAAGCCTTGTGTATTTTCATTCTTTTTAAATTCCGCTTTTCTCTGCTACGTATAATGCCCGCCTTTCATTGTTCTTTCGAATTTAGAAGCAAGTATCCTACTTAAAAATGCGCAATTGTGAGGCCCCCCTGTTTAAAAAAAAACCGGACAAGGACATTTCGGATGTTGGTATCGCGCTGCATTATAAACGTCACTATGTAGTTCAGTGTCCCGTTGTAACGGCATAATAGGCAATTTCCCTTCCTGCTGCATAAATGATCCATTGTCCCAGAATTTATTTTGAACTGGATATCTCAGGGCCAAGCAGTAATAGCTTGAAGGAAGATGGATTTCTTTACTTTTCTTTAAGAAGAGTTTTCCTCTGAAGATGGAGGCATAAAATTCCCCCTAAGCCTTGACATTTTCCTACGAAGGGACTATCATTATAACCGCAGAAATCTTAAAACGATCGGCAATTTTACCAACCTGCAAAGACAGTTCAAACTTTAAAAATCTCAGGATCTGACAAACTTACGTCATATAAGGAAAAAACATCCCATGAATTGACACTAATAAGTCTCTGGCAGTGCACAGACCGAAAGGAAACGTCATAATTTGTGACAATATCTCAAAGGACTTTAGAAGAAGCAGCGATCGCTGCTTATTCCTTCCCATCTTCACAGACTATTCGCCGGGGACCGCACTGGTGGATGAAAATACAAAATATCTACGTCGTCCCACGTATTCTGTCGCTTGCTTCATCTCGTGTTTATCTTCTCCTTTACTAGAATTAGTCATTGCTTCTGAGACGACGTTTGGGTTTTACGCCTTGTATCTGTAATTTCTGTCTCCTCTACACTGTCATGTATCAGGACATAACGCATTCGTACAAGCCAACTAACCTCTGTTGACTGATAAAGAATCAAGTCTCTTTTCCTTACGATGGTTCTTAAAAATTTCATGTAAGTTCAGTAATAATTTACACTTATCACTAACCAATAATAAAATAGGCAGCTCATTTAATACCGCTGCCGGAAACGGAAGAGATTACCGGAATTCCCCTCGCGGCAGGTGTAGAAATTTTTGTATTTGCCACTACGTCTAACTGTGGGCGGGTATCTCGGTCGGTATAGCGACTGAGCTACGGACTGGAAGGTCCGGGATCGAATCCCGGTGGGGACGAGATTTTCCGCCCGTCCAGACCGGCCCTGGGGCCCAACCAGCCTCCTGTAAAATGGGTACCGGGTCTTTCCCGCGGGTAAAGTGTGGCCGGGGCGTGCTGCTGACCACTCACCCCCTTCTAGGGCCACGGTCATGGAAGAGTAGAGCTATACCTCTACCCACCCTCTGGGCCACACCGGGCCTGTAACGGGATAACTTTACTTTACTTTACTACGTCTAACTTATCCGGCCCCTAAAGCAACGACAAAGTACCGGTTGGTATTTACAATGTTAAAGCGGCTGGAGTGTAAAATTTATTACTCTCATAATTTAAAGTAGATGTGTGTTATGTGCATGAAGCCACAACTAAAATCTCCAATTCGTTTTAGTTAACTTAAATAATTTCACGGTGACACTTTATTAATTGTCATTTTGTCTGTACAACCTATATGCCGCAAAAGTTGAGCAAAATAATTTCCGGTTTTTAAGCTTTCGCCGTGTTCTAAATGTAATTTTTTCCTTTTTGGGTAATTCCCCGACGTCTGAGTTCTAATTGCCGACGTTTCGGAACTCACTATCGGTTCCATCTTCATAGGCACTTCATTCACCTGCCTATGAAGATGGAACCGATAGTGAGTTCCGAAACGTCGGCAATTAGAACTCAGACACCGGGGAATTACCCAAAAAGGAACAAATTACAAGATAAATTCCCATGCAAGCACAGACATTGTTCATTCATTACACGGAAGAAAATATATTACTTCTTACTCGTATGCCAACTTATTTGAATTACATTTTGTAGACTTTAGGAAAATATCTTCCAATTTGCTTTAAAGAAACGAGAAAAGCCATCCAGATATCTAATCAGAAGAGCCGGTCTCCGAGCCAAAATTTGATACAAAACCCTACTAATACTACTTTGCAAAGTGGAGGTTCTAAGTCTGCTAATAAAATGTTGTTTAGAACCTGCTTCATTTTGCATGGAAAAGCTTGTTATATTTTATAACATACAATTTTTTTTTCTGAGAAATAGAGAGTCAGTTCTTTATTTAACAGTGCTTCTCAACTGTCTACGGCACATGACATCAGATAGGAGTGACATCGCCATGTCTAAGTAACGATTTCGAAGAGATGCAAAAGGAAACGTGCAGCTAATTCAACACACTTTTCAAGTACGTGCTATGGTGTACTTGTAAATTTGCGGAAAACATTATAAGATTAAATGTAATGTCCGAAATGTGACCCTGAAATCTAAGGAACATGAAGACCTATAACTGTGACCAGAGAGGGATGGCATACAGAAAGGCGAAAGAGGAGAACTGAAGGTGGCAACAGTAGAATGGAGTGGGTAGTCAGTTAGGGGCCACATGAACGCGAAACGAAGCCTCTCCAACACTGTTCCATACGCTAGAAGCTGGTGCGCACTGGAGGCCTGCCTCTAGCCGACTGAATGGTCACTCCCTGCCGAAATACATAGACTCGTCCATTCAGCCGAAAGATGGATCTATTATCTGCGCATGTGCCATTACGTTGCAGTCGGGGTGTAAAAGTACTGATGCACAAACTAGGTGTTAGCTGAATGCGAATGCTGAGAATGTGCCTTGAAATAACCCACAACAGTATTCCAAATCCTTACCTTCCTACCATTTCCTTATCACCTTTATATATCTTTTGTTTCACATAAATTCTTAAAAATAACTCTGACAGCATTAAATAATTACTTCTTTTGAATTGCCTCTAGCTAAATACATTACCTGCTTCGAGCATCCAAATTCTACGGCCAACAGTGTTTCCGCTATGCTCTAACGAAAAGTGACGAGTTCGTTACACCTTTAATAATTCGCCTCGTATCAAGTTTTATTTTCCATCTGTGGGTTGCGGTCAAGGTCAGCTGAGAATCATACAGCTGTTTGATTTCTGTATCATACGAAAATGGCTTTTGTGCATACAAAGAGATAAATATGCTATTTTTTTTTCTAGTATCGATGAGATGCCGTCTCTTTTTAAACTCCGCAGGGGTCTCATTCTCTCTTCATTCCACCGAAAAGAAACGAACTTATTTTCTGGATGAAAACTTTCGTCTTCTTACGTTTCGTTTTTAAATTCAACCCACCGAGAATAACGTTTCGCCTAAGAAAACTGATCGGTAAATATGGACAAGAGTTTACTCAGAAAGTTCACAAAGAATGGCACGCGTCACACAAAACGTTTTATGGGCGATTCTTCAGTTTTTGCTTACAGAATCTTTTTAAATTGAATCGGGAAACGTAATGAAACTACTTTAAAATATACAGAAGTAATGTAAACAAAATGCACTTTCCTGCAATAATAAAATTATTTATGACAACATAAAATTCAGTTCACACTGGAAAAAATCATTTCACCGTAATTTGCTGCTATTAATATATTACATTCTAATTACATTTAATAACAGATAATTAACACAAATGTAAAATACAATTTAGAAGGGAGATACGTCCATGCATAATAATCTTACTTTCTACTAAGTATCTGTAAAAATTCTAAATGTTACTTAAACATAAACACTTCTATCAAATTTCCGTAATATTTAACTGCAAAAAAATTATTCCTTTGTCATTTCCACAGAATCCATTATTTTATCTTGCATAAAGAAACTTCACACTCTATTTTCACACAATCCATAATTAATGACCATTTTTCTCTCTGTCTATTTTACAGCTGTTTCACATATATAATTCACATAATCCAACCGGCTTCACTATGGCCCTAAAAGCGACTCAGTCTCTAATAGAAATGAGTACTAGGAATATTTCTAGAGGGCAAAGGCGTCCGGTGGGTAACGCTAACAACCTTACCACGTTCCTGTGCCGAGTGTCAAGATATTTGGGAGCCTCGTCCTCCTGGAACCCTATGGGCGTGTAACAGGCGTGTACTGGGACTGTTTTGCCTTTGATTCTACATCTTACGTTATCAGTCAACACACACAGACAAATACCCTCGCGTGTGTGGACCTGTTAGTAATGTTCTTTTAACACATCATAAGGTCGTCGCAGAAGTGAACCTCTGTTCTGGCTTCGGTTTTCAAAACAACAAGAAATTTTTCCCTATCGCTTGAGCTCCATTATTTCGTGAAAGGTGGCCTACTCTACAATACATTCTTCCGGTCCCGACGACCCTACCTTTAAACAGACTTCTTCCCTGTAATTTACAGTGTTTCTGCAAATGCCGTTTCCAATGACAACGCTACATAGACCAGCTCAAACCAACTCTTACAATCGGCAATACGAGTAAATTCCATGACGACGCCTGAAATTCTGAGGTGGGAGGGACATTTTGCACACGGAAGCGATACGAAATGACCGGTCCAAATAAATTTGTAGCAGTAGTAGTGGTGGTGGTGGTGGTGGTGGTGGTGGTGGTAGTGGTAATAGTAGTTGTAGTAGTAGTAGTAGTAGTAGTAGTGGTGGTAGTAGTAGTAGTAGTAGTAGCAGTAGCAGCAGTACTAGTAGTTTTTTGTTGTTGTTGCCTAATAATACAATTTATTGTTTAAATTAAATATCCTTAGTGTGAATGAATAAGAGTGACAGCTGGGAAGGGAATTTGATAATAACTGGCAACAATTTACAGTAATCGATAAGAGTCGATAATAGTAGAAAGTGATCCACCCGCAGTTATAATAATCAATAATATCAATCGATAGTGAGTTTGTGTCCATATTAGATAATAACCAACAACAATTAACATTTCTTGTGTGACGAAATTAAAAGGTAATTTTTGAAAGAATAAAGAATTGCCAGAAGAAAGAGGCCGTGAAGAAGCACATGAACATTATAACACCCTGTTACAGTACCATACAAACATCTTACTGATCTGTGTTATGCTCTCTACCGCTCAACTAAAACAGAACACCGACAGACATTAACTCCATATATTTGCCAACACATAGGTAGCTGTGGCTGTCAAAGTGATGTTCAAATGTTGCTGTAGTGTATATGGATGTGATAAAAAAATATTCATCACAAGTCTGCTGTAAATGAAATTTCTGAATTCAAGCGTTATTCGGTACTTCAAGTTCAACATGATTAGCACGTTCTGATACTGACAAGAAAGGAAATTGCATCCTGGTGAAATACGTACGTGTGCTTCCGAGTGTTCATAATAACAGGTAACATACTGGGACTGCAAACACTATAAATATTTCATTCGATCAGAATTAGGTCGTTTAACGGAATCCGCGCAAGTAGAAAACTAAAACCCTGAGCTAAATTACAAATGTTCATTAGCTACGTATCATATTAAAAACAACGGATATGTCTGATATGTAGTCTCTGCAATAATAAAGAAGGCAACATGAGTTTCAATTGAAAGTCTCAATTCAAAAGTCCTCCTCCAGCTCTTGCGAAGTAGATCCTCGGGCCTTTTACAGTTGGGAAATAAAAAATTACTGATCGAAAAAAAGCCACATGTCCGTTATAAGATGTATTGCAATATTAATCACGCACTACTCCACGGGCACGCTTTTCTCCCATTTTTTGTTCTTTCAGCAAAACAAGTGTTAATTTCATACACCATTCTTTTTCCCATTGTTTGACAGCCCTAGTCGACTTAGGCCTCCTCATCGTTGAGGTTTCGAGATCACACTCAGGCACACTGCACTCGGTAGGACTGCCCTGGACGAGTGATCGATCCGTCGCGGGACCTCTACCTGACAACACACAACACTCCAAAGAGTCAGACATCCATGACGCCGGCGGAATTCGAAATCGTAGTCCTAGCGCGTTGGCGGCCGCTGGGATAGATTCATACACCATTTATAATCGATTATCTAATATCTTAATGTCAAAGATTAATGTCGATTATTTTTATCCTTCATGTGACTCATTCACTCTCTCACACCAAGAATATATACATAAAGTAGATTTACGTATAATACAACAACAATGTAAATAATTTAATTAAATTACAATTTTTCTTCAAATCTTGAATGTCGATATTAGATTATAAAAGTTTCAAGTTTTGTTCTTGATAAATTGTACCCCGTTCTGCTTGCTATGACTGTACAGTATAAATCAGAGCACTTTACCCGAAATTGTATGTGTTTTCGTGACAAAGAGGAGTGCGTGACCTGTCAATGCTGATACCTTGTGCGTGCGGCATTACGAAACAAACCGTAAACTAGCTATTATTAGTTTAGGTATAAAATGTGTACTTTGTGACTGAAAATCAAACAAAACTCTCATCAACATTCCCAAAAAAGGAGCAACTCAAACTATCTGTTTCAGAAAACTAAAGCACCCAGATATCGACTTTCTAATTTACACTGCTTTGCATTTAACTCTCGGCTTGCAGGACAAACATGAAGTTACTGGATCATGAAAAGGAACGTGCTTTGTTAGTACATATCGTTTGATCTATATGCATAATTACGTATGCACATACCAGTGTTATTTATTTAAATAACTGCTATTGCACATTTTTAAATCCTTCAAGTGGGGGTAATTGTCAGTAATATCTTAAGAACACGATTAGTTTAAGCAGATTGCCGTTTTGTGTTTTTCGAAATATTTTTTAGCTTCTTTACCCCGCGTTTCCATGAAAACCGAATAAAAGCATCAGTAACTTATAATATGACCACCAGATGGTATAAATATAGAACATCTGATTGCTTCTAATAGGTGCCATTACTTCAACGATTACCAGAATAAATCGGCCTCTGGTGGAGATAGATACATTATATTTATATCGAGCTGTCTTTACGGTAATTTGTAGCATGTCATGGTCGGTGTGTTAAAGTTCATTATACTTTTAGAGGCTAAAACAAAAACACATTGAAATCAACTATTATAATCAGCAGAACATATGATAATTCTTTGTCGTAATGTGCCTTTATATTTTAAAATACACCAGAAATTTACACTCATTTCATTGTGGTTTATAACGCTGTATGAAGTTGACACAGTTTCATACAGCTAATGATTACATGACTTAGATTTGGAAAACACGGGAAAGCTCGGGAACTACTCACTCTACTGCAATACATCAGAACTCACGTGCATTAACAAAGAAAACTATGAAAAATGTAACAGCCAGGGTAGGATTTAAAGTAGATAATACAGAATGTATAGAAGAAGCATCGGATCTGTGTCCGATAATTTAAATTTCGAAATGAACGTCAAGGTACAAGTAAATGACTTCAATCAGATCGATAAAATCGTCGGGACTGGGAAATCAGTTTGTAGTTACCTTGTAGTAGTACGTCTTTTTGATGAAATTGAGCAGCACATTTTTAAAAGCTGAAAGAAGAGGGTCGACTGCATGGGGGATAAGCTTGCACATTCTGCGGAAACAGTCCGAGAGCGTAGCAAGCAGCCGGATTACTGGGGGGAAAGCAATCCGACAGTTCCGGGGTAAATTAGAGCTGAAACCAGCGAGTAGATGAGGTTGACAGAGCAACGGCAATTACATATCCCAGTTTTAACGAGATATTGTACAATATACTAGCTGTGTAGAATTGAACTTGGCAAGGGATCACGGGCCTAATATACAGTGTACTGGCTGTTGCGAGTTGAACTAGATAAGACGTCACAGTCCTAACATAGATGCATACTGTAACAGCTCTGGCAAGTTGAGCTTCATATGGGACAACAGCCAAAATGTACAGTATAATAGCTCTGGTAAGTTGGACTATAAGGAACAACAGCCAAAATGTTTAGTATACTATCTCTGGTAAGATGGACTATAAGGAACAAAAGTCAAAGTGTTCA
>Ga0123355_10019806_pt1 | contig 10720 bp, 11 predicted proteins | sample TergutEmb28metaG_3_FD_89872 | JGI IMG/M metagenome (GOLD analysis project Ga0123355, IMG submission 89872) | Embiratermes neotenicus P1 segment gut microbial communities from Petit-Saut dam, French Guiana - Emb289 P1 | ecosystem: Host-associated > Arthropoda: Insects > Digestive system > Gut ...
CCAGTCTCTAATCGTTTGCTCAAGCGAATAGTTTTTAGAATAAGGAATGTTATAAGAAATTCCGCCGCCTTCAAACGATGTAAAACCGCCGACATACGTAATTTCCGCCAAAAGTCTAGCATCAGGCGTGCCGTGACGTACTTGAACAGGGCTTTTAAGCGCACTTGTAACTTGACGACAAACTTCAACACCCAAATTAACAGCCGGGAAACCGTTAAGCATAGAACGTCCTTGCGCTCTACTTTCTTCGATTCCTACCTCGGCTTCTTTATAGCGGTTAAGCCTTGTATAGCTATCAATAGTTGACGGCAACAAATCCGCCTCGCCTTCTTCTTCAAGGTGACGAAGAAGTTCAATATGCTCTTCCGGTAAAGCAACGCCCGCACGCGGTTGGATAAGCGTGTCGCGAGTCGCCTTCGCTTTTTGAAGCTTTAGGCCGAATCTTTTTTCGTCGGGAATCGTTTTTTGGTAAGCAACACCGTCTTCAATTGTGATACCTTTGCCTGTAGGCCATTGCTGAAGCACTTCTTCACGTACTTTTTCAAATTCCGCGTCTGTTATCTTTTTGTTCTTTAAATCCATGTATTTTAAGCCTCCTTTAAATTACTTTGCATAATCGTTAATGCAAGCTCAGGATGCACCTTTGAAAGCAGGCCCATCGCTGAAAAAATATAACTGCTGTCTACCAAAAACTTAGGGTTCTTAGGCATAAGCGAAAACGGGTTCCGTACATTCGCGCAGGCTTTTTTAAGAACCGCCCCGGGGTCAAGACTGCCGATAACAGGCCCGCCTGCCCCGATTATATATTTAACATCGCCTAAATCCTTGCCTTCTTGTATAAAAGTCTCGCCAAGCGGCGTAAATATGCTCTCGATCGTGCCACAATGACGCATAACGCCAAGCTCGACGGCTAATGAGGCAAGTGAGTCATCAATACTTTTTTCCTGTGGATTCGATGCAAGCGTTCCTTGATCCGCGCCGCAGCGCTTACGCCAGTCTTCAACTTCTGCAACCGATACTTTTGCCTCGGCTGCAACTCGTTCAATACCTGCCGCCTCAATCAGAGTCGGCATTCCGTAGCGAAGCCCTAAATCGCCCTCGACGCTGCGCTTAGCAAACGGCTCAACGATGCCTTTTACAATAACGTTTTGGTTCGTTGGATCGCCGTCGGCCATTGAATAAATGTCTGTCGTAGCTCCGCCGACATCCACCGCCATAAGTCCCGGCAGCTCGTCCGATAAAAGAAGTGCCGCCTCAAACGCCGCGAGAGGCGTAGGAATAATATCTGCACTCATCATTTTCTGAGCGGCACCTATGCCTTTAGCGTCAATAATACGCTCGATAAACACTCCGCGTATCGCCGCTTTTGCCGGTTCGATATCAAGCTTACCTAATGCCGGCATGACATTCGGTGCGAGCATAGTTTCTTTGGTTTTTAATAAGTCCATGACAGTTGATGATGCCGACTTGTTTCCCGCGACTACGACAGAAAACATTCCGTCTATCTGCGCGATACGTTTAGCATTTTGGATAATTACATCCTTGTTTCCGCCATCTGTTCCACCGCAGAGTAGTATTATATCTGGGTTTATCGCATGTATCTCATCACATTCCGCATCAGATAGCTCGTACGAATACGTCTTCATAACCTTAGCACCGGCGTTGTTAGCTGCAAGCTTCGCCGCCTTCGCTGTAAGGTCAGGCACAAGGCCGACCGCGACCATTTTCAGACCGCCGCCAGCGCTCGATGCGGCATATTTTTCTTTATATTCAACTTTGCCGGTCATTTTTTCAAGCTCTGCTAGAGCATTATTGTAACCGTCCCTGATGTCCGTTTCTATCGTAGTGAACGATCTGGCACTGCCTACAATTTTGCTGCTTTGCGGGTCAATGGCCGTCAATTTTGTAAACGTACTTCCAAAGTCTACGGTCAAAATCATAATTAAAGCCCCAAATCTGCTTTGAATTCTACAATAGCATCCTCAACCGATGCGCCCGGCGGATATACTCTGTCATATCCCATTGCTTTAAACGTCTTTTCAACTTGATTAAAATCAGCTTTACCAACAACAATATTGCCGCCGACATAAAGCTTTATTCCTGAAAGTCCGGCCTCTTCACATTTTTCGCGAAGCCCGCGGCAATCAATCTCGCCGTGACCATAAAGCGATGAAACAGCTATCGCCGCCGCATCCGTCTCAACTGCCGAATTTACAAACTCCTCCTGAGAAACCATTACGCCAAGATTGATTACTTCAAACCCTGCGTTTGTAAAAGCATTCTCAAGAATTTTGTTACCTACGGCGTGAACGTCTGCACCTATTACGCCAAGTATTAATGTTTTGCTACCCATAGTGTCATTCCCCTCGTATTTGTATAGTGAAAACATAGTTATAAATCTATTTTTTAACAATCGGAATCTATTTTAACATATTTGTTGGACAATGTCGAGGAGTTTAGGAGAATAAATATGTTTTTTTGTGTAAGGGGATTTTGGTGAGAGGAATGGGTTCTCAAAAAACTAAAAAGAGCCAAGGTGTACCCCTTGACTCTTTACAAACTATTCTAAAACTTAGGCGCGCGCCCTTCTTTATTCTCCTGCCTAACTCTGGCAATGGTCAAGCAGTCCTGCGGCACGGTTTTCGTAACTGTAGAACCGGCGGCAACATATCCACCTTTTTCCACTGTAACAGGGGCAATAAGGTTACAATTTGAACCGATGAAAGCATTGTCTTTGATAATGGTTTTGCCCTTAGTCGCGCCGTTATAGTTGACGGTTATCGCGCCGCAGCCAAAATTTACGTTTTCGCCGACTTCGGCATCGCCGATATAAGCTAAATGGCTGGCTTTTGAGCCTTTGCCTATAACAGCGTTTTTAACCTCGACAAAATCGCCGATTTTTACGTTATCCATGAGAACAGCCTTTGGCCTCAGATACGCAAACGGGCCAACAGTTACATTGTTGTGAACCTCTGCTTTGTCGAGTACTGAATTGACTATTTTGCAATTATTGCCAATGGACGAGCTCTTTATCGTGGTCGACGGACCGATTTCACAGTCCGCGCCTATTTTGCACACGCCCTCGATTATGGTGTTTGGAAGGATGCAAGTGCCGCTTTCAATGGTCACATCAGGACCGATATAAGTGTTCATAGGATCCCAAATGCTTACGCCTGCTAACATGTGAGTGTTATTAATCCTTGCTTTAGCGATAGTTGCAGCTTCTGCCAACTGCGCGCGATCATTCACTCCGTAGAAGTCGAGTGGATCGCTGCCAACGAAAATCTCAACACTAAGTCCCTTGCCCTTAAATATGGACGCGACATCGGTTAGATAATATTCATTTTGCGAGTTATCATTTTTCAGTTCTTTTAAAGCTTCTTTTAAGGCTTTGCCGTTATAACAAGCCATTCCGGTGTTGATTTCTTTTACTAATTGCTCCGTTTCGTTTGCATCTTTTTGCTCTACGATCTTTGAAAAGACGCCGTTTTCACGAATAACTCGACCGTAGCCAAAAGGATTGTCAAAAACACATGAAACGATAGTTGCGACAGCTTTTTTATCACTATGTGCGGCAACTATTTGCTTAACTGCTTCAGCCTTAATCAAAGGCACATCGCCGTATGTGATAAAAATCGTATCGTCATCGCCGATAAAATCCACAGCGCTCATAACCGCATGACCCGTTCCAAGCCGCTCTTTCTGATGAGCGAAAGAGGCCGTTGGCTCAATTTCTTTAAGCGCATCCATATTATCGCCCGCTACGATTACAATGTCCTCACAGCCCGCATCTTTACACGCATCTGTGACATAATTTATCATTGACTTGCCTAAAATCGGATGGATTACTTTGGAAATTTTCGATTTCATCCTTGTGCCTTCGCCGGCTGCCAAAATTACTGCTTTTAATCTCCCCATATTTCACCTCGGAATGTTTTGTTTTATGCATTGATACATCAAATAAACTTGTGATATACTTCATGATATACCAAGATGTACCTTTCAGTCAAACTAATTTATTCAGGAGGCGAGATATATGGAACAAAACGAGTGTAAAATTGAAATATTAAACAAATATATCGCGGAAAGCAGCTATATTGTATTCTTCGGCGGCGCGGGCGTCTCGACGGAGAGCGGTATCCCGGATTTTCGCTCCGTGGACGGCTTATACAGCCAAAAATACAAGTGCCCGCCCGAACAAATCGTTTCGCGAAGCTTCTTCATGAATAATACGAGTGAATACTATGAATTTCACCGCTCAAGGCTATTGCACTTGGATGCAAAGCCGAATGCGGCGCATATGAAGCTTGCTGAACTTGAAAAAGCGGGCAAACTTAAAGCAATTGTCACGCAAAACATTGATGGACTGCATCAAGCCGCGGGGGCGAAGAACGTCTTAGAGCTGCATGGGTCGGTTAGAAACAATATATGCATAAACTGTCGTGAAAACTATGATGTGTCGGTGATTGTAGATAGCGAGGATATTCCTTATTGCGACTGCGGTGGGATTATCAAGCCGGATATTGTGTTGTTTGAAGAACAGCTTAATCAGAAAGTTATTAATGCGGCGCTTAATCATATAGCCAATGCGGATATGCTTATAATCGGCGGAACGTCACTTGGAGTATATCCTGCGGCGGGGTTGATTGATTATTATGAGGGTAATAAATTGACGCTGATAAATAAGACTGAGACGCATGTGGATAGCAGGGCGAACTTGGTGATTTATGGTAGTATTGGCGAGATTTTGGGTGGGGTTAGGGTATGAGAAAAAAGAGAAGAGGGAAAGCAAATGCGGCGCTTGAAAAGGATAAGTTTAGAATTATAAAAATAAGCAAAGATGCTCTTTGGGAGTTCATATATGAATCTATAATTGACAATCAAGGCCATCTTTTTGATATATCGGACGCAACATCAATCGTTTCGCATCATGATATCGACTTTGAAAGCGGGAACTATATTTGTCTTATTAGAAATAATGAAAATGAAGATGGCTCAATTCTTCGACTTTCTGAAAGAATCGATTTAAAAGCCCTGCTCCGCAATATGCCCGATACGACCACTTCGTTATATCAAGATAATCGCTATCAAGAGATTTCTCTTGAGGAAATAGAAGTGTTGCAAAAAAACAACGCATAAAGGGCGACCTTCACGGCCGCCCTTAAAACCCATCACTTCTTCAATTTAGAAAATTCATGTTCATCCTCGGCATCGCGCTCTTCAAGCTCCGCAAACCTTGCCTTCATAGTCGGATTGTTTTTAGTCAGTTTTTTGATAGTCAAATCTTCTGCTTTGTCGTTGGCTAAGCGCAGTTGCTTTCCTGATAATGTTAGCGCGTCTCTTATTTTTTCTAAGCTTTCGATAGCTTTGTTAATTTCCTTAATTGCGTCTTTGTATCTATCGTCCGCCCATTTATAGTTCTTTGAAAAGGCAATTTTGAAATCGTTGAGATCGTTTTCGAAATTGGTTATATCCACATTTTGGCTTTTGACAAGCGCAAGCTCTGACTTATACTTTAGCGCGTTCATAGCTGCGTTTCTAAGCAGCGTAATCATAGGGATGAAAAATTGAGGGCGAATGACGTACATTTTGGGATAATGGAATGATACATCTGCGATGCCGTCATAAAGGCCATTGTCTGCCTCAAGCATTGAAACTAATACTGCATACTCACAACCTTTTTTAGTCCTGTCTTTATCTAGCTTTGCAAAAAAGGATTCGTTTTTTTGCTTAGTTATCGTTTCATCATCCTCATTCTTCATCTCGAACATAATAGAGACTATCTCATTGCCGTCCGCGTCTTCTTCGCGGTAGATGTAGTCTCCTTTTGTGCCGCCACTTGAGTCATTGTCTTTTGAAAAATAGGCCGTCGGGAAGGCGGTTGTGCGAATTTTATTAAACTCAGTTTCGCAATACCTCTCGAGCGTTTCGCCGAGCATTTTAGTTGAGAGCCTTGCTTTGTTATCTCGATATCTTGCGATCTCTTCGTCTTTGATTTTGAGCTCGTTTTTATAATGTTCTTTTAAAGAGGTTTCCTGCAATTGGCGTTCAGCATCTTTGGTTTTTAGCTCGTTGATGAGTTCGCTATTCTTAGCCTGGAATGGAGTGATAGCCTCGGTGACGGCCAGTTGTTTTTGGATTTCTTGTTGTTTAATTTGCGCCTGAAGCTCGATGATTTGATTATCTTTTTTTGCTTCAGCAAGCTTTATTTGTTCGTCTTTTTTGATGATCTCGGCTTCGAGTTCACTACGCTTTATATCAGCTTCATTTACTGCCTCGGTAATGGCGAGTTGTTTTTGAGCTTCTTGTTCTTTAAGCCTGGCTTGGAGCTCAACGATTTTATTATCCTTCTCAGCTTCGGCAAGCTTAACCGCACTCTCTTTGTCGGATTTATAGAAGCCATCGCGCTCCTTCAACGCCTTCTCAATTTCGCTCTCCTTTACCTGCTTCAAAATCTCAGCAAAGCCTGATTCATCGACCTTAAATATCTTATTGCATTCAGGGCATCTTATTTCGCTCATATCATTGCTCCTTTATGAGAGGTTGTTTTTGAAAATAAAAAACCACTCGCTGAGCGAGTGGCTATGGTTGCTATATAGCCTACGCGCTATACAGGTCAGTTATATAGGCGATAAGTGCGCTGTTAGTTGGTTTTGCATCGTCCGGATAGGAGTAGCCCATGTTGCGGAAAAAGCCGCTGCTGTCGCCTCGCTCCCAAGTTTTGCCGATGGCATGTCGTATCGCACGCTCGACGCATGCCGAGTTTGTGTTATGCTTTTTTGCGATAGCGGGGTAGAGGGCTTTGGTCATGCTCTCGAGCAGGTCACGGTTTTCAATGCCCATCAAAATTGCTTGCTTCAAATATGTGGAGCCTTTAAGGTTTGAAGGCATCCCAATTTTGTGCAACATGCTCATTGCAAAAGCGGACGGGCTGTTGTCCGGCTTCGAGTTTAGATAAAAATCATCCACCCTGACGACCGCCTCATGCGCTCTGCCTGAGCCGGTTTCATGGATTTGGACAATTCGGTTTACAAGCAGCGACAAATCGAATGGCTTTAGGACAAAATAATTCGCCCCAAGCTCCATGGCTCTTTTCGTAAAGCTCTCCGCGCTGACAGCTGTAAACATTATAAATTTAGGCCTAGAAGGACCTCTTACGTCTTTGAACTCTTCGAGAATCCTTATGCCGTCAAGACCCGGAAGGACTATGTCTAAAAGGGCAACATCAACACGATTCTCCTTTAAAATTTTGAGTCCTTCAATGCCGTCATACGCGCAACCGACCACGTTAAAGCGGTCGCTCTGCTCAAGAAAATAGCGAATAGACTGATGAAGGTCTACATTGTCTTCAATTATCGCAACGTTGATAATGTCTTTTTCCACAAAATCACCCAATCAAAATGAATAATAAGTTTCTACCTGGATGAGCATAACACATATTTCGACAGATTTCAACACTAAATATTGATTTTTGTTGATTTTTTTGAGAAAAGTTTTTGGGAGCGAAGTTTTGGGACCTTTTTTGGGGACGGATTCAAAATCCGACCCTACAAGTTCCGCGGGTGCAAACATCTCGCTGACTTCTACCTCTTCTCCAAAACAAACTCCGCAACAACCTTCCCAATTTCTTCCTTCTTGTGATTTCTAAGCACACTAACAGGCTTATTATTCGGAAGTTTATCCGCTTCCTCGCGAGTGATAACTCCAATTTGCACAAGCACCTCAAGCACCGCGATAGGCACGATGGGCGATGCGCCGTCTTCCATTTTGACAACAATTCCTATGCCTTTGTCCTTTATGCCAACGGCGTAGTAAGCATTCGCGCCGGATTTTGAGAATAGGCGATCGCCAAATGCCTGCATAAGCTCGGTTGTAAAGCCATCCGTCCCGTTAATCATCTCGGGGTGCGTGGTGATTGCGTTTGTTATGCGTCTTACGGATTTGGCGCGAGTGTCGCTGAGAGCATCAGGCTTTGACATGCGAGCAAGCCCTTGCGCGAACTTATATAAAGGCATTGCATGAACCGGCATACCACAGCCGTCTATGCCGATTTCGATTTTATCGGCAGGATAGTCGCACATTTCAGCAAGAACGCTCGTCACTTCTTTTTGACGCGGATGATGGAGCGCGTAATAATCGTCAAGGTTCTCGCCAAGCTTTCTGGCAGTAATTAAAAAGCCGGAATGCTTGCCGGAACAGTTGTTATGTACCTCTGTGGGTTGTTTGCCTTCGATTTTCAGCTTCGTTTCCATATATGGTGCGTATGGATAATGCGTGCCGCATTGTAAATAGCTTTCATCGAGCCCGGCTTTATTTAGTATGCTCAAAGCTCCGTCCGTATGAAACGGCTCGCCGCGATGCGAGGCGCAAATGAGCGAAAGTTCGCTATCAGTAATGCCGTAAGCGTCAACCGCGCCGCTTTCTATAACAGGAATTGCTTGAAACAATTTTGCTGATGAGCGGGCATAAACTACGCGTTCAGGCTCGCCTAGTGACCATAAAATATTGCCTTCGGTATCGACCACGGCGATATGTCCATAGTGATATAAGTCTGCAAGTGTGCCGCGATATTCCTTTGCGATAAGTGCCATGTGAAGTCCTCCTTTGGTTGTCGTTGCTTTATATTTTTTCAATCGTCGAATCCGAAATTAAGTACGCATCACCGAAAGCTGCGACTTTGCCGTTCTCCGCGCGGATAAAGCTTGCGTCACTTGTTGCGTAGATGTCTAGTTCTTGAGATAAAGGCAACAATTCGCTCATAATCAATTCATCATTAGTCAGCGAGAAATATGGCTCATAACAAAAATTATCAAGACCAAGACCGCTAAAAATGCCATTTATTTCGGTTACGTAACCGTTACTTTTCGCGCAAACAAGTTTCGCACCCATATTCTTGGCCCCTGCGCTAAAGCCTATGATGACGGCGGCGTTGCTTTTTTTAATCGCTGCCTCCAACTCACACTCTGCCAAAAAAGCATTTTGCAAAGTTGTATAACCGCCCATCAGTATAATGACAGAGGTGCTGCGTAGCAGTTCGTGTGCCTTTTCCTTGGGCATTTGACGGTCAATCCAGTGGTATTCGTCGAACACAAGCCTCGCAGGGTCGAGCCACGTATCTTTCGCGAAGTTTAGGTGTTCATCAGGGGCATAGCCATAAATTATTGCAATGGATTGCCGGTTTTTTATGTCGCTTTGTAGTAGCTTGACCATTTGCGAGGGTAGGGGTTTATTAAAGTGTCCTGAGTAGTAGTGGATGCTCATGATGTTTCCTTTCTAAGTATTGACTTCATCCGCCCAACGAATACTATCGCTAATCCAGCCGTCTATGTAGCTTTCAATTGCTTTTGCGTCCGAATTTGCATTGACTAATGAATTAAGATAGAAAAAGAAGAATCGGTAGCAATAATACGCCAGTCGTTTATGACATAAGTCGTAATTTATGCTGTTTTCTTTCAACGCGCTTTGAAAAGCGTTGCGAGCCCAATCTTGGCTGCACATAACCCATGCGTCACGCTCCGGTGGCGCGAAAGTAACACCATCCCAATCGACAATGAAATATTTGCCATCGCCTGCGATGAAATTGCCTCCGGCGTCGCCATGAGTTATAACAAAGCCCGATTTGTCATTTTGACAGAGCTTTGAAAACATATCTAATCTCTTGGCTCGATATTCAATTTTTTCACGCTTAGTTTCAAGCAAAGAGACAAGCTGATGATTATTTATCGTAGCGCAAAGTGTCCTAAATTCAGATAAGTCTTTGCTGGAAAAGTCCTCATGTAAAATATCAAGACTATCTATAGGTACAGCGTATATTTTGGCAAGCATTTGATATTCGTGGGCTTTTGTTTCGTCGGATTCCATGTTTTCGCCTTCAATCCATTCGAATAAGCCAGCGACTGCACCTTCAAAATGCGTGGACAGTTTTGCGTGTCTTGTCCTTACAATTCGGCTGATAAAATTAATTCCATGTTCGCAAAGATGTTGGACAATAGCGAAGCTGCGTTCATAATTCTGCTTACACTCATCCGCGTAAACAAGTTTGAGAAAGTAGTGGTCGTTCTTATCGCTTACTTCCCAAGTTTCGCCATAGAATCCGCGTTTAGCGGCGATTATACTTGCAATGGAGATGCCATATTCGCGCCTAATAAAATCCGCTAGACGATTTTTATACTCGTCATCGCGAGCTACGTTGCTATACACTGACATCGCCCCCTACCAATCCAAAGAAAACCCAATCTTTTTCAAAAACGGGTCAATACCCTTCCTAACAATCGGCATAATCCGCCCCGTGTTTATCGCAAACCATAAAGTGCCTTCACGGATTCCATGCAGTCTGCCAAAGTACAAAAGCGAGATGATTATAGCAGTTGATACAAGCGTAATGTCAAGCCAAGTCTTGACTTTTGGGAATGTGCCGTTTGGTATAGCTTGAGCGATGACCACAACGATGCCTTCGGCGGGCATGTTGATTAGCTTTGCGTTCATGTATATTACAAGACCGCTTGAAAGCACCACAGAACCTACAAGAAGCAAGACAAGCTGCATTGGATAACTTGAAGGTGCTGGTAAGCGGCTCCATATCCCGTGCGATAAATCAACGAAGAAGCCGAAAATAAAAGACGGAAGAATTTCGACTAAATTAGCGACTTTGAACTTCTTACGCAGTATGAGAAATTCTATGAGAATGAAGAGCAAAAGCAATGTCGTTGTAAACATGCCC
>Ga0123355_10019807_pt1 | contig 10720 bp, 6 predicted proteins | sample TergutEmb28metaG_3_FD_89872 | JGI IMG/M metagenome (GOLD analysis project Ga0123355, IMG submission 89872) | Embiratermes neotenicus P1 segment gut microbial communities from Petit-Saut dam, French Guiana - Emb289 P1 | ecosystem: Host-associated > Arthropoda: Insects > Digestive system > Gut ...
CACAATCCTGCCACTGACATACTTCATTCACCTGCCTATGAAGATGGAACCGATAGTGAGTTCCGAAACGTCGGCAATTAAATCTCAGACGCCGGGGAATTACCCAAAAAGGAATAAATTACTCATACTGTGTAAATTTAATACATTCAACTTCTGTTTAGAGATACACCATATATGCCATTCTACGGGGTTTTTGAATTATGACACTGTCTGTGACCATGCTTGTAAAAGTGTGCTGGCTTAGATAGACATATTCACTGCTTATGATGGGCTTATGAAGCATTAGATAATGAAAACCCTGTGTTAACAAAAAGCAAAATATCACAGTGTATAGACAAGGTCAGATTTAAGGTTCTGCCAGTGGTGTTGATTTTGACCATGGTTTTCTTGATTATGACAGGGATTATGTTACACAGACAGCAAGTTGCTCTGAAAGGCTGACAACCATATAACAGGCTACTGGTGTCAAAATGCAGGAAACCACAACACACATAATAGTCAAAATATATATGGCAATTCACACAAAACTGTCATAAATTCAGACCTTGTACTTAAAAATATAGTACTGAACAATTATGGCTAAATTACACAGGAGGATCAGAAACAATGAAAAATGAGCTCATAATTTCTGCTCTCCAGGAAATATACTAGTGACCTAGTTATTAAATTCCAATAAAATGCATTTGTTAGGCAACACATATACCCTATTATTCAACAATATATTTCTCCGACATGTTTCAGCTCTGCTTGAACCAACATCAGGAGAATATATACTATAAAATATATAAAATTGGACCCATCTGGAAGGCCTAGGTGTAAATGGGAAGACATCAAAATAATATTAAACAAATTTGTTATGTTGGCATGGACTGGACTGAAATGCCTAAGGGTAAGGTCCTATAATGGGTTTTTGTGAACACAATAATAAAATTTTTGGAAGTTCAACACAAGGTGGAAAATTTCATGACCTGCTGAGGGCCTATCAGTTTCTCAAGAACTCTGTAGCTGCAAGGAGTTACATATGGCATACGGAAGTTAATTATTTTAGATGAAATAACCATGTAGATTTTAACCCAGCAGTTGCTGGAAAATATGCACAGTTGCCATTTATCTGCTTAAACTCTGATGAGTGCTAAATGAGTTTGTATTCAAGCACACTGCACAATAACCAACTAGGTAGGTAGGTGCATCAATTATTTCAGAAAAATGCATTTTTTTCCTTGTATCTGAACTAATCTGCTAACAGTAAAGCATTAAACATAAAACTGAAAGAGTTCCTCATGACTCTACTTATAAGCTGCTGAAGAAGTTACATTACTAGGAAATAAATGACTGACTAAAACTGAATGTCTGACCGGACACTTTCTTTATTCATTCATGATACAAATATGTATGAATATATTCTTGTATATATGTAGCATATGCATGTCACTCACTGGGAATATTAATAGATGTTTTTTGTTGTATGTTTTATGATTATATTGTGTTTTGAAGTGTACTCTTCAATGTATGTACTGTACTATGCCTTCACCCACATCCTACTTGCTAACATCTGCTAAGCCTTAGGGGATGCAACTGTACCAATGTATTTCTCACCATACACACAACTTGCAGTTTTAAACTACACTGTTTTAATCATTTTAATTACTTTAACTAGTTAATTGTATCTCTTGCAAATGTTAATGAACACCATGGATTTATAGGTAAACTATGTGCATGCAAATTCCACATAACTACATGTCTCAGACTTTAGTGCGGCAAATTGTGATCACAGAACACTGACGGCAATGCAAACAAAGGCGTCTAAACGTGTATGCCAATAAAGCGCATTAAAGTTGTTGGTTATTCTGAAATACACCATATAGTGCATACAAAAGCGTCTAAACGTGTATGCTAATAAAGCGCATTAAAGTCGTTGGTTATTCTGAAATACAACATATTGTATCTGACTTCATTTCTTGACAATATTTCTTCAGCAAACATTTCTGTTATGTTTATGTATAGTGTTGACTATTTCCATATCTATATGGATTCTGTAATCCTATAAGGATCCACGGAGTGAGAATAAATATATGATATAACCCAACAGTAAAACCACGTGATATGATACACAGTACAGTTTGTACTCCCTACCATTTCTCACTACTTGGGATGAGAATTTGACCTTCACCATCTGAACAGGACTTGTGTCATTGCAACGAATCTTCATCCACTGGTCGTCAGGTTGTTCCTCCATCGTCTCCGCGGAGAACATATGTGTCAACAACAGAAGAAACGGTAAGCACCAGAAGTGTCTCTGTCTTAACCTCACTTGCAATTTCATGACTTTCGTAAAACCTATTTGCAGCAAAATACCATGCCATCTCTAAGTATAATTACTAGTCTGGCGCGATACAGTCCATTCTGACGACTTCTCTGACTGGGAATACAAAACTCCCATTTTCGTACGCATACGACTGTCATTTACGTCGCCGTAATATTGCAACTGCAGGCCACATTATAAGTTCCTGTAATTGTAACATTTTAATTTTCTGCGATGTCAAAAATAGATATACTGATGGAGATGTATTAAAAATACAAACACTCCACCCATATTAACACACTTATATTAACAATACAAACAATAGACCCATGTTAACACAATATACGGTACAAGCCGCCATTTTGAATTTACATTTCTGTGCCGCATGGATTAGAGATGTGTTGTTTCGATTCGAATGGGCTTCGGCTCAACAGACCCGTGGTTCAATTAGATCCGGATGGACGTCTGTTGTCTGTCGTTCGACGGTAGCCTTCGTTTACTCAACTGCCTCTTTAACAAGTCATTCAGTCATCGATCATTATATTGAATACAAACGAAGCATTACAGTCAACACAGCTCTTTCATATTTGTCTTCAACGCATACATTAAAGACAAATGTCAAAGACGTATTTAAGAGAAATGTTAAAGACGCATTGAAGACAAATATCAGAGAGCTGTGATGACTATTACTGTACTTCATTGTATTCAGTATAAGAGAAGGGGATGGATGAAAAAAAAAGCCATTCATTAACCATCTCGTTCACCAGTCTCTATTTCCGTCTCTTCACGGAACCCACGAATCTGTCTCTGTCACCAGTTCCAATTAATTAACACATGATTTGTTCTTCAGATACCCGTCTCATTCACCACGTGGAGTATTAGTTATGTTGAGTGGCAGTGGGACTATTAATTCCCCTTTTTTAAGTTTTGTAGAGGTCGTCCATAAATGACGTCAAGCTCCAAAGTGGGATTTTTTGACAATGTGTTGGGAATTGACGAGGAGGGAGGGCAGGTTTGAAATATCTTGACGTCACAAAAGTCATAACAACCAGTAGGATTCTGTGCAGAGAAGGTAGACTGCACATAATTCAATTAAGGCAATTCCCCGGCTGGTGATGAATGGTTGGAAAACGGACTGTAATAACTGTTTCTTGTAGGCCTAAATTGCGCTCATTGTTTATTATGATGTTTTGCATTAGTAAGGGCTAGCGCGCACGAGCGGTTGGAACCGTTTTTTTTTTAAGTATATATAACCGCTGAGATGAAAAGTCTTGTTTTAATCTGGATCTATCTGGATGCTGGCGTCAAACTCTAGGTGTAGGAGAATCGTCACCGCCTCTGAAAGCGCATCGTCAAATTTTAGTTCCATGCAGATGTTGCCGCTGTCGGGGAGACTGGCGTGACCGTCTGTGGCGCCGCCGTCGGGCATGAAATCGAAGATAAGAATGAATTTGGCGGGCGTGATCTGGATTCTCTGTACGCGCGATTTATCCCGAGACCGCTGAAGACCGTCTAGTTGGACATCGTACAAAATTTGACACTGCCTGTGTTAAGAGAGATTGTAGTTTAACGTCGCCGCTCGCGTGCGTTACGAATATAATTAAGCTTGACGTACGGGTCCGTGTCCGTCGATATCTCGAAATCCGAGCTTTGCAGCATCGCCAAGAGCAGGTGTTTGGATAGGGATCCAAGCACGGCGTTATCTACTGACACGGTCTTAGAGTCCACTCCTAGCGTGAAACTCTTGAGCGCCATTCTGGTCGTGTCATTTGAATTTTCCATCTGGATTGTAGGAGACGATTCGACGCGCCTCACGTGCAGAGTGATGCCCAGGAATTTGAAGACGGTCCGGCGTCGCCTTTGGAACTTAGGACGTAAAGGTCGATCTTGGATTTTGTGAATTTTAACTGAAACTGAGCCCCTGGCAGTAGTAATGCGGCACGCCATATAGGTCGACGTTCATTTAGAACTCTTATTCGTCATCTTCCACATGACGTGGTAACCGCTGTTTCTTGCTTCAGCTGGTGGGTTGTGGACTGGAAATCTCCGTCGGGGTACCAGAACGAGATCATTAGATGATTGTGCGAAGCGTCCTGTCCGTAGATTGTAGTCTCTAGGCACTCCCTATAGCTGTACAGATCTGTCGAAGACGAGACGCAAACGCCGTTGAGAGTGGCGCTGCATTGACTGAACAAATAGTGGAGGAGGTGGTTGACCACGATTGTTCGGTCAGCAGCTTCCAGGCTGTATACCGTCATGCGCCACCAGTCTTCCATGCACCGATTTATGTATGTCGAGATCTACTTATGTCTCGGTACAGCCCGGCACGACGAATTCAAAATCCGACTGATGGGATTATAGTGCGTGACGCGCTGCCACAGCACCGCACTCTGCAGGTCGCCTTCGCTAATATATCGAACTCGGATCTCGTAGTAGCGCTCGATATATCGAAACGCTGCTGTCGTGGTGTTGACCACCCACCTAATCGACGGCCGAGGTTAAAGAAATAGTAGATTTATACCTCTACTCCCCTCTGGGCTTTCGTTTTCGTTTCTAGTTTGAATTTTACTTTATCTTTGTTACTTCTTTGACGGAGTCTTCTTATTCTTCTTCCCCACCGGAAAAAAAAAACTACAGGGTTATGATGGTGTACCACTGGTGTTTGTTTCGGGTTGCTTGGCACCAAGTTCGCCGCGGATCTTAGTCCCCGTGTTCTGCACTTGACGGTCTAGGGCCCGAGCGCCCCGTTTGGCCAGAGGTTCCAGAGCGCGAAAGATGCCGGCGAGGAAGGTGTCTATGCCTTCTGCCCGTAAGGAGTGCCCACATACTAGGGCCTGAAGAGTTCGCCTGAATGCCCGCTTTTGACACCACTTCTCTGGTGTGAACTATCAGCCTTATAACAAGTAGTGTCCACCCGTGGACGGATTAACAGGGAACAGGTTACCCGAGGTTAGACACTACAATTCTGTAATGGAATATTTAGCATAACTAAGGAACTTAAGAAACCCATTTTGGACTTGTATAACTTACATGTATATTAATGTACATATAGTAGAAAATAGAATTCACTGTTAAGTTTGTTACACGGTTCATCACTCACTGAACCCAAAGGTGTTCTTTAGCCCTGAGATACCTAGATAACCGCGAAGCCTCCAACTTGGCTATCACTACCGTTTATTCCCTGACTCCATGGAAATTCCAGGTTAGGCCTTTTTACGGCCACAGTAGGCTCGCCCAAACTTCCCGCTTGGCTTGGGCACTACAAAGATATATTGTCCTTTCATATTTTTGTTCAGCTTCTGAAGAAAAGCTTGGTCAACAAACTTTCTAAAGCACCCTTATAACACTTCAACAACATATTGGTATGAACGACAATTGCCAAAAATTACCTTTCCAGTTCCGTTTTTTAGAAATGACAACTTTGAACATGCAATTCTGAATGTTTCTTACTGTATACTGAAGGTCTTTGTTCTTACTAGACTCTACTCCCTGCAAAGTGTAATATAATTCACTTGTGAGTTGGAAGTGCTCATAGAATGAATTTCAAATTACAAGTTTATATAAATGAAAGAGATCTGATTTATCTTCAATTAGTGCACTGCCAAACATTTTCTCTCTACGTATAACACAGAAGAAGCAGATTATTCTGAAATGTTGGTACCAATCTGCTCTTGTGTTACATTCATGAAGACCTTGATCTTAGTACTCATAAATGTGAGGACTTCAAATTTTAATAAAATGAATCTCCAAATTAAAGCACACCATACAAATCAATCATTCATATTAAAGGATGGGGAATATTTTGTTTTTTATTAATTTCCTCAAAAGTTGGCACTAACTTCGCCTACCGGTGGCGGCCGCTCTGTCAGTATGGTTCGCTCGCGGACTAAAGCCACGGAGTTTAGTTTTTAGTTTATTAATTTCCTAGTTATGTCACTGCTGTAAATCCAGTGTGTACAAGATGCCACTTACTTTTTGAGAATTTACCAACCAAAGGATCTCTCTATTATGATGAAATTCACACTGTATTCACAACCAAAGTTAGTGTTAGGCATGTCTGTAAATACATAAAGCCTTGAGCAGTCCATTTTTCTGGAATATAATCCTGCATCCATTAGTAATCAATTCCTGATGTTGTGAGGGAACCTAGTATGTTTTAAATGTCATGAACTGCCTACCCAGCTACATGTGGCCATAGCTCTGAACAGACTCCTCAACCACACTACTATGATATCTCAGCACCCTTCTTGCTTGTCAGTAGGGTCCCTATATGCCAAAAATTCAAACACATAATTAAAGACACATTCAGAAAAGAAGAAGAAAAGTATCAAGCTTTAAAACACACTCAAAAAAAATTGTAAGTAATAGAAAATTCAAACATTGGCACTGATATTGTTACAGAGTTCATGCACTGCAAATTTGTCTGACAGTGACAGGCACATTAACTTCAAACATAAATCTTCATAGTGTAAATGACATACATTATTCGGAACTTAAAAGTAGGTGACAAAGAAAGAAGCACTATATAGAGGATGGGTTCCCATGCACAGAGAGATGAACAGAAACTATGCTATTGTATTCTGAAACATATGGCACTGCCTAACATGATCTTACCCCTTATTCAAGTAAATGCTCCCTCAAGGTTATCATTCTCTGGCACATGAAGTCGTGTAGTTTTGTAGACAGGTAAAAATGTTTTGGAGGATACTGCTGCCTTCACCTTCAGGGCAGAGGAGGTAGAGGTAGCCATCTAATTAACTACATGGAACCCCATCCCAGGAGACATTAATGCTAATGTCACCATCAGAAAATCAAATTCTACACAAGGGCTCATTCCGTTTTCTAAAACCAAATTTGTATGGTTTTTATTTTATTAGGTTTTATTGGAGTAATAAATAACAAAAAAGTAGAACATCTTACGATGGTCTCATTTCAACTATAAACTATACAGTGCACTCTCTTTTTTATCTTCCATAAAAGAACTGGGCCACGAAGTCCCATTGCAAGGCTAATTAATTGGTCCTTCCATCTTAGCCTAGGATGACCTATTTCTCACTTTCCAACTGGGACATAAAAATATGCTTGCCACAGTAGTCATCCAGGGTTTATCCTAGCCACACATATTTGCCAAATTTCTGGTATTGTTGTAGGTCTTCAACTGAACTGTTTATTTTGAATTGTTCTAACTCCTTGTCACTTTTTCCCACCACACTGACATGACAAACTCCTGGAAAACAAGGGCACTCTCAAAGAAAACAGAGTCAAATCTTACACTGAGAATTCTGATAAGAAAATTACAGTCTGCTGAGATGTTATGTCATGTAGTCTGATAGCCATATCTTTTAGAGAAATGTGTTGCTTCCATTTTAAGAATACAAGAGAGATGTTTGCATGCTGGAGGGAGTATGGCAGTACATTTCTGCCAGAATACATGGCGTCACATCCCAGAAGATGATAATATTTACTGTCACTCCCACGAGAACCAAAATTTTACAACATTACAACTGACACTTCTGGAGCATTCTGGTGAATACAGCTCTCACATTACTTAGTCAAACTTGTATGTTCATTTCACCAAGTAATCACTCAATTAAAACACTGTATTCTAAATGAAAGCCGTAACAATTAATAAAAAATAGCCTTTTAATGTTTTAAATGTTAAAATCACGTAATATTAAACATATATTAACATAGCTGGCATGGAAAATTTCATATTTCCTATTTTTAAATAAAAATTTCAAGTATGCAGTTATAATACCTTGAAAGTAATGGGGTAACTATGTATGTTTGAGATTCCTTAAACGTTTGGTAGATCATCCCCAGGGTCCACTTGGAATCAAACATAAACACTGGCATGCACTGACTGTGAAACATTACTGTATATTTTCATATTACTGACATATCAAGTGGCATATTAATTCAGTCCCACTTTATGTTCATTGTAGTGATGGAATCAATGCTCATTTAAGCAGAAGTTGACAATATTTCCTTTTCTGTACACAAAATTTCAAACGAAAAGTACTGCCATATCAGAAAGAGATGGTGGATAACAAACAGATATGAAATGACAATATAACATTTAATAATAATTCCGTTCAAAAGAGGCAATACAGTATTTCTTGTTTGACCCTCAGAAAGTTACACCTTTTGTTTTGTTTATCAATCATCACTTCTGTTGGACTGAGCTGTTAATAAACTGCCTGCACTGAATGTGCAAAGTGCAGTCAAGACTGTTCTCTTAAACTCTTTGTCAGTAAGACACACAAACAACTGAACTTTTCTCTTTCTTTAAAAGTGGCACTTATTAACAGTTATTGAGATATCCGTCTATTCTCTCACACATGGATGGTGTAGTCCTGCTTCTCCCGGTCCCGCTCCTGTCGATACCTGTGAAAGAGCAATAATGTTCAAAACACTGAGCAGTGAGCAAACTAAAATAATTTATTTTCCCTAAATATAAAATATATGTAGGGTACTCCATTATTAACACCGTTATTAATACAGGAGATATAATATAAGTCAGCAAGAATAAACATACACATACATTTCCTTCACCATCTCAACATAAAAAATTAAAAATGCTAGAAATTCATATTACCTAACGGACATACAGTCACGACACAAACAAGACAGAAGATGACCAGGATGTTAATAAAAATCCAACCAGATGCAACAGTATGCAGATATTTATTTACTGCAAAGCTACTCTACATGTTTCGGGTGTCATAGCACCCATCTATCAGGAGTACTGAAAACTGTAACCGTAGCCTCCGGTACAGGTCACAATACTGGTGCAGCTACTTCCCTCCGTGGCCTGATCAGGCCACGTTGGAGGGAAGTAGCTGCACCAGTATTATGACCTGTACTGGAGGCTGTACTACTGATGATGGGTGCTGTGACACCCGAAACATGAAGAGTAGCTTTGCTGTAAATAAATATCTGCATACTGTTGCATCTGGCTGGATTTTTATTAACATTGAATTACGATGCATGGAACCGTGAGCTTAAAATGACCAGGATACTGCAGTGATGATGGTGAAAGTTTTGTAAGAATTACATGAGGGAAGAATGTAATTTTTAAATTAGCATTTACACTAATTTGGATTTGATTTCTATTTTAAAGCTACATATATTTCTGTGACTGTAATTACATACAGAGTTTTAAGAGAACAAGGCATGTCCATATAATCATAAATTTTCAAAACTACTGAAGTAATCACTTTAATTAACACACCAACTAATGCACTTATATAAAATTTCACATTAAAACATTTAAAATCGCTCCAACATGTTTTGATCCTAAGATCATCCTCAGGGAGCTACATTGTTGCTTGCTAAAGTCATTTTAAAAACACTCATTAATTAATTCCCTTATATTAATAGGATGCTGTGGCAGCATGTCGTGTTCTGTAAGGGTACGTCGTTGAGAATGCGCCTGACTATAGGTGTGCATAGTGTGTTACGTTATGAGAGACTGGCCAGTCTCTCGTAATGTAACACACTGCACATGATGATCTTAGGATTGAAACATGTTGGAGCGATTTTAAATGTTTTAATGTGAAATTTTATGTAAGTGCATTAGTTGGTGTGATAATTAAAGTGATTCTACAAAATACACAGTGCAACAATGAAGATAATGAAGTAATATGCAATTGTAACAGCTTATACATAGTATACAGCCCACCAGGAATAAACCTAATGAAACAAATTTTTAACTTTGAAATTTGTTTTATTGCGACAGCAAATCGAATATATGTTAACTGATAATACAGTAACATAACTTCTACTGTGATAATAGAAAAAGAGTTTTCGTAGTTTAAAAGTGTTTATTTTAAATTTTATTTCAGAAAGCAAGCAATATTTTCAAAATAAAATGTTGTAACACAAATTATTGTCTCTTGTGACATGTAGAAGTATATACAGTGATACCTTGGCTAACGAAGATAATTCGTTCCGGAATTACATTCATTAGCCGAAATGTGATTTCCCGTAGGTTTCTATAGAAAATAATTTAATTCGTTCTGGATGCTGTGCCCACTATTTAAAGATAAGTTTTATAAAATAGTAAAAAGCACACTATAAAAGGGCAAAAACTCACCAAAGGCTGAGATGAACAGCTAACCAACTGGATGAAGGAGAATAGAAAGTAGAATGAAAAACTGATGATCTTTACACTATTATACTAAAAATATATTATACAGTACACTTTATACTATTAACCTTTTGGCGCCGGAATTTTTTTTTTTAATTTTAGCACACTCTGTATATAAAATGTGAATAATACAGCAACCAAAGACGTTAGAATTATGAAACAAACTGCATTTTGAAGAGAAAAGAACGGAGAGTATATACCGTGTTTAAAATATTCAGTACCTATATTTGTTGAATAAATATATAAAATGCAACGTTTAGAGGTTA
>Ga0123355_10019808_pt1 | contig 10720 bp, 9 predicted proteins | sample TergutEmb28metaG_3_FD_89872 | JGI IMG/M metagenome (GOLD analysis project Ga0123355, IMG submission 89872) | Embiratermes neotenicus P1 segment gut microbial communities from Petit-Saut dam, French Guiana - Emb289 P1 | ecosystem: Host-associated > Arthropoda: Insects > Digestive system > Gut ...
AATGTGGTAATTCAACAGAATAGTCGCAAGCTCCTGATGATGGATATATTAATGTCCAACACATGTTGAGCACATAAGAAGTGAAATAATATAACAAGTGACATCAAGTTGGTCTTTTATTCTTCAACTATTCTGTTTGCATATGTACAAGTAGTTGAGTTAACCCTGCATTTTTGCCAAGCATATTGGAGACATCATCTCAACCAAAGGAAACCCATTTGTTAATAAAAAAAAACTCAACTCCATGTCTATGTGTGACATTTGAAAATTGTCTGTATTGTTAGAAGCTTTTGTATTACTCAGATCCATCAGGTCAAAAAATAAAATACTTCAGCAGTTGATTTGATTCCAGCATTTTTACATGCAAGCATACTGACAGAGCAAATTTTGTGTTAATTGTTGAAGTAAACCAAGAACCAGCAACATATATTGGTGTATATGAGTATGTGTTTTTCATTCACTAACATATGATATGCTACTTGTGTCTTATAATATTGTAACTCCTTGATCATGGCTGCTGTAGCTAGCTGAAACGTGTACTATAAAAAAAACTCGATTTTTGCGCTAGTTTGGTAAAAGGACTGTGTAGAATATAACTACAGGAATATGTATAACATCAAATATAATTCCATTGATTTTTATGCAGCAATGTTATTTCGTAGGCTTTTATGTGTACAGTTGGCAACATGAAATCAAAGCTTTTTCTGCACTGGTCACTGCTTTTGTTCTTCACTTTCACCATATTTTTTAATGAAATGATTCACCCACTCGCTCACTAATTTTAAACTCCCCGTTTGTTGGCCTTGAGTTATTTATCGATATACATGTACAACATCGTAGATTATTTGTCATGATATTTAACCATTTGAAATTTTCTGATTTTTCATGCAAATGAACCCATGTCCAGTAATGCGGGAAAATGGTGCCGACTGTTGTGAACTGGAGCACAGAGCACTTCAACTCACATGATTCATTGTCTCATCTCATATCGTTATAAATGTTTTGCGCTTGTCTGTAACCTACTTGCTTATTATCAAGGCACAAATAAAGCTGGGTAGAACGGACGCATAACGACCCCATGGTGCAGCCACCCGCTGTGACACTTACGTAGGGCACGGGAAAAGTGAAGGAGATTAGAGCATTGCTCACCACAAAAAGTACCGTGTTTGTATCCCCCCTTGCTTTCAGAACTGGCTGTACATTGTCAAAGGCGATGAGAACATGATTGCAATAGAGGAACTACATTTGTATCCATGTATGCAACTAATCAGTATCCCAGCCTAGAAGTCACGATGCGAATGCATTTAGATTTCAGAAGAGCGCTCTTCTGGGTTATTACGCAGCGAGTATTGGCAATAACCCAGAAGAGTGCAGTTCTCACCTACTTTGCGGCGGAAGCCTGAAATCACGCATTTCGATTTGATATTGTGCTCATGAATTGTGACGGAGGGAACTGGTAGGAATAGTAATTATGTATATTATCGACTACGTTGTCAATGTCTACGTTACAATTCCCGCCAATTTTCCCATTGGAGCACAGGTAACAGGAAAGTCATATGCGACATCCTCTTACCTCATGCCGGCAATCCGTGCTCATACGTTTCCAATACACAGCGTTCATTCCGTGCTAATTCGTGGTCTCAAATACGTCCGTGTGACTACTGATAAAGTGCGTATTTGGTTTGAACCGCCGGGAAGGAGCATGGTGACGTGTGATTTGCGTGTTAGTGTATGTGTGTTTGTATTTTGGTATGCGTTTGCTATAAGTGGTATTTAAAACCTCGAAGGGTTCTGCTGCACAATGTTGCAGTAAACTGTGATTTTATATCATACGCTGGGATGTTATAAGGATTGAAATTATGGATAGAGTGCAGTGGAGACCAAATATTAATGTGCATGCGTTTTGTTTTTAAGTAGTGGTTATTCCATTGAACGTGGAAAGTTTGTCGATGTGATTTTCTACACCGAATCATACTTGTATTGGTATAGAGCAACGAGTGATCGTTTCCTTATTATGGTAAGTCCTAAATTGTTTATTTTCGCAGTTTTCATTTGTGGTTTTTCGTAATTATAACCTTATATGTTGTGTTTAATAAGCCCCTTGTATTATATTTTTTGCCCCTAGTAACAATGCTTACCATATTTCTCCTGAATGTTTATGTTTAGACGGGTTGTATTTTGTAAAAAATTATTATTTCAGATGACTTCTACCCTTACGCAAGAACAGAAAGAAAGAATTGAGGCAAAGCGACAGCTGGCACTGCAGAGGAGAAATGAAAGACAGAGACTTCAAAGCCCACAATCATCTGTCACTGTTTTAGATAATTTATCACATATATCCTCAAATGCAAGAGACTGGCATCCACCAGCACATAGGCAGTTATGTGTTTCAGCAAATTCATGTGCTGTAAAAACGAATTCGTTTAGCTTAGCACCTTATTCAAAACAAACACATAACAAGGACAGAAGAAAGTGTAGTCAGTTTGTTCATCAGAGGAAGCCTTTTTTGTCTGCTGGGTTAGTGGTTACTGGAAACTGTCAACTTTTGTCAAAGGAGAGATTTAATGTAATAGTGCCATACCAAGAGCAGTTGATAGAAATATTCAAATCCATTGACAGCAAAGTATACAGTAAGTTGCAGAGCTTTCATTGCCAAATAGTTCTAACATATTTAAATCACTTGTTGTAAGACTGGACTGAAAAGGTTTTGGCCAAATGCTGGCAGTTGGTGAGGAGTGTGTAGAATTGCCCCAGTCACTTAATTACAGTATATATTCTTAGTTTCCCATAGTGTACATAATGTATGTGGTCATACATTTTGAATACTGTTAGTGGTATCTGCTTTCTGTCACAGCTTTGATTACATACATAATGTATGTGGTCATACATTTTGAATACTGTTAATGGTATCTGCTTTCTGTCACAGCTTTGATTACAGGGAGGGTGAAGCACAGTGTTGTTGTTGTTGTTATTGTTGTGATGATTTATTGTGCTTGATTATATAAAGATCAGCTAGAGACTTGATTTTTTAGCAGTTCTACAGCAACGTGTCATGAATTGATTTTATTGTAAGTATACAGGGAAGGATTTGGACCAAGTGGTCTTACTGACCCAGCCATTCCTTTTGTGATTGTGCTTGCTTGCTCATTTACATAATTTTAATCCCATCCATAAGCCTGCATAAGACATTGGACTGTACATAGTAGATTGTTGCTCATGTAAGTTTATACATGTGTGTATTCTGCATTACTCTACAGATCCAAAAGACAGAACATGGAGTTTTGCACTTGAAGATTATCATGTTTTTATGAAGAAACTGCAGTGTTTGAAAGGATCTGTGTCTGTAAGTGGCCTACCTGATTATGTCTTAAAGGTAAGAGTATTTTTCAACAGCACTGGTTTTGTCGAGTGTAAAATGTTTATCAGCTTGAGAATGGAACTCCCATTGTCTTTGGCTGCTGAGACATGACGTGACAAAGCTATTTTTATTTATCGTCATCCTGAAAGGGATACTTTATAACTGCTTAATAGCTCCTAATCTGCAGGTTAATGTGACTCTGAGACAACTTATTTTCTTGGACCACCTGAAGATGGAGGCAGGAACCTTCTCTGAAACATGGATAATTAATTATCAGTTGAAAATGTGACATATTCCAGAAGACTTTAATCAGCAAATGTGTGAGAACCTCAAATGACAAGTGCTGTTGCCATTACAGTGTTTTCACCAGTAACCTACTTACTAGTTACTATTTTATTTAATAATTTAAGAGCTGGGGGAATTCATTGGCTGCAATGTCACATGTTGAGTTTAATGAAAGAACAATGAAAGGTGGAGTTTAAATGATATGTACTACGTAGATAAATATTTCTTTTTCCTGCAGACATTCCTTAATCCTGCATATGAACATGAGGACTACAGAGATGTGGATTTATCAAGAATTGATAAATCATTGCTAGATTCTTTGATGCCTTTCCAGAGAGAAGGAGTATGGTATGTTCTTGCATCAGACTTTAATGTATGTTAACTGTTTTAACTTTCACTTGGCTTGTGTTCCATTATTGCAACAGCACCTGCATGCTGGGATAGCTCAGTCGGTATAGTGATCAGGCTATGAGCTGGATTATCTGGGGTTTGATTCCTGAAAGGGACAGGAGATTATTTTTTTCTCCATCGTGTGCAGACTGGCTGTGGGCTCCACTCAGCTTCTTTTCCAGTCAGTACTGGGGTACTCAGGTAAAGTGGTTGGGGTGCAAAGCTGACCACTCACCTCCATCTAGTGCTGAGGATAAGAATGAACTGAGTTGTATCTTGTCTCTGACTATATCTCTTCATGGTGTGCACAGGGACAGCTTTGCCTTTGTACATGTATGCTGACCAGCTGGCTTGTTGAATTTTTTTCAAGACAGAGATCATTACTCCGAAGATAAAACATAGTCTCCAGATCAGCAGGACCAGGAGATTTAACATCCCATAATCATGGGCTTTAAACTCTACCAACCTTATTGTATAGTGTTGTGGCATTTACATAGATGAAAGAAACTGTGTAAAATGTCAGTCAATGTTTCCAGGCAGGACATTACTGATCACAAGGCAGCACATGCAGTTTTTACAAAATAAGTTTACTTGCATAAATGTTTGCTTACATCAGTATGTAAATCACATCAAGGAAAAATGGAATGACATTTTTTTACAGCTTTGGAATTTCAAAAAATGGTCGTTGTCTTCTGGCAGATGACATGGGGCTTGGGAAGACGATACAATCATTGGGGATTGCTCATTATTACAAGGAGGATTGGCCCCTACTCATAGTTTCACCATCTTCAGTCAGGTAAGAATGGTGAGCTCTTGTGAATATTAGTATTTAAAGTTGCTGTTCTGTCAGTATGGTGAGAACTAACTGACCAGTTGCACGCTGTAAGCAGCCCAATTCGTACTGTTGCTTCACATCTTCCAGTCTGTTGTATGTAGACAATGTGTATGCAAAAACAGCATTGAGATATTTATGGTTTGATATGCTTTTGGCCTTTAACTTAATTTTGTCCTTGGAACACTTTTTGAAAGAATCAATAATATACTTACGTGGTATAATTCTGGCTTATTTTATGTAATAACACTTTCTAAAGTGCATTTTGTGGAATTTTTCCCTGCCCACAAATAGAAATTTTAAAACTTAATTTTATAAATGTTCCTTGTATTGAGATTATGTACATCTTCATTGATATATGCCAAAACTTCCTTCTAACAGAATTGTAAGTGATCTTTACATTTTCAAATTTCAGACACATTTGCTTGCAAAACATGTAGTTCAAATTAAATACATGACTCGATTAGTGCCCATATATTTTATTTACAACTCATATTATGAATCAGAAACTGTTGCTTCGTGATACACATAATGTCTGTGCTGTACACAGTTGTGAAGCATGCACATTTATTTTTCTGTCTTCTCTTTTTTTTTGTATACTAGTTGACACATTGTCACATCCCAGAAAACCATAACCTTGATTTCTTTTTCTTTTCAGTTTCCATTTTATACTGATAAGTTTGCGTTAGTTTTGTCTGTTTTCAGGATAGAGAAATTTTTCAGTAAAGACAGGATTAGTATAAAACATATTTTATTTATAATGGTTTCGTTGCTTTGTGTGCATATACATGGGTTGAGTGAAAAGTAGTGACAACAGATGTGGTACATGAATAAACGATTGATTTCATTGGACGCTGCTGTTACATGGTTCATTGTAATCCCGTGCCATGTGATGAACCTTGTCCCGAATCTACGGAAACTTACAGATTTCAAAAGCAGACCAATTCTTTTGGATATTTTTGATGGACCACCCTGCTTGCATAACCTCCACTAGACTGCAACTGTTTGCCTTAGATGGGACTCTGCACTTATGGGAACAGATCAAAGTCACAAGAACTCATGGCAGGATTGTGGGGAGGATATGCCAGAGTTTCCCATTGCCACCAAGCTTAAGGTCTTTTATAGGACTTGCCACAGGGCAGTGTTCATTGTCATGCAGTACCAGTGGTGGAACATATGTAATGAAATGCAGATTCTTTTGTTTTACTGCCAGGTGCAGAGGGTTTTCCAGAAATTTAACGCAGTACTTTGTTCTCACAGTTTAACCATTTCAGCCCTTATGGTATCATTAGCTATATTCAGTGTCACTTTTGACTCTGCTGGGTTTCTGGTGAAGTGTGTTACCGGCATTTCAGGTTCAAGTCCTGATATGTATTGGCTATTCAGGTTCAAACCCTGAATGGGCTCCATGTAGCTAGATTTTGTTGGTGGTAAATGATTTAATAAGGAAAACCGTAAGAGGTTTGAAAGTCGTTATGGCATTGAGTAACATGAGCCTGGACAAAACATTCATCAACTGTCTAGTTGGTAGAAGTGTTAAACTGAGTCTTTCTGTGTGAAACACGAGACGACGTAATCGTTGAGGACATGATTCATTCAGTAGCAGCACCTATATGTTTGTTTAACGTTAGTTACATGTCTAGTGATTTAAATCAGTGCTGCCAATAAGATTTGGTTTTCTAAAGAATTAATTTGGCCAGTGGGGTTTTTCTAAATTCGAACTGCAGCCAGTAGAATTACTTGATACATAAGAGGGTAGTTAGTTGGAACGCAAGGAGGAGAGATGCAATGAGAGGAGGCACTTTCTGTTGGACCATTGGAGTTGCATGCATGCAAATTTCAGTGCTCCGTAAAAACTTCTATAGTTTGGCAATAATTAATTATAAGTGGCATTACACAAATAGATTAATGTAAAGTTAAGTCTTTACTCCAAGTGCCATGGTCACTCGTATCAACTTTTATATTTTCATTTGATTATTAGAATATATTAAACAAAATCATACTCCAGTTTTGTAAAAGACATTGCAATTAACAAATAAAATTAGAGAAAGAACACTGAATTGTGTGTGTGTTAGTGTGTCAGCCAGTCGTAGTCAATCACGGACCTTTCAGAGACCTTCCGCGTAAATTACCTTGTGATAAAGACCTACAAGCTTGCTGAGCAGACAAGAAGCTACACGCCCAACCCTATGTGGGAAGAGTACAGTAGCAAGTGTCTTTAGATGTAATGAGCATGGATGGTTCAGTTTGTGTGATTGCAATTTTATTTCCAGCTTTTACGCCCATATACAGGTTTCATGGGTTACAGTGTGGCACAGCAATGCATTACCTTCCTTGTGGTACCATTGAAGGTCGAGGTTAGCAGTAGCATACCTATGCCACTTTTGTGCCTTGATAAGGTGGCGTGGGACCCAATATGATGCAATTTTTCGTATCCCAGTTATGTCTCTGTTGATGTGATGAACACCAAAATCGATTACACTACGTTCCACAGCCAGCTGGCATGTCTTCCAACTACTTTTCATTTTTAGCACCAACTTCTCTAGCTGAACCTGTTTCTCTGGAATGGTGATAATTCTCAGTGGTGTCCTACCCTGGCAAAAGGCTTCGACCGCCTATGCGACAGTTTGAGACAGTAACACATCATCACCACAAACTTCCTGCAGACTGCACTAGTATTTCCTTGCACTGTGACTGCATGCCACTTCTAGTTTCACTCAGGATGTGTTGTTCTAACTTTGTCAGTGTGTCCTAGTTCTCTTTGTTCTGAGATGCTGACTTTTGTGGTTTGTTGACATGCTGTCTCTTGCCTTAAAGGCATGACTCTGACATTGCACATCCAAACCGTGGTCTATGAGCTATGCAGTGTGCAAATGGTAACCTTGAAATGGTTCTGCGAATTTGACAGCAGTGTTGCCACTGCTTTTCACTCAGCTGCCATATATACTGAGTAAAAAACATAGTTTTATTTATAGTAGCATACTGTAATTAAACGTTTATGCCGTGCATGTTTTTCAGCATGGCGAATTTCCTGTTACTTGCTCCTGCTGTGTGCAAGGGTACAGACAATGAATGTTACAAAAGCTTTGATTCTGCAGGTACCTGTGGGCAGACGCCATCATGACGTGGCTGCCCAGTGTGCCATATCATAGTGTGGTGGTCGTGACAGCGAGTACTGACAACATGGAAGAAGCACAGATTGTTATAACGTCGTATGATATGATGACCCGAAGACAGAAGGAGCTGAAGGAGATGAATTTTGGCATGTGCATAATGGTAATTAGATAATGAAGTGCTGCCGTCGGAATGTCACAGCTGTATTGATCATCGTAAAATGCTGTGCACTAAGTCCTTGAGTTACAAACATTTGTAAAATTATGTCTTTCTTCTTACTTCATTCAATACACAATATACAAAACATCATGACAAAGGTTTTTATATTGCATTTTTTACCTGCCTTTTAATGACTATATTTTTTAGCCTGATGATGGTCTATATCTAGACTGAAACATGTAGTTTTTAAATATAAACAATTTGTTGTATTAGACTATTTAATATAGTTGTGAATATGTTTCTGAAGACAAAACAGGATGAATTCTATTAAGTTGTCCTTGCTCCAACTCTTTTTACAGGATGAATCCCATTTTCTGAAATCACCGAAGGCAGCACGCACACAGGCTGCTCAAAAGTTGCTAAATAGTGCCAGGCGTGTTGTGATGCTGAGTGGGACTCCTGCCCTGTCAAGACCTGCTGAACTGTATCCACAGATATCTGCCATTAATCCAAAGTTGTTTCCTAGGTAAATGCATTTGGTAGTGATCAATTTGATTAAGTTTTTGACTGTGTAATTTCTAGAACGGCATATGTTACGTAGCATTGAATGATCAGATGCCTGTAAGTGATTGGTTGGAGAGAGTATGGAAGGAATCACATGTGACATATTTCAAGATATTATTCTGTAGTTTTTCCATTTTCAGTTGTGTTGTCTTGAAGGACTTGAATTAATGTACATTTTGCACTATTCTTGCCAAATCATTACATTTATGGAACATTCTTTATTTCAGCTTCTTGGAATTTGGAATCCGGTACTGTGCTGGAGTGAAGAACACTTTTGGCTGGGATTTCAAAGGCTCATCAAACATGAAAGAACTGCAGCTCCTTTTGGAGAGTAAGCTCATGATCCGTAGACTGAAATCAGATGTCATTTCACAGCTTCCACCTAAAGTAAGGTGTGTACGACATCCAGCACACGTGAATTGTCTGTTGCTAAACAAGTATCCAAATTTTAAACTGTTTGTTTTACTTAGGCAAATGGTGATCCTGAATCCAGAAGTGATTAATTCCAAGAGTACAGAAATGAAACAGTGTGCCAAGAAATTGGAAGAGGCAAATTTGACAGGAATGGAGAGGAGAGGAGCGCTGCTGTCCTACTACTGTGCTACAGGGAAATCTAAACTGAAGGCAGTCCAGTGAGTAGCGTTTTGGTGTAGCCAGACAATACCAAATTCATTGCATAACTCATGAATTTTTGTGTGTATGTATGTATGTATGTATGTATATGTATGTATTATGTACTATATATGTATGTGGGAGAAGGGGATGATGTGAAAAAAAAAAAAAGGTCTGTGATGGGAAGTACTTGACGTGTTTGTAAAAGTGAACTTTTTCTGAAGAACCTGGTAATGTGTACAGGGTTGTTTGCTGACACAGTTTACAGTTTTCATGTATATTCTTCAGGTATTTATTTCACTTTTTTATTCTTCCTGTCATATGCTCCTTTTGTGTGTGTGTGGAGGGGAGGGGGGCATCTGTTGCATTCACATCAATACAAGTTCATGCCACACTTTGTAGCTTTCATACCTGATTTATAAGCATGAAGAAACATAAGGATTAATCAAACTGATATTTCCTTGTGGTTTTTACTTACTCGGTGACATTTCACGTAACTGTTTCCTCTGAATTCAAACTATGCATTTAAGTATAATTAAAACATGTAGTCAGCCCGATTGCCACAGGAGTATTGCTGCGATGGGTTAAGGTTAGTTACACTGAGAGTCTGGAATATAGTTGTAAGGTTATGGTTATGGATGGTTAGTGGTAAGTGAATTTATGTTCAGCTCAAATTCACTGGTTATGTGTGACTTAGTAGAGTCAGCAGATTAAATTATAAGCTGAACACTAAACTTTAACCTAAATTTTGAAAGAATACACTTTAGTGTTGTGACTTTTGCAGTTGAGGAGGGTGATAGAGAAAGGATATAGAATAGAAGACATCTCCAGCTGTAATTCTAACCTTGGCCTTATGTGGTGTGTTTCATATTGGCTTCTCTGAAGGCACATTAAATTTTCACACTGGTTTTAGATGGATTTTAACCCAAGATGTTGCCATAGAAAGCCAGTTCTCTGCACTTAACCACTAGCAACATATAGTGTACTTAATACTGTGCTTTCAAATCATGTATAGTAATTGTAGTTGATAGTGTAATATTGAATTAACCAAGAAAATAATCAATCATTGTGTTGTTGCATTTTCAGAGACTATATTAGTGACATGGTGGACAGTGAGAAGAAGTTTATCTGTTTTGCTCATCACAAAGTAGTTATGGATGGCATTTGTGGAGTAATTAATGGGAAGATGAAAGAGTAAGTAATAGCATTAATCTGCACTTGTTACAGTGCTCTGGAGAGCAGTGGAACTGAAAATTGAATGCAGCTACATGTGGGAAGTAAAGAACAAACTATTTATCCTGTGTGACAGTTCTTCAGAGATTGTAATGCATTGCTGTGGGGGGAACATTTGCAGTGCTTGTGTTTATCTCTCTCTCTCTCTCTCTCTCTCTCTCTCTCTCTCTCTC
>Ga0123355_10019809_pt1 | contig 10719 bp, 11 predicted proteins | sample TergutEmb28metaG_3_FD_89872 | JGI IMG/M metagenome (GOLD analysis project Ga0123355, IMG submission 89872) | Embiratermes neotenicus P1 segment gut microbial communities from Petit-Saut dam, French Guiana - Emb289 P1 | ecosystem: Host-associated > Arthropoda: Insects > Digestive system > Gut ...
GAAGGACGGGTATGAAACGTGTTGCATAGTGGGCAGGACGGGTATGTATTGTGTGGCATAGTGCGGAGGACGGGTATGTATTGTGTGCCATAGTGGGGAGAATGGGTATGTATCGTGTGACATAGCAGGGGTGGCAGGTGTGTACCTTCTGGCATAGTAGGGAGGACGGGTATGTATCGTGTGGCATAGTGGGCAGGACGGGTATGTATGGTGTGGCATAGTGGGGAGGACGGGTATGTATCGTGACGTAGTGGGGAGGACAGGCATGTATCATGTGGCCTATTGGGAAGGACGGGTATGTATTGTGTGGCATAGTCGGGAGGACGGGTATGTATTGTGTGGCAAGTGGGAGGACGGGTATGTATCGTGTGGCAGAGCAGGGAGGACAGGTGTGTATCATTTGGCATAGTAGGGAGGACGGGTATGTATCGTGACGTAGTGGGGAGGACAGGCATGTATCATGTGGCCTATTGGGAAGGACGGGTATGTATTGTGTGGCATAGTGGGAGGACGGGTATGTATCGAGTGGCATAGTGGGAAGGACGGGTATGTATCAAGTGTTATAGTGGGAAGGACGGGTATGAAACGTGTTGCATAGTGGGCAGGACGGGTATGTATTGTGTGGCATAGTGGGACGACGGTATGTATCGTGTGGCAGAGCAGGGAGGACAGGTGTGTATCATTTGGAATAGTAGGGAGGACGGGTATGTATCGTGTGGCTTAGTGGGCAGGACGGGTATGTATGGTGTGGCATAGTGGGGAGGACGGGTATGTATTGTGACATAGTGGTGAGGACGGGCATGTATCATGTGGCATATTGGGAAGGACGGATATGTATCGTGTGGCATAGTGGGGAGGACGGGTATGTATTGTGTCCCATAGTGGGGAGGACGGGTATGTGTTGTGTGGGGCATAGTGGGAGGACGGGTATGTATCGTGTGGCAGAGCAGGGAGGACAGGTGTGTATCATTTGGCATAGTAGGGAGGACGGGTATGTAGCGTGTGGCATAGTGGGCAGGACGGGTAAGTATGGTGTGGCACAGTGGGGAGGACAGGCATGTATCATGTGGCATATTGGGAAGGATGGGTATATATCGTGTGGCATAGTGAGGAGGACGGGTATGTATTGTTTGGCATAGTGGGAGGACGGGTATGTATCGTGTGGCATAGTGGGAAGGACGGGTATGTATCATGTAGTATAGTGGGAAGGACGGGTATGTATCGTGTGGTATAGTGGGCAGGACGGGTATGTATCATGTGGCATAGTGGGCAGGACGAGTACGTATTGTGTGGCGTAGTGGGCCGGACGGGTATGTATTGTGTGGCATACTGGGGAGGATGGATATGTATCGTGTGGCATAGTGGGAAGGATGGGTATGTATCATGTGGCATAGTGGGTAGGACGAGTATGTATTGTGTGGCGTAGTGGGCAGGACGGGTATGTATCGTGTGGCGTAGTGGGGAAGACGGGTGTGTATGATGTGGCATAGTGGGCAGGATGGGTATGTATCGTGTGGCATAATGGGCGGGACAGGTATGTATCGTGTGGCATAGTGGGGAGGATGGGTATGTATTGTGTCGCATAGTGGGGAGGACGGGTATGTGTTGTGTGGCATAGTGGGAGGACGGGTATGTATCGTCTGGCAGAGCAGGGAGGACAGGTGTGTATCATTTGGCATAGTAGGGAGGACGGGCATGTATCGTGTGGCATAGTGGGCAGGACGGGTATGTATGGTGTGGCACACTGGGGAGGACGGGCATGTATCATGTGGCACATTGGGAAGGACAGGTATGTATCGTGTGGCATAGTGAGGAGGACGGGTATGTATTGTGTGGCATAGTGGGAGGACGGGTATGTATCGTGTGGCATAGTGGGAAGGACGTGAATGTATCATTGGTATAGTGGGAAGGACGGGTATGTATCGTGTGGCATGGTGGGCAGGACGGGTATGTATCTTGTGGCATGGTGGGCAGGACGGGTATGTATAGTGTGGCATAGTGGGCAGGACGAGTACGTATTGTGTGGCATAGTGGGCAGGACGGGTATGTATTGTGAGGCATACTGGGGAGGATGGATATGTATCGTGTGGCATAGGGGGAAGGAAGGGTATGTATCGTGTGGCATAGTGGGCAGGACGAGTATGTATTGTGTGGCGTAGTGGGCAGGACGGGTATGTATCGTGTGGCGTAGTGGGTAAGACGGGTATGTATCGTGTGGCATAGTGGGCAGGATGGGTATGTATCGTGTGGCATAATGGGCAGGACGGGTATGTATCGTGTGGCATAGCGGGCAGGGCGAGTATGTATCATGTGGCATAGCGGGCAGGACGGGTACGTATCATGTTGCATAGTGGGGAGGATGGGTATGTATTGTGTGGCATAGTGGGGAGGACGGGTATGTATTGTGTGGCATAGTGGGCAGGATGAGTATGTATCATGTGGCATAGTGGGCAGGGCGGGTATGTACCTTGTGACATAGCAGGGGGGACAGGTGTGTATCATGTGGCGTAGTGGGGAGGACGGGTATGTATCATGTGGCGTAGTGGGCAGGACGGGTATGTATCATGTGGCATAGTGGGGAGGACGGGTATGTATCATGTGGCATACTGGGGAGGATGGGTATGTATTGTGTGGCGTAGTGGGCAGGACGGGTATGTATGTTTTGGCATAGTGGGGAGGAGGGGTATGTATCATGACATATTGGGGAGGACGGGCATGTATCGTTTGGCATAGTGGGAAGGACTTGTATGTATCTTGTGGCAGAGCAGGAAGGACAGGTGTATATCATTTGGCATTGTAAGGAGGACGGGTATGTATCGTGTGGCATAGAGGGCAGGACGGGTATGTATGGTGTTGCATAGTGGGGAGGACGGGTATGTATTGTGACATAGTGGGGAGGATGGGCATGTATCGTGTGGCATAGTGGGAAGGACGGGTATGTATCGTGTGGCAGAGCAGGGAGGACAGGTGTGTATCATTTGGCATTGTAGGGAGGATGGGTATGTATCATGTGCTATAGTGGGGAGGACGGGTATGTATCGTGACATAGTGGGGAGGACGGGTATGTATCGTGTGGCATAGTGGGCAGGACGGGTATGTATGGTGTGGCATAGTGGGGAGGACGGATATGTATCGTGACATAGTGGGGAGGACAGGCATGTATCATGTGGCATAGTGGGAAGGACTCGTAAGTATCGTCTTGCATAGTGGGGAGGATGGGTATGTATTGTGTGGCATGTTGGGGAGGACGGGTATGTATCGTTTGGCATAGTGGGCAGGACAGGTATGTATTGTGTGGCATAGTGGGGAGGACGGTTATGTATCATGTGGCATAGTGGGAAGGACGGGTATGTATCATGTGGCATATTGGGCAGGACGGGTATGTATCGTGTGGCATAGTGGGCAGGACGAGTATGTATTGTGTGGCGTAGTGGGCAGGACGGGTATATATTGTGTGGCATAGTGGGGAGGATGGGTATGTATCGTGTGGCATAGTTGGAAGGACGGGTATGTATCATGTGGCATAGTGGACAGGACGGGTGTGTATCGTGTGGCATAGTGGGCAGGACGAGTATGTATTTTGTGGTGTAGTGGGCGGGATGAGTGTGTATTGTGTGGCGTAGTGGGGAGGACGGGTATGTATCGTGTGGCATATTGGGCAGGACGGGTATGTATCGAATGGCATAGCGGGCAGGTGGAATATGTATCATGTGGCATAGTGAGGAGGACGGGTATGTATTGTGTGGCGTAGTGGGTAGGATGGGTTTGTATCGTGTGGCATAGTGGGAAGGATGGGTATGTATCGTGTGGCATATTGGGCAGGACGGGTATGTATCGAGTGGCATAGCGGGCAGGAGGAATATGTGTCATGTGGTATAGTGAGGAGTACGGGTATGTATCGTGTGGCATAGTGGGGAGGATGGGTATGTATCGTGTGGCATAGTGGGATGGATGAGTATGATGTATTGTGTAGCACAGTGGGGAGAACGGGTATGATGTATCGTGTGGCATAGTGGGGAGGATGGGCCTGTGTTGTGTGGTGTAGTGAGGAGGACGGGTATGTATCCTATGTGCCCACTGTCATTTATGATTTAAGAAACTTGGAATGTTAGTGACGTGCCCTTTCTTAGTGAGCCTAAAATTGAGGTGACATGTAAAGAATTTTGATGCATGTGAAAGCTGATTTAAGACAAACAGAACCTATATTTATATACAATAAAGCCCCAGTGTGGCAGCACCAGTTCCCAGTGCCTGTGTAAGTCTGTGAATAGAAATTCTGTAGTATACATTATTTTGATTTGCCTTTGATGTACTGCTACATACTGTGGTGAGCAAACTGTGGCACTTCATAGGCATGTGACTGTATACTGCACTTTAAAATATGACAAGAAATGTATGAAACAAGTGGTGTGTTAGGTTTGAGGTTCTCACAGAATTGTTTCTGCAGATTCAGGTCTTCCTTGATGTGACACTGGTTCCTGACTTTCAGAGGCACTACACTCCTTTGCAGGCCCATGATCTGTTCATTTGACACATCTGCACATCCCAGAAGACTGAATTCTTAAACTTGTAGCTGTTGGACCTGTTATATAGACATGTAGCATGAGTGACAAAGACAAATGGATTTGCATTTGAGACATGGAAATTGAAAGAAACAAACTTCCCAAAAGAACAGCTGTCACAGGTGTGTGGGTCATGAACACTGCCGATTGAGAAATTTCTGCAATTTGCAGCAGAATGCCAGTAATGTGTGTGATGACAAAAATTCAGTGTAAATTTTTACAGAAAACAAGATTACCGGATATTGTGCCATACTGTGAACATGACAAGTCTGAGGGTAAATGAAGTTATATTAAGACCGTGGCCTTTTGAGGTGTGACACTGTGGGGTCAATAGATGTTATAGCGCGTTCGGAACCTGATGGCACACAGTGACGCACAGGAGGGGAAGTGAAGGGGAAAGATGCGAATGGAGCGGGTAGCCAGCAGCCTTGCTCTGTATGTCGGAACACGGTCTATACAATTGCTGTCTGTTGATCCGCACTCCTCGACTGTCAGTAGTCGACTGAACTGACACCCCCGCTGGTTTAAATGGACTCATCTGTTTCGCTGAAAGACCAAATCTGGTTTCTGCGCGTGTGCCATCACATTTCGAACGTGCTATACAAACCTATAAAGAGGATGCTGCTACCTCCATCGCATGTGCCTCTGATGTGCCAGCAACTGTCTCGTAAAGTACAAGGTGTTTCATTCTAGCAGAGCACCATCTCCATATTCACAGCTGTGAGAATTTTCAGACCTTATAGAGTGTAAAAGTTGAAAGCATCTGAGGATGTAATGTTTCTTTAAAGGTTCTGGACTGTTGTTGATTTATTATACCCTTATTTATTTGGACAGTGTCCATTTTATGAGGTGTCCCTGACACACATGACATTTTGGATACCGATTGTAATCCTCTCTTCTGTGTGAGTGCTGATTATAGACTGTGAAGACAAAGTAGACTTAGGTCCTGACTTGTGACATATATCAGGCATAGCTCAGACAGTGGACACTGTATGTCTAAGATTTTGTTGTTCATATATTTATGTTTTGTATGGTAACAGGTTAAATAAGGGGCTGAGGTAATTTAGTTGGAGTAGTGACTGGGATACAGGCCGGATGTTAGAGGCTAGAGTGAAATCATCTGATTGTATTTATTGTATTAATGTATTCTGTAGTTGTCCGACTAACATAACACCATAAATGTTCTGACATGTATAGCGTTGTGTTAGCTAACTATAGAAGATGTTACTGGATAATACAGGGTTTGATTCTAGGCTGGGGCAAGAGATTTCCAGCCCTGGTCACCACCCAGCCTCATATTCATTGTGTGTTAGGGGTCATGAAGCTGACTACAGCTAGTCTCATACTGGGGTTAAGAATGAGTGCAGTTGTATATTCATTCCCCCATCCCTGTTCATGGCATGCACAGGGACGACATAACGTGACCTTAACAGGTGACGTATATTTCATTTATCATTTGATGGCCTTTCAGGTGGGTGGCAGTGGTGAACTAATCCAGCGGCAAGGCAGCCAGCGACATAGACGATCAGGAAGTAGTGACACGGGAGCATCAGTTACAGCAAGTGGACTGATTCCGCCTCCTCCCCAAGGGGCTCCTCACCATAGCCCAGCCTCACCACTGCCTGCTGCATATATTGCACTATACCCTTACAAGCCCCACAAAGCTGATGAACTAGAGCTGAAGAAGGGTGCCATATATATGGTTACTGAGAGGTGTCAAGACGGTTGGTTCAAAGGTACATCCAGTCGTGCACAGAAATGTGGAGTATTCCCTGGAAATTACGTCGCACCCATCAGGTGGGTGATGCCTGTATTCAGTTAATGTTGATAGTACAAGAACTGTTTAGTCATTATCCACGCAGACAGTATCTGGAGGCACCAGAGACCAAGATCAATGTTCTGTTGTCCAGCAGGTCTCTAACGGGTGGACAGGCGCAGTTGCTTGGTCTTACACGGGGTTCCAGCAGCTCGTCCACATTGCCACAACAGGGAAACTCCATATCAGGTAGTGGTGGCTCTCCCCGCAGCAATCCTGTAACTTCAACTCCTCCTCTAGAACCACGCAGTTTCACTCGTAGCATTGGCAGCAGTAAGCAAGGTGCCTCTTCCATCATGTACAGTCCTCGCAACTGTCAGCCAAGTCACGGTTGTAAGTGATTTATGTAATTAAATTAACCCATACTGGTTGAAAAGGAATGTCATATCTTGTAACATGTAGTTCTTAGTAGGCAAGTGGAAATAGACTGGCTGATTATTTCGTGATGTTAGGAGTATTTTTAGACAATGTGTCTGAAAGATCAGTGTGCAATTGCTACTGTCATGGCAGGTATGTAGTAAGGAACATTCTCACATTTGTTATGCTTTGAATTTTGAGAATGGCTGCCAAGAAAAACATCCACTAGCATATGCATTTCATGACCCACTTATAAGTGGTCCATTTCCTGCAACGGAAAGTTGTGTTGGCACAAAGAAAATGGGTATGACAGTAAAGTAAGGTAAAATGCACCCTTGTACAGGCACTGAGGCCCTGTACAGGCTGTAGGACCCATAGGGGAAGTAGACGTATAGCTCTACTCTTTCTTAACCACAGCACTAGAGGGGGGTGAAGGGGTCAGCTTCATGCCACAGCTGCTCTTTACCCCCCGGGAAAGACCTGTTACCCATTGTACAGGAGGCTGGGTGGGCCCGAGGTCTGGTCTGGACAGGTGCGGAAAATGTCACCCCCACTGGGATTCAATTCCCTGAGTGTCCAGCCCATAGCCAATCGCTATACTAACTACACTGCCTGGCCCACAGGGTATGACAGTAGTTGGGGCATAATTTGTACAGCCTGTTCAAAATGTTGTAGCAATTTGAAATGCAGTGGCGTCATGCAGATTAGGTTTGTACACTGAGATGCATTTGAACAGATGGATTGTTTGAAACTTTGCACATAGGTAAGTGGATTCAACTTTACTAATGAATTTTGTTTGAACTGTGTTGGTCAGAAAATGTACTAAATGCAACTTGTAATAAGACCAATTGCAAAATTAGGCATTAAGCAGTAAATGGCTCTGGCTGTGAGGACGCATGTCAAATTAAATTGTCATATGATAATGGTTAATGCAGGTACTGACATCCTTTAGATATTCCTGTGTTTATTTATTGTTTTTCATGTAGTCTGCATTATAATGTATACCCTTCACTGCATATTAAACTTTATCATTGGGCCTTTAAATTTCTTTGTATGCAGTGCAGCGAGAAAGTATGAACCAATTTGGTGTAAAAAGCATTTAAACAATTTTGGAGAAATATATTAATTGCAACATGTTGGTACCTACATTAAACTACTTCTACTTGCAGTCATCATGAAAATTACGGCCTTGTCATATCGAGGAACCAGCTTTTGTATGCCTTTGTCAAAAAAAAATGGCCACCAAGTCTTTCAGCCAGTCCTGCACAGTGTCTGGTGTCTTTTAGCACTACTCAGACTCTGGCAGCCAATAGAAGTTCATATAATACAGACATATAAAGTGAGAAACATAGGAAGACTGAGGTGGCTAGGACATCTCTTTGGAGTGCAAGAAGTGGATCCTTGCAGAAAGTTTACTGTTCTTAAACTAGAAGGCACTCAACTTGTAGGAAAATGTCAGTTGATGTGGCTTGAGTCAGTTGAAGAAGATGTAAAGAACATGGGTGTAAGGAATTGGAGACGTAAGTTGCAGAACGAAGAGTGGTGGAGGACAATTTTGGAAGAAGCTAAGATCCACCAAGGACTGTAGTTCCAGAAGAAGAAGAAGACAAAGAAGAAGGAGGAGGAGGCGACATGAATCACCTGTTTTATGAATTTAAATTTTGCAGTCACCTTTACTTTCAAGTCATCCATGACCAAAGATGGGTCCACACTTCGTTTCTCATCGTGCACATTAGTCCTGCATTCTTTGCGCAACTGACACCATTTCTCCACATTCCCTTCATTCAATGCACTTCACCATACACTTCAACAATCTGCCTGTGAATTTCTGCAGGATGAACATTTCTAGCTTTTAAAAATTGTACCACTGACCACACTGCACAGGTAGGAGCATTTAACCATTTTGTTTTCATCTTTAATGACTACAGCTAAATGGGGGAAAAATTATGATACTTCTATGCAGTACATGTGCCGCTTGACATGAAGAAGATGATTATCACAGAAAGTGATGCAGGGCTGCTATGAGTGACGGGTTCTTACTTTTTGCAGGTGCTGTGTAGCTGCTGACAGCTGGCGTTATTTTCAAGTGCCCGTGCCTGCACCTGAATAGGATGATGTTTTTCCATTTTTTCTGATAAGAGTTAGATTTAATTGGGCAGTGCTTTCCTTTTCAGTCTTTAAAGGTGACCAGATGTAATGCTGTGGCTGACCCTTCCTTGATTCTGGATCTGTAAGCATGTGAAAGCCCAAAAAGACTTTGTCACTTCTCTTACTGGCAGTAGAGGGAATTGGGAAGAGAAAACATATACCTTACATATCTATACACCTTCTACTCCAAGCGTAACTACTGCATACTTTTAAAACATACCAAGAGATGGGACAGCAGTGATACAGGACAACTCACTTATCTAAAGCGGAAACTGGCGTATCGTGGCAGCTTCACGTGGCCATCGTACTACACTTACCTTTAGCCTGCTGGGATGGTATTTAAATTATAGTGTATGGTTTATGGAAAACATAATATTTGAGCAAAAAAAGATAAACTGAGAAATAAATGACATTTTGTGGACAATAAAACAGATTATGTGGCATGTCTTGAAAGTGCAGGGCTCTTTTTTCATGTGTGAAGATTAAACTGTGTGTAGCCCACTGATGATGTGTCAATAGGGTGATCATGTTAGGGAGGATGAGACAGTTACTGCTTGCAGTGTGGATGGTAGAGATTAAAAACAACAGGAAGAGACAGGGTGACATACTAGACTAGGCATGCATGTGACATTAATGTCAAAATTGGTCTTAAATAAATGGGATGAGGTGGGGTGAATAGATTTATATGGCTTGGTAGGAGGCACAGTGACAGGCTGGTTATGAAGATAGTAATGAACCTTCAGGCGTCCCGTAGGTAACTTCTTGTCTAAATGACTGACCTGTCTTGGGAATTCATGTCTTCTGGGATGTCACACTGTGTCACTGGATGAGTGGTTCCTGATATTTTGAAGGAATGCAATGCCCTCAGGATTAAGCAGTTCAAGATTGACACTGCATGATGGGAATTAGTTACCCAACAACAGAGTGTCACATCCCAGAAGTCTTGAATCCTCAGCAACACTGCTTTGAGAAACTTGTTGTCTTGACTCTTATCTTCTCAGCAATATGTCTTCTCCATGTAGTTAGTTCAGTAGATGTCTGCCTTAAGTACACACTTAAAAACCACTCATATTTGGACAGTAACAACAGTTATGTTACAGTTTACTTTGTTTTTGCTTTGTGTATTAACAAGTACTTACTTTTTTTTTTTTCAGCAATTGGCACTAGTTTAATAGCATCACAGATTCCTCCTGAGCTTCCTCCGCGATCATCTAGCCCAGGTCACAGCAGCCCTTCTGTAACCTTATCGCATCACCATGTCTCCACGTCTGCATCTTCGTCTGTTCACGGCTCTGTTATCTCATCTTCTTGGCATGGACAACAGCCCCAGCCCGCTTCAACTCTGGGCTCAGAGCCAGCTTCAAACCCTACCCCAGTTGCCCTTGGTCGCAGCCATAGTGCTGTCATGGCATCTGGTAGTGCTGTGACTCATAGTTTTGACACTGCAGCCGGTACTTTAGGGCGTAGCAGTGGTGGGCATTTGTCCACAACTGTTGCACCACCACCAAATGTGTCCGTTACAGCCGTAAGCAGCAGACCTGCGGATAAGGTATAGTAAATTAATAACACTTTCAGGTTTCTTGCTGTCTCTGTTTTGTTTGATTGTTAGGGAATACAATGTAGTAGCAAATTCAGGTCTTCGGTGATGGATGCTGTGTTGTTGGTTGAGTGGTTACTGATGTTGTGGTGTAACGTAACCATTTGATGCCTAATGACCACTATAGTGGTCGTACCGCACCGCTAACCTCTAAACGTTGCATTTTATATATTTATTCAACAAATACAGGTACTGAATATTTTAAACATGGTATATACTCTCCATTTTTTTCTCTTCAA
>Ga0123355_10019810_pt1 | contig 10718 bp, 3 predicted proteins | sample TergutEmb28metaG_3_FD_89872 | JGI IMG/M metagenome (GOLD analysis project Ga0123355, IMG submission 89872) | Embiratermes neotenicus P1 segment gut microbial communities from Petit-Saut dam, French Guiana - Emb289 P1 | ecosystem: Host-associated > Arthropoda: Insects > Digestive system > Gut ...
AAAGTTAAAGAAAAAAAAATGCTTTTACTCCCGCCATAACAAAAAAAAGCCATAACCGGGAAACTTTTTAATGGGTTTTTAGAAAAGAGGGAAGTTCACAGGGGGGGGTTGTGGGGGGGGGGGTCCTTAGCCTGACCAGGAAGGAAACAAGCTACAGCGACAAAACTCGGGATTCATTCAACATACTCCCCACGAAGCTCAATACACTTCTTAGTCCGTTGCTCTACTTTTGCAAGCTACTCAGAAAAATTCAGAAACTTGTTCGCCCAACCTGGTCTCCGCGGCAGCAATGACCTCCGCGTCGGACGAAGAGTGGCGAACTTTCAATTATTTTTTTCAGTCCGGGAACAGGTAGTAGTCCGACGTGGCCAGATCCGGGGAATATGGTGAGTGATCAAGATACTGGAAGCCCAGGTAACCCAATTTCTTCTGGGTTGCAACTGCCCGGTGAGCCGGGGCATTGTCATGCAAGAACAAGACCCACTTGGTGATCATTCCGCAGCCTTTTTCCTTCAAAATGTCCTTCAATTGTTCCAGCAGAGATGAATAATACTCGGCGTTGATAGTTTGACCCTTTGGAAGATAATCACTGAGGAGGATGCCGTCTTGATTCCAAAAAATCGAGGCGAGTACTTTCCCAGCGGATTTTTGCACTCGGAATTTTTTGAGTGAGGTGAACCGCTATCCCGCCCCTACACTGATTGTTGCTTTGTCTCCGGGTCATAGTGATATAACCAGGTTTCGTCCATGGTCACCAATCGCGACAGAATATCATTTGGATCGCGCCGAAAAAATTCCAAAAAAGTTGCTCAGACGACTGGCACAGTTGACGTTTTAGATCCGCGTTCAGGCACTTCGGGACCCACTTCGCAAAGAGCTTCCGTATGTCCAAATCTTCATGCATGATAGGCCCAACCCGCGCACGTGAGATGCCCAGTTGCCCAGCTATTGATTTAGCCGAAATCCGGCGGTCTACCAAAATGAGCTCGTGAATTTGATCAATAATCTCCGGAGTGGTCACTGTGTTCCGTCGTCCAGGACGAGGCGCATCACGGGTGGGAAAATCACCACGTTTAACCTGGGCCACCCAGTTTTAGACGGTGGGATACGATGGTGTATGTTCCGCTAATGTTTCTGTCAGAATGACGTGAATTTCCTTCGGCGCCTTGCCTTGCAGGAAAAAAAAAAACTTGATGATAGCTCGCGTCTCGATGTTGCTGAAATCGCGCGCTTCGCCTGACATGCTTCTTCTTAACACCTGTAACAACAAAAGACTTACATTTCGGCACATGAACAAACCCCTCTTTCCGACACTATCGATTCCGTCCTACGGCATCGGGAAGTAGGTCGGGCTAAAGTCTTATCAGCACCCCTCCTAAGACCCTAAATCTTGAACAATACAAACTGAATTTTGTAAGTTTTAAAGTGCGAAAATGGTTTGTTAGTGAGTGACTCAAAACAGGGGTTGAGGAATTTAAGAGTGAAGGAAGAGAAACGGCACGACGAAAGACTCACTCCACTTTTAAACGATTCCAGTTTTTAATTGAGAAACTGAAGTAGTTTACTTAAATAATTTGTTTTCACAGAAACTACGGATTAACTACTCAAGTTGTTTATTGCACTCCAGCCAGGCAACTGATGGGATACTAACCTAAATCAGGAGAACTGCGCTCTTCTGGGTTATTACTCAGAGAGTGGCGGTAATAACTTCCTGAAGTTTCAGGACAACTGTCCGTCAGGAATTTCCGCTACTCTCTGCCTTATAATCCAGAAGAGCGCAGTTCTCATCTATTTCGCGGCGGAAGCCTGGAATCACTGATATCCTAAATCAGGTCACGTCTTCGCAGAGTACAACCAGCAAGATGCAAAGTTTCACAATTTATTTATTTCTGTAAGACGCTCTACTTGTTTCAGACGGGTTTTCCTTCCATCATCAGGAGCTCAAAACTGCACATACAGCATCAGGTATTTGTCAGACCAGTGCTGCTACCTGCTGCTAGCCTGGCCAGGCTAGCAGTAGGTAGCAGTATTGCGTCTAACAAATACATGACGCTGTATGTGCAGTTTTGAGCTCCTGATGATGGACAGAAAAGCCGTCTGAAACATGTAGGGCTTCTTACAAAAATAAATGAATTGTGAAACCTTGCATGTTTTTGGTTGTACTCTGCGAATATATTAGCGATGCACGGACCTATGAATGTTAAATTCAGGTCACGTCTCTTTCTTTATACGTCTGTTCGAGTTGAGTAGTCACTAATCAGTCTGTGTTCGCAACTGTCTCATTTTAACCATTAGACACGTAGTTAAATAAAGTGTTAAATACTTGTAACATTCTGGATAGTAACGTCGATTTCTGTTTTGAATAAACACAGAAAATTTCAAGTATACAGTTCTGCCTCGTCTGCAGAAGAGGACGACAATTAGTACAAGAACGTGGCACTGTCAGTGCCTTTGAAAGTGCGGCCTTGTTCATGTCCAGTAAATATAAAAATTATCCAGGATGAAAGGAAGGAGACTTCAAATTTGAGCAACGGCACTCCTATTCACTTCATAATCTTTTATGTTACCTTGTTCTAAATAACAGCTTGCTCATTTTTAACACCGAGGACTTAGGTTGTAATTTTTACTGCTACTTTATGTGGCTGTCCTACTGCAGTCATGGCTTTGGCTGTCCTACTGAAAAGACAGCTTTAGGGAAAAAAATGTGATACAAAGCGTCAGAAAACGAAGTATGAGGAACATCTTGTTTTTAAGCTTTCGCCGTGTTCTAAATGTAATTTGTTCCTTTTTGGGCAATTCCCCTGCGTCTGAGTTCTAATTGCTGACGTTTCGGAACTCACTGTCGGTTCCGAAACGTCAGCAATTAGAACTCAGACGCCGGGGAATTAACCAAAAAGGAACAAATTACATATGAGGAACATGTTTAGACTGCAGAAATAACAAAGGAATGGAGAAAGTTCGTAAAAAATTGCTATTAGACTGATTAAATGTAAAGAAGGACGAGATAAATGAAGTATATTTCACTTCCCTCCTTATTTACATTATGAGACTTACTTTAGAAATTAGAATAAATTGGCGTTTGAATAACGTGTTGTTATTTTCATTGTCCGAATGGAAATGTCATCTAAAATCCTTGAACACGCCCCTAGGATGAAGCAATAGGCGTGACACAAGCTTCTGCTCCTTCTTGTAGAAGTTTAAGTGCGGATGTGAAAAATTTTTACACGTGAATGTTACCGATTAGTTAACATGACACTAAACCATTAATTAGCTTCAGATATGACTAACAATATGCCTTATCAGATTATTATTGTGCCATGTCTGTCCCTTGGGCTGTGGTTACACTGTCCACGGCCGACTGCTACTTGTTGCTGTATTTCCCTTGCAACAGCTCCGCCTTAATTTTTGCCAAACCGCAACCTCAAACACATACAGGATTCAGTTTTACAGAGCGTGAAAACTTTTCTCTGCTCTGGCTACACAAACATTCATTCTGTTGCTGGATTTACAAATAGAAAGAGTGCTATGTAAATAACGCCCGTAAATATTCTGAATAAATTTTGAATTTTTTCACTTCATCCACAATGGAAATGGTATGATTCAAAGTACTTTAAGACAAATAAAAATATACGGCCTGTTATTTCCTAAATCTTTCGAAATTTAATAGGGAGAAAATAAGGATTGCAGTCGACATTTTTTGGATTTGTAATTACAATAGGAGACCAGATTAAAGACCACGCCATAGCATCTCAGTTACAGTCAGTGCATACGAAGGGGCGCATATAGTGTTTGAAAGCAGGAGAAGGGGGAAATACTCACAGCTAAACGAGGAATTTACAAGTTATTCTTCTGACCAAATATTATTAGGTTATTAAATTCAGAGTGAAAAAAGAATGACGTGGCTCATAACACCCACAAAGGAGGTAAAAAAGGCATAAAAAGCTAGCTTAAAACGTGAAAATGAAGAACCATTTGCGAAGTGTAGGCTTAGGCGGGAAGATAATATTAAAAAGGACGTTAAATTAATAGGTTGTGTGGTTTTGGACTGAATTGTAACCTGACTCAGGATATGGTCAAGTGACGGGATATAGAAAGCATAGTAATGAGTTTTGAGTTTCCAAAATAGAAACTTAATTTCCTGCCCACTTGAACTAGTACTTTTGGTATCAAAAACAACTCCGCTTAGTTGTTTTTTAATAAAACGACTCCTGCTTTAATAAGAGATCTGTTACAAAGAAACTTCTTTCGACCGAAGTGCCGCCGTGACCACGAAAAATCCAACGAATTCTACAAATGCGAAAGAAAGTCTCTGTTGGAAGGTAATTTTCGCCAAGAGACGTTCAGATGTTTGTAATCACAGAAGTCACTTCCAGACGTACTTCAGAAAAGATTTTTATCGCTAAATTTGCACTATGTCTACAGCTGGTTTCTTACTTCGTCAGTTTTCTCAGCGAGTGTCGTTTCAAAAAAAAAAAAACTTGCATGTTGTCAGTGAAGACGAAGAATGGATTTGCACTTGATCTGATTGACAAAATTGCGTTACTTTGAATAATATTTATATCCTGTATTTTTTTCAAAAATATTAAAGCCTAAGCACAAGTGTGTTTATGAAGAACTATCTCAAAAATGTTTCTGGTAATACTTTACGTGTATGTGAGATTCGAAGTTTCAGGGTTTGCTCGTGAAGAAGTTTTTGAAATACACTATGAGAAACCTGTCTAATTGTTTACCTGTCTATCACGAAGTTCCTAATTTTATTTTTAGTATGAATAACAGATAAGACATTTACTTTTAGTTCTTTAGAAAATATAAAGAGATGTAGTTCTTATAGTATTGTGATTAAATATATGTTAACACAAACTAAAATTATTCATGTGGTCTTTTTTATAAATAATTTTTTACTTTACCCTTTGAAGTCTGAATTTATTGCGTCTCCACTAAAAGTACTTATGAGCTCTTACTGTTTAAGAATGTAACTGTTGTTTATTCCGAGAATTGTTTAAATTAATGCCTGTGCATACAGTCTGTGGGCAAACAGTGGAGTCCTTTATGTTACCCAGGTGGTGTATGTAGTTATCACTGTAACTATGGCGTTAATTAGTATATAAATCACAAAACGCTGTAAACGATGAGCGTTTCTAGATGTGTTTCACTGAAACACATAAAACCACTTATGAGTTGTGTCTAATTAACTTGATATATGAAGCCAATGGGGTTTCATTCGGTCTTCCCTTATTTTCCAGCTTCAACAAACTGCTCCTTCAAAAAGAGGAGCTAGAGCAGAAACATCTTCATCTCCTGCAGATTGTTGAGAGCGAGAAGACAGCGAAATGGCAGTACACGCAACAATGCGAGGAGTTGGCTTCGGAGATCAAGAAACTTCGGGCTGAGGTAAGATAAGATAGTGAAGTTCCACTTTACCTTAAGAAAAAGAATTATCATTTTGAAACAAGATTTCTTTAGCCGTGTAACTTTTGTGTGTGTATGGCAGTATCAGTGAAAAGAAAAATGTCCTTCCATATCTTGACACTTTAAGCTTAGCATTTGCTGCATCCTGCAAGATAAATTTTATTTTTATCACAAAATGGAATGTAAATGAAATGCATTTATTTTTTTGGATGTGTGATTATAACTGCTGTGATGAATAACATTACCGTCTCCTTAAATGTGGCGCCGCGAATTCTGTTTTAAAAGTTGCAACATTTCGGAGGCACCAGCTCACTCCTCTTTAGGGTACAACTTGTGAACCCGAAATATGTATATGCATTTCTATCTGTTATCGATATATCACATTGCCGGTGTAAATTCCTGAGGTTTTGGAATGCAATATTGCTTTATTTTGTACATTCAGTACAGGAACATTACTTTTAATTAGCACTTGAATTGGATGCAAGAGTGCTATTCAGAACGGCTATTCGTGAGTTTTACTGGTACAGTTAAAGTAACTTAAAAACAAATGAAGCTAACCGGACAAATACCCGTAAGATTTAAGAGTAAGGTTGTGCGTCTTTGCCTATGAGTACTTTGTTTTACTTGGGAGGGTTACCAACCCATCCGCAAAACCCCATTCTTGGAGGACCAGTTTGTCTCTCTCAGTCTGGCCTCTCTCTTACGGCCTGTCCGGCTTGGGAGGCCCAACCAGGAACAGAAAGTTCCCGCCGGCATAACCCGTAAGGTAATTGAGGCCCGCAAGAACCCCCCACCACGACAAGGTGGAGACAATCGGGGGAGCGAAGTCATAAGGAAAGAACTAGAGATCTCTGGAATACAAGACGTGAGACTCAAATACAAACAAAACTGGATCAACCACCTTGAAAGAATGGACAACACCAGACTCCTGAAACACGCCCTCAACTACAAACCTCGAGGAAGAAGAGACCTTGGACGCTTCAGGAAACGATGGCAATGCGTCGATGCCGAAACAGGTCAAACGACCTAATCCATGGGGGAAGAAGATGATGATTTAAGAGTAAAAACAATTACCAAAATTAGATGTTCGGATTTTATTCAACTGCAGTTTAGTTTAAAGCAAATACGTCAATGTAAACTTATGAAAGCATTCAAATCATGCGGCTAGGCTATGCGTAGTATTACTCTGACTTCAAAATTAAAAACCTGTACACGATTCGTAAAACACTTTTCTCGGAACGTTCAAGTGCATCGGTTGAAGAAGTGGTTCTTGTGTTTCCTACGGTGGAGCTGCGACTGCAAAATTTATTTAACGTCAGATGAGACTACAGGTCTGTATAAAGTTGCAGTGAAAGGGTCTGAAGTAGAAGTGTTGTTTTATACTTCAACATTTACATACGCATTCACCTACATATATGGTTTGATGTAAATCACGTACAGGTACGTTTTGCGGAATGTCGAATGTACCCGCCGAGATGGGAAACGGTTACTGCACGAATACTTTTCATGAGCTTAGTTAATTTGCTGTTTGTTCTTTTGAAACAAGAAACCTTGAGGGTTAACCTCTTTCGGTTTTCATGTTATTTTTCTAAGAGACGGAAGTGTTTTTTTTAACAACGCCATCAAGTGCTAAGAATATACAGCGTCGATTTTAGACGAATGAAATGTGAACATGGAACATTGGTAGAATGATACTCCCAGAGAAAACTGAAGTACTGGGAGCGAAACCGGTCCCTATCCCACTTTAACAACCACAAATTCCAAGTGGACTGTGCTGGGATCCAACACGAGTCTCAGCGGTGAGCGAATATCTACGCCTGAGCCGTGGCAGGGAATTTATTCCTTTCAAAGAAGACAGTTTAATTACGTACTTTCTTCACAGATGTCTAAATTTTTATATCTTTGGGAAATGACGCAGTTTTGCAGAACTCCCTCAGTTCCAAGAGGTTTTGTAATTGTGAGCTTTCCTTGACTGCTAGAAATTCGCACAAATCAAAGTGGAGGAGACATCTAATGTCACTTATGTGGGAGAGGGTTTGGCCTGCAGGAACAAGTAGGAAATTATGTTGTTTGCTTTCGTGTGATGGTCCCCAAAAATGTATTCGACGTGTAAATCATATTTCCATAAAGAGATCTGAAATATGAGGGTTGTTTGACCGTGCATCTTTCTCATGAAGTAATGTAGAATGCCAACTTGATGAAACAAGGTAATTTTATTTGTATATTCTTAGCTCGAAATGTTTCGGGTACGTACGCCCATCATCAGGAGCATTAGATGTTGAGTTGCAGCCTATGGTTTTCTGCACCGAGTTTTTGGATGGGTGGTGGTCTTGAAAGCCGCTGCGTGGGTCGTGTTACGATGCGGATGGTGCCGTGCCACTGCAGTCGCACGGCACCATCCGCACCGTAACACGACCCACGCAGAGGCTTTCAAGACCACCACCCATCCAAAAACTCGGTGCAGAAAACCGTATGCTGCAACTCAACATCTGATGCTCCTGATGATGGGCGTACGTACCCGAAATACGTCAAACTAAGAATATATTAATAAAATTACCTTGTTGCATCAAGTTGGCTTTCTACATTATTTCAGATCTGAAATAGTAAGTCAGTTTTGGAATCATAACGTGGGGATTGAGGGGCGTGATCTCCCCGCATATTAATAGTTACGTAGGGTTGCTTTAAATTTTGAAGAAAGGGCCCACAAATGTAGCGCTACTCAAGATTTTAGGTTATCACGTCGGTGAAGTTGAAAATTACGGTCTCCTGAAACGTGACGTGGCGTAGGTGTTTAGGTATGAAACAACGTTGCGGTTACGCCTGTTTCCCTCATTATCATGTTTTCTATCCTGAGGGAGCAAGGAGTAGATTTCTCTGAATTTCTAATAGCTGTTTACTAAAATACAGAACGTTATCTCTGTCGTGTTATCGGATTATACATATTACAGGTTTTTATGGTTTATTCAGTCCCTTCAGGTAAAGGTCAATAATATCTAGAATGGGCCACGACCGCTTTCTTACATCTTCTCTCGAATTTGTCCTCTATCGTTCGATCTAAATTCGATGTTGTGTAGTAAAGTTAATGACGACTTCTTAAAATAAACACAAAAGTCTCAAAACAACATAATCGTAAGTCCTAATAGTTTTATCCATAAATGAACGTAAAATGTGACCTGCGAACCACACATACTAAGTACATTACCAGCCTTCGGGTCCGATAATAAGCACTGTCTGCGTTGGTATCCAGAATCGAAATTCGATTCCTGAACTCTCCGGACATGACGCCACCTCTGCAGCTAGAATCCGAAACGAAGTGAACTGTAACAGGAATGTTAAATTTGCAGATTTTAAGATCGATTGGAATAGAGGGGAGAAGGCAAATAGCTGTTTAAAATGTCTCTGCTGCAGTTGTCTCAAGCTTTAGTTCTTTTTGAGGAACTGCTGTTTCCTCGGTTAGACAAGAAATTTCCAACCTATATGCATTCCCTCAGCTAGACAAGAAATTTCCCAGATATATGCCCACAAACCCCCCCCCCCACACACACACACACACACACACACAAATGTTTCCTATCCTGAACAAGATGAATCAGTCCACTTCGTTTTACCCCATTTCTTTAAGTGGCAATTAATTTTAGCCTCCTATTTAGCTTGTGTCTTCCTTTCAGTCTCTCCTAATAACCTTTTATATTATGTTTATTGGACCGTGCATCATTGTGATAGATGAAGAATAAAAGACCAACTTAATGTCACTTGCTATTTTATTTTACTTCTTATGTACTCAACATGTTTCAGACATTAATATATCCATCATCAGGAGCTTGCGACTGTGCTGTTGAATTACCACATCGGTCGTTTTGTTCTTGGTTCGTTGTGTGCTGGAGATTTGGTGTGGTTGGGTTTGAGTGGTGTCCGTGTTGCAGGCTTCAGCCTGCAACACGGACCGATGTGATAATTCAACAGAATAGTCGCAAGCTCCTGATGATGGATATATTAATATCCGAAACATGTTGAGTACATAAGAAGTAAAATAAAATAGCAAGTGACATCAAGTTGGTCTTTTATTCTTCAACTTTTTATATATTTCTCAACTTCATCACACGTGCTACCTTCCATGCTCACCTTATTGTATTGTCTTTGGCTCTTCCTAACAACACTGTGTTTAATTTAACATTAGCGAACAAGTCTGAGTCATATTTTGGAGATACCCGATTTAATCAGGACTGTGTTGCCTCTTAGCCGATCATTTGTAACAGGTAAAGGTAAAGGTAAATTTTGCCCTAGAATAGGCCAGGAAGGTCCAGTGGGGTGGTAGAGGTATACCTCTACTCTTTCTTTAGCCTTGTCGCTATATGGGGTGGGTGATCAGCGCCATGCGCCGGCCGCTTTACTCCCGGGAAGAATCCGGTACCCATTTCATACGAGTCTGGGTGGGCCCTAAGGCCGATCTGGACGGGTGCGGAAAAACTCCCCTCCACCGGGATTCAATCTCCGTACTGTGCAATCCGCAGCGATTCGCTACATCGACTGCGCTATCCCGGCCCGCAGTAATATCTGTAATCAGAATTATTATTTGGATTTTATGTTAGGTTAAATATAAAGCACAATTTCTTGTACTAGGTAAAGAAGAACAAACTGTCTCCTATTTTTCACATTTGTGCCTAACGATGACTAATGAACAAGCCTAAATAGCAGTACCGTAAACAAAAATAATTTATTGTCTATAATACACGGTTGTGATTGACGACGCATTTATTATTTTGATTACTTATGCGTCCCGACGCAATATCTCATCGTAAAATCACATTATCTCTTTAGAAAGAATAGGGGCAGCAGTGAAGTTAGAACGAACGGTGCCGCAGCTGAGATACGAACCGCATACCTCCTTAATATGAAGTAAGAATCGTATCCACTTCACAGCAAAGGTTTCGTCTGTAAGTGGAGACAAGTCTGAAAATTTGACAGCATATTTCGAGAAGTATTCTCTATCTGTGTCGACTGCAGTGTTATTGATAGTCAGATTGCTTGACAAGAAGCGTACCGACGGAAGAGTTAAGGGAAGACGTAGTTCTGGCCAGTTTTCATGTAGTGTCTTAGCGTTAGTCTGTATCAAATACTGAGAACAGCGACAAACATCAGGATTGTCGAACTTATAACTGACGCTGTGAGCCCAGAAGATCAATTGTCTTTTTTTTTTGGGGGGGGGGGGGGGGGGGGGGGGAGGATACTCCCTTCTTTTCATCTGGGCCTTTTCGGGGGGGGGGTGGATATTTGCACACACACCCACCCCCCCCCAAAAAAAAAAAAGC
>Ga0123355_10019811_pt1 | contig 10718 bp, 8 predicted proteins | sample TergutEmb28metaG_3_FD_89872 | JGI IMG/M metagenome (GOLD analysis project Ga0123355, IMG submission 89872) | Embiratermes neotenicus P1 segment gut microbial communities from Petit-Saut dam, French Guiana - Emb289 P1 | ecosystem: Host-associated > Arthropoda: Insects > Digestive system > Gut ...
TAAATTTTAAGAGCGTCACGTAACAACGTTATAGCTTCTTTTATCTTCCCCTGCGATGTTAGTTTATTGTGGTGTTCTTTTATTTCTTCGAGTTTCACTTGATTTTTTATTTCGTTCATGCCAACAAGTTCATCAAGTGAAACATCGAAAAAATTGGCGATAACCGGCAGGATTGTGATGTCTGGGTAGCCTTCGCCGCGTTCCCATTTTGAAACCGCTTGAAACGATACCCCAATAAAATTGGCCAAATCTTCTTGCGTGATTGCACGCTGCTTTCTTAATCGCTTTAAGTTGCCGGCGATGTTTAATTTTGTATTCATGAAATTACCCCTTTTATTTTTTTGAAACTGCGCAGTTTCTAATTAGCAAACGAATTTTTCATTCGTGACTTGAGCGTATGGTGGCGAATGTGTGCGTTAAGCGGGAAGCGGTGCAGTCAAACTAGCGGCGCAAGCACATGTTTATTCGCCACAGCGAAAGTCACGTTACTGAATTTCGTTTGCTATATAACATTTTATTGATTGATGAGTATGAAAACAATAACTGCGTATTTGAGTGTAACTCTACGTTGCGTTGAATTATTCTACCATTTTCTTGCTCTCACAGGTAAGAGTGAAGCTACACGCCAGTTAAAGAGGTGGTTTTGTAGCAAAAAAAGCAACCAAAACAGCAAGTATGTATATCCGGACAACACCAAGGAGGTTAAGTCCGATGTTGAGAGAATCTACGCCCAATATGGTATGAGCATTACAGATGCAATTAATGTGTTTTTGTATACATCACGTAGCAGGGGTGGCCTGCCATTCGATTTGCAACCTCCTGTACCAAGTGCTGTAACAATAGTGGCTATTGAGGAAGTACAGGAAATGAAGCGTAATCCGTACTTTAGAAAAACTATCCAAGAACTATTTGCCGGGCAGACAACCAATATATAATTACCCCTGCAATATCACCCGCATGCCCGAAAAACTACTACCCCTCCATATCAATCATACCCACACACAGCTTAACCATTTTAAGAATAGAGTCCTTTGCGGCATCTGATGCGTTGTGTGTATACGCCTTTACAGCATACATAAAAGTGTCAAGTTCGCCTTCAAACTTTACGTCTTCGTCCCCATAGAGGTAGTCTAGGCTCACTTTAAGTTCGCGGGTGATCATGCGCAGGCGGCGTATGGATGCGCCGTCCGTGCCGCGCTCTATTGCGGTAAGCAGTGCTTCGTCCCAACCTAGTGCCTCTGCAAGGTCTGCAGCAGATATACCAAGCTCTACGCGGCGTTTGCGTATTTGGTAGCCCTGCAAGTAGTTATAAAATTGAGTGTTTAGATCGCCGTCCATCTCTACTATAAATTCCATTAGTTCGTCTTTTAAGTAGTTGCGTATCTTACTATCATCTATTTCTGCAAGCGCAGTCTTTGCCATTTCCAGGTTGTTTTCATGTATGCCGCGGCGTACCACCAGCGCATGTTTGAGGGGTGAGTTTATACGTTCAAACACTTCCATAGCATGATCATAGCTTTTTTCAAACAGTTTCTTAAGTAGGGGGCTGCTCATGTCTGCATCGTAGTATTTGGCGCGATTGATACGGTAGGTGAAGTTGCAATGCAAAGCCGCGCGTATGGACTTACACTTTAGGTTACTTGCATGTTCATCGAGGTCTAATACGTCAAGAGCCTCTTGGAAAAGTGCGGCGACTTTGTTGAAATCTGCGTGATATATGATGGCGGAAGATAAGACAAAGAGTTCTAGATACCCCCAGCTGGTAGTGTTTTCAAGAATCTCGAAAATAGGGGCGGCTATATCGCAGCAGTGTTCAAAAGAATGACAATGATTATCTGCTCTTCTAGCCTTCAACAAACAAAGAATAATAGTCAAGTCCGTATCCGGCTGTTTGGAAAGAAAACTATTGATACGAAATATCAATTTGTCCATCTTAGTGCTTTCCGTACTTTTTAGTGCCATAAAACGCTCGATGAGCATTTCCTTTGTGAGCTTGCGTGGCCTTTTCTCCATAACATACCTCCTGTTATATAAAAAGCCCAAAAATGGGCTGTCAAGACATTACTAATCACACTCATCGAAATCCGGCGGTCCAACAGGCCAGCCGCGAGTTGGTCTTGGTACAACAGATGCCAAAAAACTACTCAAAAGCCTAAACAACTGTTTCATACATATCTCTCCCAAGGTATTGATCGTTGTCGCGTTTGCGCAAAAATTCAGAAATGGGCTGTTATTAACTTTGTTTTGTTATGTGTTTATACTATACAACATTTCTGCGCGTGTCAACAAATTTCGACTGGTAATTTTTGGACAATATTGTTGTGGCTTGCTACTATTTACATAAAAGTGCTGTCCATTAATAACTGCGGAACTATACCTTTGTATACCATATATGACCGTACGCACGTTATTCCGGCATACGCATGTTATTTTGGACTTGCCCCGGAAGGTGTGCTTTATACCGCGGGTCAAGCCCTGTTGTGCATGGGTATAGCCACAAAACATATAGCCGTTATACTTGAAAACAAGTACAACGACTGGATTTGCTACGCGTCTCCGGCATCTCCTCCGCTTGCGCTGTGTCGGTACGGTGCGTTCAATGGAAATGAAAACATCTCAAGGCTTCGCTTTGGACTGTTTTCATTTCACTATAAAGACACATCAACACTTCGTGTTAGTGTTTTAAGTAGATTCACTATAACCTACAAGTTGCATGGGATATTCTTGTGCTTTGCATATATTTTTGCCATTGCAGCTTGCTTTTGCAAATATCCGATAATTTGATTATTATCCAACACGTACATTGAATTTACTCCTGGTTTTTTGTTTGAGGGATGGCTGCCACACATGAATAGTGGCAGCCTTTTTTGTGTTTTGCCATAGTTGACGTGTGGCAAAGTTGCATGTCAATTTGCGACAAAGTTTCCTGCAAACTGCAAATGTCATATTGGGATATCTCATTTTGCAAATGTTCATGAAATATATTATTATTTATGTATTCCACTGGCAAGTGGAACTCAACCCCCCAGTTGAGATGTGGACGAGGAGGGGCTGCCCAGTGGTAGAGCTGGGTAAGCTCCTTTTGTGTTGTACCCAACCTACCTTGGGTCGTCTACCACGCCCATAAACAGCGGTACAGCAGTGTATAGGTCATAAATAACAAATACATAGGGCGAGTTAAAGTTAAGGACTGTAGTGGGCGGTGGCAGGCTGTGTAGCGTAACCCGCACCGAAGTTACCGCGGCGGCTTCTGTGCCGTATCTGTCAACAATAATGCGCGATTTTTGTAACACCTCGGATATATATGGAGGCATTGGTGGGTCAACAACCAGTGCGGAAAAGTCTGCCTGTTTACAAAACGCGCTATGCAGGCCCATGTCCTGCAAGATATCATTCATGGTAATGGCAAAGGCTAAATCTAGCGGCGGCATTTGTACAACAATGCCATCTAGCGGTTGTAGGTTGTCGATAATGCCCGTGATATCATGCATTGCCGCAAAATCGCGTATTGGCGTGCCGCATACGGGGCGTGCAAGCATAAACCCAAACCTGCCGCAATCGTATGGCAAAAAGGCGGCTTCCAGCTCATCATTTTGGGTTACAAGAAATTCTCCCCCCCAACTATTGGTAGAAAGGAAGTTCATGTCAATGCGCTCGCCGTTTTCTGTATAGAATGTGCTGGGTGTCATATCGTCCATAGGCTCTGGCCAACGCCCAAAGAAATACAGGGCGTTTATGATTAACATAATATCATCCGGCGAAAACCCTGTGACAATTTCTTCTATCAGCCCCTGCGTTTGGTCGTACACCCATGCGTTAATTTCATCCACGGTTGCAGGGCTGTCAAAATCCCGCGAATAAGCGGGCGCGCCAAAGTAACTACTAATGCGGTCGAACTGTGTATGAACATAAAAATCGTTGTTTATCCACACAGAGTTGGCGATATTGACCTTTGTGTTGCCTGTTGTCAATATTTCTGCAAGGTGATACAAACCATATGGTAGGTCTTGCGGGTGTGAGTTTAGCAAGTATCGGAACTCTGCCTGTGTAACGCCTCCTGCACCCTGCGCCGCCATTGCCAGTGCATAGTAGGCAGAAAGCGGGGAGACAACAGGGTTTGTGTTGCCTGTGGCAAGCACCTGGCGGAAGAGGTTTTGCGAAAACTCCGTAATGGCTTGCGTGTAAAGAGATCGGGCTTGCCTATTTGGCTGTTGTGCCATATCCATTTCTGGCTCAGGCCTGGAGGGGATACCAACCATGGGTGGGCTTGCGGCAAAAGTATCTTCTGCTGGTGTTTCTGGTGCTGCGCCTACTATATTTTGCTGCCTAAGCAGCGGATAGCTTTCGTAGTCGGGCAGTGTATCCCAGAGGTTGAAATCATACATGGTAGTTTCTGACCACATGCCGTCGTCACTATCTGAGGCTTCCCATGCTTCGCCAGCTGCGGGTGCGGTATCTGACTCTGCCTGTGGCGCATCTGTAGGCGCGGGTGCGGTATCTGCCATTGGTGCATGATAGTCCATCTCATTTCTCAAGCCACCATCAAGGAAGTCTGGCAGAAAAGCAAGCCCTATTGCCACCATCAAAACTATGGATGCGGCAATGCCCAGCCAAACACCGCGCCTTGCGTACAGACGCTGTATACCTAAACGGCGAGGGGGCAAGCTATCGATTGCCTGCCGCATTTTTGCGTCAAGCTCTGGCGTTGGGGTAGGGGAGCTGGCCGCGTTTTCGCGCAGTAAGGCCTCACCTGTTTCCTGCTCGTATAACCTGGCTATATTTTTCAAAAATTGCTCATCTTTCACGCTTGCACCTCCTTTGCCCATTCAAGTAGCTTATTTTTTGCCCTGTGCAGGCGCACGGTTACGTTGTTTTCTGTTATGCCAAGTGTTGCGGCTATCTCACGGTGGTTCATATCATGTGCATACTTTAACAAAAATACGGCGCGTAGTTCCTCTTTTAAGCGGCCAACAAGCTGCATAGCTTGTGCGGCTTCGTCCTTACTTGCCATACTTCCTTCCAGGTTAAAATCGTCTGCCATATCGTAGTCCTCGGAGTCGATGGGTATCACACGCTTTTCGCGGTGGTAAAAATTTATTGCCACATTTTTGGCAATGGTTACAAGGAATGATGCTGTCTGGCCGGAGTCTGGGTCGCCAATTTTGTGCAGATGTTTGTAGGCTCGCAAAAAGGCCTCGCTAACGGCGTCTTCTGCCAGCGCGTGGTCTTTGAGAATGTCAAACGCTTTTGCCATAAGCAGCCGCTTGTATTTCTCATAGATATAGTCAAATTTGTTGGTTTTGCTATCCTTGCTATCATATGTGAACATTAGAGCATGTTGCCCTCCTATCTATGTAAACCAATTTGGGCGAGAAATATTACAGATAATATAGCAATTTAACTTATGGTAGTCCGGCTTTTGCTCCATACCGTACCCTTACCATCCGCAAAAACCGGACTATGAAAAAGAAAATTGCTATAATGACATCTTTTTGTTTGGAAACAGTGTAAGTATAGCAGAAAACAAAATAAAAAACACCACCGAGTAGGTGGTGGTGTCTGTTATATCTTAGTGATGCGGTTTGTATGTCTTTGCTACATCAACCATCAATTTTGCTTTTCCAAAGTCCGAGCCAGACGGATATTCGCAACCGGTGGCAAGCATATATCCTTCGCCCGCACCAAACATGTCAATTTGCTCTTTGCAAGCGGCAACCCACTCTTCGTCTGTGTTGATAACAACCATAGGAGGAGGTACGCAACCGATTAGTGTAATTTTGTCGCCATATTTGGCTTTGCACTCTGCAAAATCTTTACAATCGTCTGGCACATGCAGGAAGGAAATAGCACATGGGTTCATAGACTCGATTTGTGCATCGAAGTAAATTTTTTCGCCGCAGTTGTGAATCATAACGAGGCAGCCGCGCTCGTGGCAGATGTCGGCTAACTCTTTTGCAAGGTCGCCTTCCATCTCGCGCCACATGTCTTTGCTCATTATAGAGCCGGATGCAAACAATGTATCAAGCATGATAGCGTTTACGCCGGTATCGATAAGTGCGTGTACATATTCCTTTAGAGTTTCGTTAATTTCCCGTGCGGCATTTTTAACCGCATCTGGGTCGTCATAGATATCCATGTACATGTCTTGCTGGTTGCGCAGCATAGAAAGTACACCAAGCGGGCCAAACACAAAACCTACAACAGGAAACTCGCCGTTGGCTTTTTCCACCAGCTGTTTGCACACGTCGATATGCATCATCATACGCTTGCTTGTACGGTAGTCTACCTTTTTGATTTTTGCATAATCTTCAATGCTTTTGAGTACAAGGTTATTGTAGTCTGGGTGCGGTGCATCATTTTCGTAAAACACAACGCCTTGACCCCATGCATCGCATTCGATAGATAGGTCGATAAGTGTAACAACACAGTCCAGGTCAAATTCTTTTACGCTTTTGTAAAATGCGTTTGCACATACATTTGCATCTGTACACCACTGCTCGTATGTTGCTCCAACAAGGTTGCGGGTTACGCCTGCCAATATTGGGTACACAGGCGTACGGTCTGCGCCTTGGCGCATAAGGGTTGCTACTACTCTTTCCATTGAGTTCATTTGGGGTCACCTCTGGGTAGGATGGGTGGATTTTGAAATCCACATCATCTGCATTTTATTGTACATGTGGTAGAGAATCTTTTACAATCTTCTCAATTTTTGTAGGATATTAGTCAGTTGTTGTATTATCATGTTTTTTGCCAATCCACAGCCCATGTAGGCTCGCGCTTATAACACCAGGAGATTCGCAAATTACATAGTGGAAATCCATATATGCTTGAAAATCTTCCGGTGTTGCGTCATTCAATTTAGCACCGGTATAGTAAATTGGGCCGTCGGTAGAAATTTCGTGCAGTTTTTCTAACCCAGCGGCTTTTGCAAAGTCGTCAATTTCGCAAGGGTTATTACATACAAAGACCTCCCTTGCCGGGTCATTCATATGGTCGAAGATTGTATTTGTATTGCTTGCAGTTTCGTCTAGCCTTGCAAACACTGCGCCAAGCAGTGGGATATATGCAAGCAGCACAAGCCCGCCGGGCTTGCACACACGCGTACACTCTGCAATGGCTTGTTGTTGCTCCTCCGGTGTATACAAATGATACAACGCGCCCATGCACAGCACAACATCAAAACTTGCGTCCGCAAACATGGAAAGGTCTAGCACATTGCACTCGATTATATCTGCGAGCTTGGCCGCGCTTGGGTGCTGCTGCATTATATTTACATGGTGGGGTACAAGGTCGCCAGCGGTTACATTGTAGCCGTTTTGCGCAAGGTAGAACGCATATGCGCCAGCACCGGCACAAGCGTCTAATACGCTGCTGCCAGGGGTAAATAGTTTATCGAAATAGCGGATGGTGGTGAGATACTCTACGCGATGGGCATTATCTTTGAAGAGGCGGGTTTCTTCGGTATATTGGGTGGTGTAGTAGTTGGCCGCTGGGTTTGTCATGGTTTGCTCCGTCATGCACGTATCTCCGTTACCCCGCCCATATAAGGCACAAGCACCTCTGGGATCTTTACACTGCCGTCTGCTTGCTGGAAATTTTCCATTATTGCTGCAGTAGTGCGGCCAACGGCAAGGCCGCTACCGTTTAGGGTATGCACGTGTGCTACCTTGCCCGCCTCGTCTCGGAAGCGGATGCTCGCCCGCCGTGCCTGGAACGCATCGAAGCATGAGCAGCTGGAAATTTCTACATAGCGGTCGTAGCTGGGCATCCACACTTCAATGTCATATGCCTTGCTTGCAGAAAAGCCCATATCGCCGCCACATAGCTCCACTACACGGTACGGGAGGCCCAGTTTTTGCAAGATATCCTCCGCGTCGGCTGTTAGGCTCTCAAGCTCCTCGTGAGATTTGTCTGGGTGCGTGAATTTTACCATCTCCACCTTGTCGAACTGGTGGAGACGAATAAGCCCACGTGTATCGCGCCCTGCAGAACCTGCCTCTTTGCGGAAGCTTGGCGTGTACGCGGTATACTTTATAGGTAGGCGTGCGCCGTCTAATATTTCTTCGCGGTGGATGTTGGTTACAGGTACTTCTGCAGTAGAAATAAGGCAGTATTCTGTGTCTGTGAGGTGGAACATGTCTTCCTCAAATTTAGGTAGCTGCCCCGTGCCTGTGAGGCTGCGTTTGTGCGCGATGTATGGCGGAGATACCTCTGTGTAGCCATGTGCAGTATGACGGTCCAGCATAAAGTTTGTAAGAGCGCGCTCCAGCCTTGCGCCAAGCCCCTTGAACATGGTAAAACGCGACCCGGCAATTTTGGCTGCTGTGGCAGGGTCCAGGATGTCAAGCTCCTCGCCCAAATCCCAATGCGGCTTTGGCGTGAAATCAAATGTTGTAGGTACTCCCCAATTGCGTTTCTCCACATTGTCCACGTCAGACCCGCCTGCAGGAACGGACTCGTGGGGGGTGTTGGGTATGCCCATAAGAAACTCGTCAAGCTCTGCCTCTATGGTGCGTAGGGCAGGGTCTGCGGCTTTTATCGCCTCGGCAAGCTCTTTCATTTGAGCCATGATAGGCGCTGTGTCGTTACCCGCCTTTTTAAGCTCAGGTATCTGCTTGCTTGCGGCGTTTTGCTTGGCCTTCATGCCTTCAATTTCCTGCAAAAGCTCGCGCCTGCGGTTGTCTAGCTCCTGTACTTTTTCGAGGTTAAAGTCTTTATTTCGCTTAGCAAGCGCGGCCTTTACCGCACTAAAGTTTTCGCGTAGTGCTTTTATGTCTTGCATGGGTATCGCTCCTTATTGTTATTGGGTTAGACTTCTTTGGAAACGCGTGAAAATGTCGCTGTTTCGATTGCTTCGTAATCGATGTTAGGGAGCATTTTCATGCGCATTAACAAGTTTCCGGAGAAGTCTATTATCTAAAAAACGCCTCAACATCCCGCTCCACATACTCGCGCAGCCTTTCCACTACTTCTATGGCCGGTGCTATATCTACTTCCCGCCATGGATGGTAGTTGCTCATAAGTGGGCCGCGCCATTCCGCCGCAATGGGCATGTAAATACTCAGGTCAAAAAGCGAGCGTGAAGCTGCGTTATGCTGCCGCACTACATTATCTCCCGATATTAATATGCCATCGCCCCAAGTGACGGGCGCGTCAGATATCATATCAAAATCGTTACCCGCCCATGAGAAAAATTCCTCTACAATGGCAAGCAAGCTCTCGGGCGCAAAGTTTGATCCATGTGGCAGCACAAGCCCTTCGCGCCAGCCGCCCATCCACGTGTTACCACTGGTGTTTGACGGCCCTGTGGGCAGTGGTAGCACGGCAAAGTCGAACGGCGGCACAGGATCTGGGAAGTTTCTGTGGTTTGGGTTTGCAACAGCCCACCTCGTGCGCAGCCATGCCGTGTCCGTTATAAACGCCGTGGAACTGTCACCAAAGCCAAACTCGTTAAACCAAATATTCCATCCACCGCTCTGGTTGCGTGTACGTCTGTTATTCGGTCGCCAAAGCTCTTCATCTACTATCATGCCTACAAACTCAATCGTCTCGATTGTGTTCGGGTGGTCCAACGCGAAAGATAAATCATCTGCCATAATCATGCCGTCGTTTGCGGCAATCATATGCGCCAAAAATTCCTGAAAGTTGGTGGTGATGCCCCACTGGTTTATTTCGCCATCGCCGGTGGTATCGCGGGTGGCCGTGCGCATTATGTCAAGCATTGCATCCCAAGTCCACTGCCCGTTGTGGTATAGCTCCACTGGGTTTGGCGCGCCAATATCGCGTATGATATCAAGGTTTACACCAATGGTAAAGGCCGAAATGTCCGGCTCACTTGTAGTTAATGCCCATGCATTGCCAAACCCTTCCGCAGCAAAAGAGGTGTACAACTGCGCACCAAGAAGGTCTGAATGTGGCAGATCAATTTCATCCAGTGGAATAACCCAGCCCCCAACGGCAGCGGCAAGAGTAAGCTCTGACCAAGAGACAACAATGTCCGCAAAGGCTTCCCCGGCAAGGGAGGAAGTGCGTAGCAGATGTTGCATGCGCACTGCGCCACGTGGGATATATTCTTCTATTGTAACATTAAAAGCGCGCTCTACCCGTCGGGCATTGTCCCAAATGCGCCGGTCGCGCAGGTAGTTATCGGATATTGCAGGGTCTGGCTCGCTGTTTATGCCCTGTAGCTGCAAAAGAGGGATGGCATTTGGTGATAGTGTAGCGATGGTTATAGTTGCACCGTTCATATTTTGTGGCTGATGAATGTTGCCGCCAACACTTGCTGGGCGGTAGTCGATGTCTGGGGTGTAAGTGTCTGCAACGGGCGGTGGCGGGGCGTATGGGTCAATTGGCGTTGTGTTGGTTGTCTCTCTCCCGCAGGCGGTGATGAATAGTACGGCTAGAAATGCGATTGATAATTTCCTCATGATGTCCTCCTCTGGAATATTGATACCAAATGATACGAAGCTCAGATACTTGCACTCTTTATTATGTGAGCTGTGAAGGGTGGAAATAATACCGCTTGTTTATACTGCACGTTTCGCTTTTTTGACAGGGTAAAACTCAGCCAACAGTCCAATATAGTCAAATAGCTCATCAATATTTGGCTTTGTAATCCTAAAATCGGCATGGGCACACTTTTCGTATGTCTTGCCGTCAATTGTATATATTTTCCGAGCTTTTGCAAATCCGCAGTCAGCACGATTTTCGCAATCGCA
>Ga0123355_10019812_pt1 | contig 10718 bp, 4 predicted proteins | sample TergutEmb28metaG_3_FD_89872 | JGI IMG/M metagenome (GOLD analysis project Ga0123355, IMG submission 89872) | Embiratermes neotenicus P1 segment gut microbial communities from Petit-Saut dam, French Guiana - Emb289 P1 | ecosystem: Host-associated > Arthropoda: Insects > Digestive system > Gut ...
CCTGCGACCGGCCACCTCGACACAGGTTTTTCTTGGTTTCCCTGTGCCTAAAAGCAAATGCTGAGATGGTTCCCAAGATTCCAAGTTGCCACTACATGCTTCTCATGTAGCCCTCCCGACTTACATTTATTAGTAACCAATTTCATGTTTTGTTTACATGTAAAATAACCACTGTCACAGGGTGACAACCCAATTGCAGTTAATAAATATTATTAAGATGTAAAAATTAAAGTGCCCTCTTTTTATGTAGTGTACAGACGGGAAGACGAAGGATTGGAATTGAATAGTAGGAGCCATTCCTCCAGTTTACAGGGCTCTTAATTTCTTGCCTGCGATTGGTTACTGTCGTACACCAACGTTCAAGTTTTGTGATACTTTCCGTTGTAAGAATCTGAGGATAAGTGAACAGTAATTACGAGGGTGAGTTAAATGAAAACCTTAAATATGTTTTATCTCACAATTTATTGAACACAAAAGGTACGCAATGACTTATTTTTCTATGCAACATCGCACTGCCACCTGTCGGCCACTGTTCAAACAATCAGTATCACTGTTATCAACTTACAGACAGTCGAGCCGTGGTTCGAATTTTTATCGCACTTTTAAGGTTTTCAGTTGACTCACACTCGTATTTATAGTGTGTTTCAGGAGGAATAGTGAATATCTTAGGTGGCAGTATGGTCTGTTCCGAGTAAATAAGTTTATATAAACATGTGTCCAATTTTGAATGAGTGTGGTGATGCAGCTGTTTGAATATTACGCATAAAAACCTTACAAAAGGCATAAGGTAAGACGAATGACGTATTGATTGCATTTATTGGCTATGTAAATGATCGCAGTAAATTGTAACAGTTCAAAGTAAGTTCAAAAATCCCACCATCGACTTCATTGCACTTTTCAACCCTCTTCGCAACAGTACGTGTAACTCTCCTGAGGTCGTCTTGGCCATGTTGCGTTATGAGGGCAGCGCTATTCATAATGCGAGCGACCAATTCGTCTGTTGTGTTTACTTTTTCTTTGTAGACTTCGCTATTCATCCATCCCCACAGACAAAATTCTGATCTGTACACACCAACTTCAAACAGCAGTTTCTTCACACTCATTGAAAATTGGACATATGATTATGTGAACTTACTTATTCGGAATAGTCCATACTACCACCTAAAATATTTAATAGTCCTGAAACACCCTGTGTATAAAAATGTACATCATAATAAGTGATTGTACTACAGTTGAAAACTTCCAGCGTTAATGGCTCTTAAGTTTTCGCAAGCACAATCTGTGACACAGCCCTTTTCATATATTTGCTAGAACCCCTTGCATTAGACCAATAGGATTCCCTCGCAACAGCACCGCAGAAATAAGTTAGTATATCCATCCAGAGCGTTATAATTCTAGCGGTCTTTTTTACTTCCTCGAGACATTCATTTCACAAATTTTCGAAGTTTAAATTCTGCATATTAATGGCCTTAGACCGGCGTCCCTTGAACTCCAAGAATAGGGTAAAAGCTAAAGGTAAATCAGTCCCGTTTAGAGGCTTGGAGTGGCCCAGAGGGTTCCAGGAAGTTAAGGTGATATGACAACTTCACAGGATGGTGGTAAGGTTGTCAGTCTTACGCACCTACCGCGTTCACCCCAGGAAATACTCCTAGTACCCATTTCTGTTAGAGGCTGAGTCGACCCCAGGGCCATTGTGCGATCGGAAGGATTTTGTCAATGAAAATTTTGAATGGCAGCAGCTCGGATCGAATCAGTGACCTTCCGATTTGTAGCACAGAAACTTAACCACTGTGCCACCGCGGGGAGTCTTAGATTTTGGTTACATTTTACGCTAGCCTGAATATTCAGCGAATTACGCCCTAGATGCGTGCCCAAAACGCCCGATGCTCATGTAACATGAACCGTAGTAATTACGTGCGAATTAGTGTGCATTAACATCCGTTACAAAATGGGTGTACGCGGTGGCCCAGTTGTTTGAGACACTTCACTGCAAGCCGATGTCATTGGAATTTTTCATTGACATACTTCTTCCAGTCGCACTATGACCCTTGGTTCGACTCAGCCTCTAACAGAAATGAGTACCAGGAACTTTGCCTGGGGTAAAGGCGGGCGGTACGTAGGACTGACTACCAACTTCGTGTGTCGAATGTCTTGAAATATGAGGTCCTCAACCTTCCGGGACCCTCAGGGCCTGTCCACGTCGGTAATGGGATTGTTTTACAGACATGGAAGCAGTATAATAGTGTTATATCCCATATACTAATACGTAACCACTAACACAAGGTAAAGGGTAAAGTGTTCCCATTACATGCCCGTTTTGGCCCAGAGGGTGGGTAAAGGCATAGCCCTATTCTTCCATGACTGCGGCACTAGAAGGCGGTGAGTTGTCAGCAGCACGCCCCGGTCGCACTTTACCCCCTGGAAAGACCCGGTACCAATTTTACAGGAGTGTGGTGGGACCCCAGGGCCGGTATTCGATCCCGGACCGTCCAGCGTATTGTCCCTATACCTACTGAAGTACACGACCCACCACTAACAAACCTTCATAGAACAAAGAGGTAATGTCTTCGTTAATATTAAATCCCATCGTTTTTAAAGAAATTACCAGAAGACCACCTAGAAGATTATTCCAGAATGTTTTGTTTCCACATCTCACTTCAGCACAAACCTGGCCTCAAACTTATGCCGAAGTAATGTCTGTCCTCAATCTTGTTTCCACAGTAAGGTTTGCACTTGGGGACCCTGTGACGTCAGTCACGTGATGTAAGCAAACGGCGGCGGGTTCAGTTACCTCTAGACCCGAAGTGACGTCACATGTAAACAAATTTAAGCGGACACCCTTGCCTCCGGCGGTCACGTGATGTAAATAAATATGGCGCATGACCTAATTATCGCAGTATGGCACCTTAACCTAACTTTAGCGTCTGATATTAAATGACGTCACATGTAAACAAAGATGGCGGTCGAGCTTGCGTCCGTCGGACACGTGATGTATAAAAATGGCGGATGACATCCCAGACATTGTGGCGCCTTAACTTAAATTTAACCTCTGATATGAAAAGAAACAACGTCGCATGTAACCGAAGATGGCGGACGTCCGTACCTCCGGCGGTCACATGATGCAAATATGGCGGATGATCTAGTTAACCCAGACAGTGGCGAATTAACCTAACTAAACTTTGTTATGTATACAAATATCGCGGCGGTTACGTGATGTAAACAAATGACGTATGTAATCAAATATGGCGGATGACCTAATTATGCCAATAGTATGGTGCAGTGTAGGACCAGACAGCTTGGCGCCTGCTGCTATTTTGATTGACTTATAACCTGCGTTTAAAGTCCGTCATTTTGAATGAGCGGCATTTTTAAATTTGTGGTAACCTAACTTTAAATTTGATTTAGTGCTTTCAGCCATTTTGAATACGGCTACCAACGCGGTATTTTTAAAAATTCTGCTAACATTAATTTTAACTGTTGCTTTCCGCCATATACAATATAGCTACCAGCGCGCTAGTTTTATATTGAACGTAACTTTAAAATACACCACTTAACAATATGGCTACCATGGCACAAGTTTTAAAGTAAAGCCTGTCATAGAACATATGATTTTCTATATTTCAAAATAGTTGGCTGAAGCAGTAAGATTCCGGACTCATAATTGAAAGATTGTGGGTTCGAATCCTGCTGCTTTAACCATATATTTTTTGAAGGTATATTGTAATAAGGAAACTAAATTCACACAATATTCAATTTAGAGACATACACAATGTATGTTATCCATTTTTATTTGTTTGTACTTACATTAACCAGCAGAGTGTGGTTGGTACCCGACAGAAGGATGCTTGCGGTGTGATTAAAAACGCGTAAATTTTGAAATACATAATTTGTTTTTACACCTACATTTTGACTAGGCAGTAAGTAAACTTTGTAACTTATTAACACATTGTGATTATAAACTTCCATGCCCGTCTTTTACACATAATTTACAACGGCACCGAGGGTCTATACATGCGGTGAGAACTTTTACTACAGAACAATAATTTTGTGCGAAATAGGTTTTTGGAGTTTGTCGGGAATAACCTGGTGTACAACCTGCAGTTAGCTAACTGCCGCGGCATAATCTAAATTGATAGCAAACATTAAATCGGCACTCGTGCTTTGACGTCAATACTTTATTTGTGAGATCACACATTTGTTGATGCCCACAACACCGTAGGCTAGTGACGATAAGCGAATTGTTTTTAACGCACTTCGCAAATATTTATTCGGATAGTAGTTGTGGAAATTGTCTTGTTTGAAATCGTATTGTAACTGTTTCAGCACCAAACGTTAAGTGAAAATGGTGTTTTGTACCCAACTTACAATTTTATTCTGTACGCAAATTGAAAGAGCACTCTTTACCGGCACTACATTTTTCAGTATAATCTGCGTAACTTAACTTCTCAGTACACAACACGTAGAAATGAATTTCCTTCACAAAATTTAGGAATACGAGCCGCATAACTCGTGTACAAACCAAATGAACCACATCTTATCACTGTTCATGGTAGTAACAATATCATTCACGAGCCATAACCATTTTTTTGCCTTCAAATGAATCGTATCAAACACCTTGTCGTACAATATTATTGAAGACATAAGCGACCAATGCTTGAGTTCGGAAGTTACGAAGAATCACCGAAGCACAAGAAATCCATTATGTGTAAATCCATTATTTGTAACTGTTACGACCGACTGATTTGAGACTTGCTGGTTAACTGCGATAGCGGACTACCACCGAAACTGAGAGTAGTTGTTTTCCTCAGGTTAAGCAGGTAAGAGCATGCACACTGACTCTTACCTGATATAACTATTCGAAATAGGAACGGCTGTACAAAATCACACTTGCTGTAATTACTTTGTTCGAGGAATACAGTCTAATACGAATGCAGGGCCTTTTATATGCAAATACATTTCGGACTCCATCTTGCATGTTCCCGCTAAACCGAATCAGCAATTTTCCACTCCTCTAGAGCAACATCGCAATGGAAACATATTGTGCGGTCTTTTTCCTTAACAAAAGCAGTTTTATATTAATAGACTTAGAGAAAATATTTGTTTTTGTAATAAACAGGTTTTAGATTTTAAAGTACCTCACCTGTTTAAAATAATCCACCAGCACTTAGATCGTCAGCGTTTTGGTTGAACAAAGGCCAGGTAAAAAAGACTGCATTCGAGCGTAATGGGTTGAATAAAATGGGCACATAGGTTAGTCCCATCTATATGTATCCTGCTGTCTAAAACGTGTAGCTGTAAAAACAAATATTAATATACTGCTGTAATTTAACCGGAATAAAAAATAAAGATAAATATATTCTTACAGTGCTCAGGACGCGAATTTGGTCTGTACTGCATATGAGGCCCACGCACGTCATAACTGCTGTTAGGTTGGTGAGATGATGTCTCAGGCTGGTCGTTAGAAAGAATAGGAATGATTCCAACAGCCCCTTAACGAACCCGCAAGATATACTCCAACGCTGATGCTCCTTCAAGGCATCATCCGCTTCCTCCGAGCGACCCACTTCTACTCCGCAAAAGGCGCAACGAACCACATCACCTCAAGTTTGTGAAGTAAAATCCTGCAGCTGTCAGTTGATTTGCATCCATGAAGGGCACACGACATGTTTCATGTTTTCGACGATCAGCCTCACTTTTCAAGTTTAAATGATGTAGGTTTATACTACTACTAGGCGGTGGCGGTGGTGGAGGCAAATATACAAAGTCGCTAGCAGAGTTATATTTCACGCACATGGCTTGAGAGCCAGTTACAACTGTTCGTCGTCTCGTATAGACGAGTTACTTACTGACTCAATTTTTTCACGCCCCATGCGAAATCCGTTAAAATTCCCTTAGATCGGTAAAATCACAAACCCACTTAGAAAACTGTTCACGCCTCAGGCCAAATCCGTTAGCGTTTAGTACTGTTTGTCTACCCCGAGGCCAAATCCATTAGAGTACCATTAAGTTGATAAAATCACAAACACATTAAATACCTGAACTCCTAGATTTCAAGACAGTAGCACAGGATGGCGGTAAGGATCTTAACCCTACGCACCGGTCCCCTTTATCTCCTAGAAAACATTTCTGGTACTTTTTCTGGCTGAACCCAGGGCCCTAGCGCAATCAGAAGGATTTTTTATATAAATAAAAATTCCATTTACACACCGGGAATTGAATCATGACCTACTAGCATTAACTAACTGCGCTACTACGTTTTATTTTAAATGCCTCTAGATACTGTAGCTATTAGGGTTGTCATGTAGCATGGAGTTAAGTTGGACGGTAAATGTAATGTAGCGTGTTTATACAACACGGGGTAATGCGGAGAGTAAATGTGAAGTATAGGGTATCCATATGGAAATGTATTTAATGCTTATAGTAGGTTATGCATGCAGAATTGAGATAGTGCGGAAATTAGGTCGTCCATGCAGAACGGAGTTAATATTGCGGGTAAATGTAATGTAGGATGGTCATGCAACAAGGCTGAAATATAGAGTAATGATGTATAGGTAATGCATGTAGAGCGAAGATAATGCGGAGAGTAGGCTGTGTATGTTGAACGGAGATAAGGCGGACGGTAAATGTAATGTAGGGTGTTTGTACAGCATGGAACTAATGCGGAGACTAAATATCTAAGTACAGGCTATCAATGTAGGAATGTAGATTATGCGCAGAGTGGGTTGTGTATGTAGAATTGAGATAATGTGGATAGTAGATCGACCATGCAAAACGAATTTAATGTTGAGGGTAAATGTAATGTAGGAAGTCTATTCAGCAAAGCTATAATGCGGAGTAATGGTGAATTATGGGTTGTACATGTAGAATAGAGATCGTGTGGAAATTAGGTTGTGTATGGTAATTAACCAGCTTAACACACGAATTAGAAGGTTGTATACATAGATCGTAGTTAAGACGGAGGGTAGATGTAATGTAGGCATTCCATTCAGCAAAGCTGTATTGCAAAGAGTATTGAAGGATATGTTTTGTATTTAGAACAGATTATGTGGAAATTAGGTTTTGTATGTAGAACGGAGTTAAGACGGAGGGTAAATGTAATATAGGAAGTCCATTTAGCACGGTTGTAATGTAAAGAGTAATTATGAAGTGTAGGTTGTGCATGTAGAATAGAGATTATGTGGAAAGTATGTGGTGTTTGTAGAATAAAGTTAAGGCGGAGGGTAAATGTAATGTATGATGTCATCTAGCAAGGTTGTAAGAAAACATAGGTAACGAGAGTTATATACGCTGAGGTTAATCTGATACACTGCGGACTGGAACATGCACGGTGACAAAAAAGGCGAGACCCTTTTATCTAAATGGGCAGCCGATTTATCGACCTCCGCAGCACAACCGAATTCAGGAACTTACATAGTTTAAGTGAAACAGCCCTACATTATTGATGGGGTGTCAATGCCATCCATCATAGAAGCAACCAGCGTCGTACTGGTTCGTTTTTGGAGATTTCACAGCGATTCACGATGCCTAAAAGAAGCTATCACACCTAAAGACTATAAGATTTCTCGTTGAGCGGCATAATATAGTGAGCCGGGATAGTAACTTACTACAAGCTAGACGATTCAGGGATCGAATATTTGTAGTCTAGACAGATCCTTGGACTCACCCAACCCTTATACAATAGGTAAAGGGTAAAGAGCTGTCGAAGCGTAGTGGACCACTACCCTTCTAATTCAGTGGTCAACAAAGTTACACCAGTACCTCTACTACCTTCTGAAACTTCACGGCCTGTACAGGACCCCAGTACATGTACGTACACAATACGACTAACGCTAGTTTTAAATTGTTTGAAACCTAACTTAAACTTCTATAGCGATTGTTTAAGACCTTATATTCGAAAGATTTTAGGTTCGAATTTTGCCACTCTGATATGTTACCGAGTTGGGCTAGGTTAGGTTGTGAACGGATGTTTCGGTGACTTAGGTTACGTTATGGACATAATGCAATTACTTTATGTTATGTACGGAAGTTTTGGAGACGGGTCCGTCTCCAAAACTTCCGTTCATAACCTAACCTAAGCTAATTTATGTGCATAACCTAACCTAAACTAACCTTATGTTCATAACCTAAGTCCCTTAGGTTAGCAGTCGTTCAAAATAGCAGCAGGCGCCACACTGGAATAATTAGGTCTTCCGACATTTATTTACGTGTGACGCCATTTGTTTACATATCAGAGGTTAACGTTAGGTTAAGGCGCCACACTGGCATAATTAGGTCATCCGCCATATTTGTTTACGTTACGTGACGGCCGGAGACAAGGTCGTCCTCCATCTTTGTTTACATGTGACGTCACTGCCGGTCTAGAGGTGATTGACACCGCCGCCATGTTTACATCGCGTGACTGACGTCACTTCCTTCCCCAAGTGAAACTCTTACTACTGTTTCCTTATCTTTATTTACGGAGGATTATATTGCGGAAATAAATGTAGTATTTGCCGCTTTGCGTACTAAACCTGATAACAGATTTAACATTTGTTTGTCAGTGTACGTTCGTCATTTACAACATACCAACCCTCATACAAATTTAACATCCAATTTAACACGGATCGAGTAATGTAAAATGACAAACGATATTTGAACCTGAGGTTTTCTGCTATGACATGCACGAAGGCGTTATTGACCAAAGTATTAACATTTCTTGTTCGTCGACACAAGCATTAAATTTGTTAATATACATTTTGTATTATACTATGCAGTGTTTATGAGTTGGATGTTACGCGATGCTGAACCATGATAAGGGGATCCCTGTCACCACGGCATGGCGCGTTCCAAGGTTGCGGATGGAGCAGGGTCCTCCAGTGTGAATGGGAGCAGCGAATATATGGAATGAACAGTCACGGACAGACGATAAGGGGTGGTCCTCCAGCTTGGATGTTGGTCGAAGTGCTAACAGCTCCTTGCCGTAAACGTTGCCCATGTCACGAACAATTTCACAAAGCCTAAGATTTTGACCGTTCATTTGGTATGGCAAAGGCAGGTTTTAGTGAGGATAGCGACAGTTGGTGAGCTTATGTGAATGCGGTAATGAATCTTTGGGTTCTATAAAATGTGGAGGAGGGCGTGGGGATCTGTTAGCTTTTAGAGTGGGACTCAACTCCATGGAGGTCGTACGTCTTGTTGAATCGCTTGCTGAAATTACGCTCTGTTGAATTCAATGTAGTGTAATGATTAAGTGGGTCTTGTAGAATCAAGCAGTCGTATGTCGGCCTGCAGTGTCACATTCTGGTCATTAAGCGGGTGTATCATCACTTCGCTTTTAAGAGTAAGGACGTTAAATTTCGCGACGATTAAGTCATTAATCGGGGGCCGTTAGCTCAGTCGGTATAGCGACTGGCTATGGGCTGGACGGTCCGGGGATCGAATCCCGGTGGAGGCGAGATTTTCCTCACCTGTCCAGACCAGCCCTGGGGCCCACCAAGCCTCTTGTGCAATGGGTACCGGGTCTTTCCGGGGCTAAAGAGCGGCCGGGGCGTGACGCTGACCCCTCTACACCTTCTAGTTCCGTGGTCAAGAAAGAGTAGAGGTATACGTCTATTTCCCGTATGGGCCATACGGCCTGTACAGAGCCCCATTGCCTGTACAAGGGTGCACTTTAAATCATTAATCAAACTTAGCTAGATGCTTGGCAATCCTTCGTATGCGGGAGGTTTCGGGTTCGAAACCCGGCCTTGCTGTCAGCTATCCTGACAGCTCTACGTGGGTTTCCCCACTCCCTCCGGACGTATTCCGAAATGAGCCTTGTCTCTTGCCCTTAATTGGCCAAGACCCTTTTCTTCCACGCTGTTCCAATTAATTGTTAGTTAATCACTGTAACAGATGTAATCGCCACGTCCTCCGTTCTGTACATTGTTACAGCTGCATATAGTGAGAGGCCAAACAGCTGGAAATGTTAGCAGCCAAAATTGTGTCCTTCAGGACGACGAGGGAAGGCTAACACACTGTGTACCATACATGTGTATTTACTTTAATGCGCCTTCATATTCTGTTGATAATCAGAATAAAAATATTTCAAGTATGTACTTCGAGTGTGAGCCATATGCACCAGATCAGAAGTTTTCTTAGGGATCAGACATGCCATTAATCGTTTGTGGTCCAAAGAATTATTATGAATTCCAGCAGTCTGGTCCAATGTAATAAGAACCAACAAAATGCACAGTTTTTACATTTATTTTGTAACTTAATTATAGTGTCTTCGACATGTTTCGAACATCAAGTATTCATCCTCAGGAAGGCTTGTACATGTAGTTTTATGGTTTTGCTTTCATGCAGTGGCGTACCGAAGGGGGCCCTCCAAAATCGTGCCAAACTCGACCCGATTTTAAAACTCTTAAAAATTGCTGAATTTAGGACGCCAACGCCCCAAGATTTTCAGAAAAATAGGCAGTAAAATTCTAAAACTACCGTCGGTTCGCAATTGTTTTACATTAGCAATGAAAAATAAATTGGTTGTCATCATAAGTGGTCTTAAAGTATAAAAAATTAATAAAAGTTTACTATATGAAATGAAATTTCTTGTACCAAATTACAGCTGCCTCCAGAACCCCTGACTACTGGTCTGCCGCCCCCCAGATCTCCGTCCTCTCTGTCCTCTGTCCTCAATTGAATTTATTGACACCCCCCCCCCCCCCCCCCCCCACCCCCCCCCCCGCGCCCCCCCCCCC
>Ga0123355_10019814_pt1 | contig 10718 bp, 9 predicted proteins | sample TergutEmb28metaG_3_FD_89872 | JGI IMG/M metagenome (GOLD analysis project Ga0123355, IMG submission 89872) | Embiratermes neotenicus P1 segment gut microbial communities from Petit-Saut dam, French Guiana - Emb289 P1 | ecosystem: Host-associated > Arthropoda: Insects > Digestive system > Gut ...
CCGGGTAGCGGTAGCCGCCAAGCAACTGCCCGCTTGGCTGGTTGTTCCGGTCTTAAGGCCGGTTGCGCCATTATAAAACCGGACAAGCCTGTTTGTGTTGACCAGTTGAGTTTCCCCGCCGCGCAAATCATCCATCCAAGTGGTGGAATACTCCTTGATAAGATCAAAAGAAATCAGCTCCCGGGAAGCGATTGCCACATCCCGCGCGGTGGTAAAGTGGCCTTCCTCATCCAGACCGGTAACATTGCGAAAACGGGTTCCGGTCATTCCAAGTTCGGCAGCGCGGGTATTCATCATCTCTACAAAAACCGGTTCGCTGCCCGCCACATGTTCGGCTAACGCAAAAGAAGCGTCGTTCGCGCTGGCGATAGTAACCGCGCGAAGCAGTTCATCCACCGTCATTTGCTCGCCCACTCTGAGCCAGATTTGACTGCCGCCCATAGATGCGGCGTCCTCCGAGGTTGTCACGAGATCCTGTAATGAAACTTTGCCGCTTTCGATTGCCTCCATTACAAGCAGTAAAGTCATAACCTTGGTTATGGAAGCGGGAGCAACCTGCTCGTCGGGAGTTTGTTCAAACAATATCCGTCCGGTTTGCTGGTCAATCAAAATAGCAGAAACAACGGGCAGGTTTTGCTCCATTATGGCACTAACCGTAATAGCCGGCGGCAGTTCTTCATACACGGAGAGATATGCCTCCTGTGTTATTTCGGTCATACCTTTGCCCGGCTCCGGGGAAAGATTTATTCCCTGTTCTTCGGCCAGAGCCACGGCGCCCGGCCCCAATATAAGGGTCAGGGCCACAACAATGGCAATAGCGCGTTTAGCCATATAAACACCTCTTTACTGCTTACTTTGACAAGCCGATCATTATCAATTTATGCGTACAACTAAAGAAACATGCCTTTGCAATTGACAGTTTATAATCGCGCGGCGGGCAGGCCGCAACATCAAACCGTAAGCCGGAAAACAAAAGAATACTGAACTTGAAAGTTTCCGGCCTCCGGCTTTAATTTGGAGGAGATTTTTTGACCTACGAACAAGCGGTTAATTTCATACATGGGATCGCACGATTCGGAACAAAACCCGGTTTGCGCCGGGTTAGCCTGCTGCTTGAGAGCATGGGGAATCCGCAAAAAAAGCTCAAGTTCATACATGTGGCGGGCACAAATGGTAAAGGCTCCACTTGCGCGATGCTCAGCCATGCCCTCGCGCAAGCGGGATACAAAACCGGGCTGTATATTTCTCCGTTTTTGCTGGACTTCAGAGAGCGCATACAAATTAACAATGAAATGATTGCACCCGAAGATTTTGCGAAAAGCGCCACGCTGGTCAAGCAGCATTGGGATGTTTTGGACAGGCAGGGCGAAACCCCTTCCGAATTTGAAACATTGGTGGCGGTTGCGTTTGACTACTTTCTTCGCAAGCAGACTGACATCATCGTGCTTGAAGTGGGCATGGGAGGCCGCCTTGACGCTACCAACGTAATTGATCCGCCTCTGGTTTCGGTAATCACCAGCCTTGGGATGGATCACATGGAGTATTTAGGCAATACGATTGGCGCTATCGCTTTCGAAAAGTGCGGCATTATCAAGCGCGGCTCGGTTACGGTTTGTTATCCGGGTCAGGACGCCGAAGCCATGGCCGTTATCCGCCGACGCTGTGCGGAAGAAGAAAACCCGCTTATTCTGCCCAATACCCCCGACGTGCTGAAAATGGATTTTTTTGGCACACGCATTATATATGACGGACTGGAACTCACCGTGCCTCTTATAGGGGCACATCAGGTGAAAAATGCCAGCGTTGCCCTGGAGGCTCTCAAGGCGCTCAGTGACAGAGGTTTTCCGGTAAGCGATAAAGACATTGCTCTGGGATTTGAGAAGGTATCTTTTCCCGGGCGGCTTGAGGTAATAAACCGCAGCCCGCTTGTCCTGCTTGATGGAGCGCATAATCACAGCGGCGCCAAAGTGTTGGGAGAAGCTCTCAAAATGTTGGGGGACAAAAAGATTCACGCCGTAATAGGTATGCTCTCAAATAAAGATGTAGTCGGATTATTAAGTGAAATTTTGCCGCTGTGTGAGACACTGACCGCGGTTCCACTGCCAGGCAATCCATTGGCGACACCTCCCAATCAGTTAGCCGAATTGGCAAAACCATTTTGTAATAACATAACCGTGGTAAATGATCCACGAGAGGGAATTTTCTCCGCGTTTGCTCGCTGTGGCCCGGATGACGTTATGCTGGTGTGCGGTTCACTGTATTTGGCCAGCGATCTCCGCCCGGAGCTGCTTAAGCTTAAGCGCAACGGCTAAAGCCAAATCATGAATATGAAAACCGCCATGCGATTTGTTTATCGCATGGCGGTGTGTTTTTTCTTATGATTAACAGCTTCTTACGCGTTGTCCATTTTGCTCATGTGCCCGATCAGATCAAGCAACTTGCAGGAATAACCCCACTCGTTGTCATACCAGGAAATCAGCTTCACAAAGTTCGGGTTTAACATAATTCCCGCGCCTGCATCGAATATGCTGGTTCGCTTATCCCCGTTAAAGTCGCTGCTGACCACCATTTCCTCCGTATAGCCCAAAATCCCTTTGAGCCTGCCTTCGCTCTCTTTTTTAACTACGGCGCAGATTTCCTCATACGTGGCAGCTTTTTCCAGCCTGACAGTCAGATCCACCACCGAAACATTCAACGTGGGAACCCTGAAAGCCATGCCGGTCAACTTGCCGTTCAGCTCAGGAATTACCAGACCGGCGGCTCTGGCCGCGCCTGTAGAAGACGGGATAATATTCCCGGAGGCGGCGCGCCCCCCGCGCCAATCCTTGTTTGACGGGCCGTCCACTGTCTTTTGGGTGGCAGTAATCGCGTGAACCGTGGTCATAAGGCCTTCGACTATACCAAAATTATCGTTTATAACCTTTGCCAAAGGCGCAAGGCAGTTGGTGGTACAGGACGCGTTGGAAACCACTGTCATATCTTTGGTATACTTTTCTTCGTTGACGCCCATTACAAAGGTAGGCGTTTCTTTGCTTTTGGCGGGAGCGGAGATAACAACCTTTTTGGCTCCGCCTTTAAGATGCAGCTCGGCTTTATCCTGATCAACAAACACGCCGGTGGATTCAACCACATAATCCGCTCCGACTTCTCCCCACCGAATTTCATCGGGATTTTTTTTGTCGAAGACTACTATCTTTTTGCCGTTTACCACTAGCTTGCCGTCCTGAATGGCCACATCACCGCGAAAACCGCCGTGGATGGTGTCGTATTTGGTCATATAGACCATGTACTCAAGGTCGATAAACGGGTCGTTTACGCCGACTACCTCATACTTTTCAGGCTGCTCCATCGCCGCCCGAAACACAAGCCTTCCTATCCGCCCGTAACCATTAATTCCGATTTTGACCGCCATAAATTACCCTCCTTATTTTCTCTTGTTTACTATTTTATACCAAATATGGCAAAACTACAATGACAAGAACTGCATTTTGCCTGTTTTTCTATATTATTGCCCAAATCAAAGTCTCTTTGCATATTAAGTTTTTGTGTTATAATTAAAGAAGCGCGAAGTTTGTCGATTTATGTCGGCTGTGGAATATTCCGTTAAATATTACCTGAGTTAGAAGGGGTCAACATGTTCGAATTTGGTTTTCTTAAAAACCACCATGGACGCATCATGATATACAAGGATATCCCTTTGCCCGTAATCATGTGCGACAAGTCCTTAAATGTGCTTTGGTACAACGACCAGGCCAGACTGCATTATTACCACCTGACCGACACGGACGGCCTTCGCAGGGCGTTGCTCGAATTCGATTTCAGCCGACTGCTAAATGAAGCCTTGGAAAACGGCAGCTGCATCATTCAGGAAATCATTCCGCTTAGCGCCATGGGCCTTAAAATCACACCTCTAATGGAAAATGGCGCTCTAATTGGAGCTGTTCTGATTTTGCTGCGTTCTGATTCTTTTATTGATGCCCGATCCGTTTATCGGAGTACACGCTTGTCTGGGGCCATCTCCGACAGTATCCGCGATGTTGTCAGCAAAATCTTTTCGATTTTGGATCAGACCGCCATTAAATCAGACCTGCTTAACATGGGCTGGATCAAACCCGGCCTCAGCGATTTGGCCTGCAACAGTTACCGCATTTTGCGCATCGCCTCCAATATCACCGAGTATGCAAGGTATCAGAGCGAACTTTTGAATTTCAGGCCCGAGCCGGTTAACCTGTCCGCGTTTCTGCGGGAATCTCAGGATTCCATCGCGCACCTAGCCAATTCTTTGGGCATTCCCCTTCGCTTTAGCATCCCCAAGCAGGACATATTCGTGAGATTGGATCTTGAGCGCTTTGAACACGCTTTCTTTAATATCCTGCACAACTGTTTGTATTTTACAAGGCCGGACAATCATATCCTCATCACAATGCGGCCAAATAACGCAAAAGGCTCTGTGGCTATTTCGATAACGGACAAGGGCCTTGGGATTCCCAAACACATCCTGCCAGAAATACTGCGCCCCTATTATTCCTATTCCCACAACAAAGCCGCCCGCACTGTCGGGCTTGGCCTTGCCATTGCCAATCTCGCTATGCAAGCCCACGAAGGCAGCCTTGATATTCGCTCTAGCGAAAATGAGGGTACCAGTGTGCGTATTGTACTCCCGCTTGATAACAATGCCGCGCGCAGCGCTACCCTTGCTCAAAACCCGGATGCTTTCCGGTTAAAAGACCGCTTCTCAATTGCCTATGTCGGGCTTTCCGACGCGGCGTTAAGCCCGCATTCTTCTATTTAAGACCTTTTGAGATTATATGCTATGAAGGAGAGTTTATCCAAACCCTCCTTCATTTTTTAACGCAACACTATGCTTACAATTTCGTTATTAGTGCCAACCCGCATCGGCGGCCTCCAAGTGCTTGCGCCTGATGTAACGATCACATGCGGACTGTTTTCATCTTTTTGATAATGCCCGTAATCTACAGTAAACACAGCCCTTGTTATTAAACCGCCCGGAAACAATTGCCCCCCATGAGTATGCCCTGCCAGTATTAAATCAACCTCAGCGCCGTACTCCTTAATATGCGCGGGACTGTGTTCCATAACAATAACCGGCATATTTGCGCCTACAGAAGCTATGACGTCCGAAATATTTTGCCGCTTAAGCTCCCCAAAGCCTCTTATCGGGTTTGAATCCAACCGCCCAAACAGAGCAAGCCGCTCATCAATTATGACATATTCATCATTCAGCAGCTTTATATCGCTTTCTTTCAGAAAGTTTTTCATTTGACTGAGTGTGCCGCCGCCGTCATGATTTCCCAAACACGCGAATACGCCGTATCTGGCGTCAATGCTTCCAAGTAAGGCAACCGCCCTGCCGGGATTGCGTATATTATAAAAGTCGTCGTTAAAAATGTCTCCGGCTATACATACGATATCAGGGTTTAAATCATTTATCATTTGCACCATTCTGTCAAGGTTGTTTTCAGAATTTACATCTCCCAAATGCAAGTCGCTTATTAAAACTATTTGCATATTATTTAATTTAGCTTTTTTAAACTGAATCGCGTAAGAAACCGATTTAATCTTGTTCGCGTTGTATATGCCATAGCCAACAAAACCGATCGTCAGCAAAACCGCCGTTAATCCTTTATAGAAAAGTACGTTTTGCGGTATTGGGTTTGGAATGATTCGCGTTATCCAGCCAAGTAAAACAACAACGTCCGCCAAAAATATAAATACCAACAGGTAAACGAATATACCTATCCAATACGCGCTTACCCATGTTAATATCTTCTTTACGATCAAAGGAAGCGGCCAAAAAGCAAAGAACATTGATAAAACCAGAAATATGAATATACCGGCGTAAACTCCGGCGTTTATATCCGGAAATAATAAGCTGAGCCATTGATATAACCGCAGCGCTATATAAAAATTTCCGCCGCCAAAAATAGAAAAAAACATTGTAAATGCGAATATGGCGCGCGTTATACTCATTGCTTTTTACCCAAAACATACGACGCCGCGCAGCCCGTGCACAGCGTCAATACACCGGATATTATCGCTGGCGTTGACATGCCGCTTTGATAAACCATAGGTTCCCAAATCAGCGTAACGACAGAACCAATGAGAAGGCCCAAAATGACCGCGTATACCGATTGGTGATAATCCCGCAGCAGTTTTTCCATTAATCTGGCCATCACCAAACAGCCGATAACCGCGCCTATACCAAAAGGCAGCAGAACAACGGCTATATCGCGCAGCAATGAAAGGTTGCTTAAATCCCCGAGAAAATCCCCGACGGATGAAACAGATTGAATAATAATGGGATACAACCCCATAATCAAAAGAATAAAAGCGCCGCTCAGGCCCGGAATTACCAAAGTGGCGCCGTTGATTAAACCGGCAATCAAGACATAAAAAATCAAAGCCGCGCTCATGGCACTGGCGCCATATGCGGGCTGCATCCCGGCGGTGTTTACAACTTGAGATAAAGCGATCAGCGCGGCAAACGATACAACTGCCAAGACGATCTCCTGCGGGGCAAGTCTGTGCACCGATCCTTTGGCTTTTGACACAGTGAACGGAACAATACCTAGCAGCAACCCCATAAAAAACAGCATGGTGGGAAATGAAAACTCTGTCAAAAGATAAAGCAATAGCGAACTGAATACCACGGCTCCGGCGGCGATACCCAACATAAACACTGCCAAATATCTTACATTTTTGCGGTAATCTTCACTGAAATGATTGATCGCGCCAATTAGTTCATCGTAAAATCCCAGAATAATCGCGAATATGGTAGCGCTCACCCCGGGAACAATAAGCGTTACGCCGTATATGGAACCATTTAAGAAATTTCTGATATCTTTCCGCATTGTTATCCCGCCTTACATATATTTGCATCTTTTATTTTTGCCAGTTCATCATATCATTTTTATACCGAGTCTTCAACATAATAAAACTCCGGGGCTGAGCAGTTCCCTAATATTTGACATTCGGGGTTGTACGTGATAAACTTAGGCGTTAATGTTTTCATTAAAATAAGCAAAGTGGCGGGAGATGAAAAAATGCCTGTTAAATATATTTTCGTGACAGGTGGCGTTGTTTCCGGGTTAGGTAAGGGAATCGTGGCAGCTTCCCTTGGCCGGCTTTTAAAGGAGCGCGGCTACCGCGTTACCATCAAAAAATGTGACCCTTACTTAAACGTCGATCCCGGCACAATGAGCCCTTATCAGCATGGGGAAGTCTTCGTTACCGACGACGGCACCGAAACCGATCTCGACCTTGGCCATTACGAGCGTTTTATCGACGAAAACCTGACCGGCGGCTCCTCCCTTACCAGCGGCAAAATCTATTGGTCTGTCCTCAACCGGGAACGGAACGGTGGCTACAGGGGCGGAACAGTTCAAGTTATCCCACACATCACCAACGAAATCAAAGATCGCATTTACAATCCGGCCGATCAGGAAAAAGCCGACGTAGTAATCACAGAAATAGGTGGCACTGTCGGCGATATCGAAGGGCAGCCATTCCTCGAAGCGATACGTCAGATGATTATCGAAGTCGGCCGTGAAAACGCAATCGTCATCCACGTTACCCTTGTTCCATATATCTTTGGCTCCGAAGAACTCAAAAGCAAACCAACGCAGCACTCGGTCAAAGAACTGCTTGGCAGCGGCATTCAGCCCACCATAATAGTTTGCCGCACTGCATATCCGCTGCCTGATGGTATGCGCAATAAGCTGGCTCTATTTTGCAACACCCGCCCGGAGGATATCATTCAAAATCTTACCGTGGAATCCCTTTACGAAGCCCCTCTCATGCTGGAAAAAGAGGGCTTGGCCCTCGCCGCTTGTCACCACTTGGGGTTGCGCGCGCAGGTTCCCGACCTGAGCTGGTGGGAAGATATGGTTGGCCGTATGAAACACATACTTGCGGAAATTACTATCGGCGTTGTTGGTAAATATGTCTCCCTGCCAGATGCTTATATTTCTATTACCGAATCCCTGCGGCACGCCGGTATTCCCAATAACGTCCATGTTCGCGTCCGCCTTATCAACTCTGAATGCCTATCCAGGGAAAACGCCCGGGAAACCTTAGGCGATTGTGATGCGATCCTTGTGCCGGGCGGCTTTGGCGACCGCGGCGTTGAAGGCAAAATCGTAGCCGCACATTATGCGCGCGTAAATAATATCCCCTACTTCGGCGTTAGTCTTGGTATGCAACTGGCCGTTGTGGAATTCGCGCGAAATGTTTTGGGATACAGCAACGCCAGTTCCTCTGAGTTTCGAGAGGAGAGCCCCGCTCCTATAATCCACATAATGCCGCAGCTGCGTGGCGTCGATCAAAAGGGCGGCACTATACGCCTTGGCTTGTATCCCTGCAAACTGCGGGAGGGCAGCCTCAGCCGGAAACTTTACGGGGAAGACGTCATTTATGAGCGGCACCGCCACCGATATGAACTCAACAACGAATACCGGCAGGAGCTTGAAGCAAACGGAATGCGCATAGCCGGGCTTTCCCCCGACTCCAGCCTTGTGGAGATCATCGAACTTTCCGCGCATCCCTGGTTTGTCGGCGTACAGTTCCACCCCGAGTTCAAAAGCAGGCCAAATCGCCCTCATCCCCTGTTTTGCGGGTTTGTTCGGGCCGCGCTGGATCACCGGGAGGGCAAAAACCTTTGATAACCCATATTTCCCGCTCCGAAAAAGATACTCTTGACATCGCTGCCGATTTTGCTAAAACCCTGCGCCCGGGAGACTTCGTGGCCCTTTTCGGGGGTTTGGGAATGGGCAAGACTGTTTTTGTCCGCGGGCTTGCCGTCGGCCTTGGTTTAAATGCGGATCAGGTTTCCAGCCCCACTTTCTCCCTCGTCAACGAGTACCGCGCCCACAGCGCCCCCCGCCTCTATCACTTCGACATGTACCGCGTCGTCGGGGAAGACGACTTGCATTCCACCGGCTTTTATGATTATCTGGACGGCGAGAGCGTCCTTGCGATCGAGTGGAGCGAGAACATTCTTCACGCTTTGCCGGATAAGGCCATTACCATTACTATTTCCCCTGGTGATAGTGAAAGCAGCCGGGTTATAGTAATTGACAGCAAATAAGCCCGTTTAGCGGACAAAATTTAAATATGCTTAATCTGCTTCAAAAGCGGGACGCTTTTCAAATTGAATGGTTACATATCACGCAAAGCGCGATACCATAACTGTCAACTGTAAAGAGGGGTGGGTATATGACCTTGAGACCATACACAAGGAGGGCATACTTCTATGAAACAGACCAGATGGGAATCATTAATCATTCAAATTATATCCGCTGGTTTGAGGAAGCCCGCCTGGACTATATGGAACAGGTAGATTACGGCTATCAAAAGGCGGTTGAATGTGGAATCGACTTTTTGACTCTGGAGGTTCAGTGCGAGTATAAGTCAATGGTTCGCTTCGGGGATACCATAAATATCCACCTAACATTATCAGATCTGAAACATGTCACCATGACGGTAAATTACCAAGTACTCGACGCCGGCTCTGGCGAGCTTCGCGCTCTTGGTAAAACGCGGCACTGCTTTTATCACGGTGAGCAAAAACGACCGGTTTCGCTGAAAAAAAACATGCCGGATTTGTATGAATTATTTAATTCACTGTGTGTTCGATGATTGCTTGAAAGGTGCGTTTTATGAACATCCTTGCGCTTGATACATCCTCTCGGGCGGTGTCCTGCGCCATTTTGCGCGGCGGGGCGCTTGCCGGGGAGTTTTATATGAATATTGGGCTTATCCATTCCCAAACAGCCATGCCCATGATCGAAAAGCTATTTGAGCAAACCATGATGACGCCCGGCGATATCGACGTTTTCGCCGTTTCCACCGGCCCCGGCTCCTTTACCGGCCTGCGCATCGGCATATCCTGCGTAAAGGGGATGGCTATGGCCGCGAATAAACCATGTGCGGGCGTTTCAACCCTTTTGGCGCTTGCCGGGGGCGTCCGCATATTTGAGGGATATATCTGCCCGGTTATGGACGCCCGGCGTGAGCAGGTGTATACCTCCCTTTTTGAAAGCAACGGCAATCAGCTCCAACGTCTGCGGGAGGATGAGGCGCTTTCCCTGTCCGAGCTCAGAGAAGTTCTGATTAGGCTTTCTGCCCCGGTCATGCTTGTCGGGGACGGCACTAATATCTGCTATGACGCGCTCAGTGATCTTTCGCATGTGCGTATCTCGCCCGAACACTTCCTGCATCAGCGAGCCTCCGCCATTGCAAGCATCGCCCATGAAATGGCCCTGCAAGGCTCCCTTGTAAGCGCCGGCGACCTTTCCCCCAGTTACCTGCGCCTTTCACAAGCCGAACGGGAACGGCATGATAAATAATAAATGATAATCACTAAGTTATAATATCATTTTGAAAAACATGATAGCGCGCGGTAATATCCTGCCGCCCTTGACAACCCGGCTTTGGGATAGTATCATTTACTAGTTGACTAAACACTTAACAGTAATTGTTATTTGTTAATTGATAAATGGGGTTGCGTTAATGATATACAGCATGACCGGTTATGGAAGATCACAGCAGCTTATCGAAGGCAGAGATATCAGCGTTGAAGTGCGTTCGGTAAATCACCGCTTTTTTGAGTTCAGCGCACGGTTGCCCCGCTCGATGGGGTATCTGGAGGAAAAACTAAAGAGCCTCGTTTATTCCCATGTGTCGCGTGGAAAAATAGA
>Ga0123355_10019816_pt1 | contig 10717 bp, 8 predicted proteins | sample TergutEmb28metaG_3_FD_89872 | JGI IMG/M metagenome (GOLD analysis project Ga0123355, IMG submission 89872) | Embiratermes neotenicus P1 segment gut microbial communities from Petit-Saut dam, French Guiana - Emb289 P1 | ecosystem: Host-associated > Arthropoda: Insects > Digestive system > Gut ...
AAGGTTGTTTACAAGCTCCTCTTAGTTTTGAGCCCTTCTGTTTCCCAAAAATCCTTTTACTACAAATTTAAAACTGTCCCAAGCCGCCTTTTCGTCGCCTTGAAGGAGAGTGTCGAAGAATTCGTCCATGATAAGGTCTCCTATTTGCGGAAGAATGAAAACACCTTCTTTCAATTTTGCCTCACTTAGTCTGGTGAACTTTTCTCATAAGTAAAGGCAGCTTCCTCTTGATTCACGGCCTTTACAAAATTTTTCATCAGACCAAGCTTTAAATGCATGGATAGCAACAAATTTTTACTCGGTTCCACTAGTGGTTGATTTTCCACATTCATGATTCCTGGATCCAGAGATTTTCTGGCAGGCCAATCCTTTCTTGAGTAATGAAGAGACCGAACTCTGCTGTCCCATTCACAAATGAAGCAGCAATATTATATGAATCCTTGTTGTAGTCCAAGTAGTAAGGAAATTACTTTTAGGTCACCACAGATTTGCCATTTGATTTATCGTAATTAATGACATCCATCAGAATCTTCATGTTCTCATACGACTCATTATACATTGAATGACCAACAGGAATAGAAGGTAGGGTGTTGCCATTGTGAAGGAGAACTGCTTTGATACTCAACTTAGACGAGTCTATTAAGAGTCGCCAGTCCAGAGGATTGTGATTGATATTGAGTGTTTGCTTCAGGCCATCAATATCAGTGCAAGCTACAAGGCCCCTTTCCATTTTAAAGAAATGAACTAGATCTCCGTGACTTTTATGATACACAGAAGTCATGACTCATCATCTGGCAACGCAGTGCTGACACCTGTATCCCTTCCCAAGTAACTATTTTACGCATTAAGCCACATTTCATGTATCATGAAAACTGGAGCCAAGAATTGAATTCTAAGGCCATATTTGGTTTCAGCACGTTGAATTGAAGGGGAATCAACTATTTTGGTTACGGATACATTTTGTGTGTTGACCAGTGTTATTAGATAGAATAGAATACAGATTTATTTTAATATGGTGATTTGTTTATTTGTGGAATTGATTAAGTGATTATTTTATATAACTTAGAGTTCAATTAACTAAACTTTGCGTATGTCAGAAGCTTTCTGACTGGTGGAGTTACTACCGATGTGTTTAATATAAATCAGTGCTAATTATTTCGCTACCCACATCCAGTGATACTGAGAGGAAGCGTTAGTAACATCTAGCAGTTCTAATCAGCATATCAGAGTGCTGATTTCGATAGGACGAACAACCCCCGAAACGGCGCTACACAATTAGGGGCATTATTCAAGTTGGTAACTACAGTAAAAATATTGGAAAGCGTAAGTAGAATTTGCCAAAACATAGGCAAGAGCACTTTTCATTTCGTGCTCGGACACACAAAACGTAATTTGAAACAATAAGTCTTCGCCTTTCACAAACATCTCCAGTACTTCATCAAATAGACGTAGGCGAAGTGTGAGTTCTAATATTAGTAGAGTGCACGTACATTACTTAGCCTATAACTCTCTTTGCTGCTCGTAGCTGCGCATTGCGACGGCACGCCTTGTTACTTGACAGCAAAAAAGCCAAGAACTGAATGCATGGGATTTTGCTTTAAAGTAACGGCTTCCAGCACTTCGTTCAGTTATGTGCGATACAAAGTTTCGGACATAAATCTTACTCCATTTCAGATCGCAGTATACTACACACACATTCGACATTTTCTCTCTTGTTAAGTTTATTTCAACAACCTCATTAAAAAGTTTAGACCTGTATCGTTGCGATACAAGGTTTGTTTCATTCATGACTTACGATGTGAAGGTATGTCTATAACCAACCAACAAAATACATGTATCCAGTAAATGTCGATAACTATTCTTTACATCACACATTTTCCAACTTTTTTTTCAGTTTGATCCGAATCTTCATCAGGGAGTTTACGATCTTCAAGGAAAGTAAAGCATCCAATGACTCTTCATGCTTACCCTGTCAATAGCGTTTTATGTATTATTGTCATATAAAATGCAGATCATTATGATATTCAATACTAAACATTTTAAAACATAAACCCTTAGTTAAAATATTAAAGCATTAAAATTAAATACCGTTTGTAGCCTTGGTATTCAGATGATTTTGGTGCATTGATAGTGGGCTGCAGGGCCGGTCTGGGCGGGTGCTGGTAAACTTGCCCCACCGGCATTCGAACCTTGGGCTGTCCACCCTGTAGTGAGTCGCTATACCGACTATGCTATCCCTACCCCAGTCGGTATACCGACCATGCTATCCCTACCAAAGTCGCTATACCGACCATGATATCCCTACCCGAGTCGCTATACCGACCATGATATCCCTACCCAAGTCGCTATACCGACCATGCTATCCCTACCCAAGTCGCTATACCGACTATGCTATCCCTACCCAAGTCGCTATATCGACTATGCTATCCCTACCCAAGTCGCTATATCGACTATGCTATCCCTACCCAAGTCGCTATATCGACTATGCTATCCCTACCAAAGTCGCTATACCGACTATGCTATCCCTACCCAAGTCGCTATATCGACTATGCTATGCATACCCCAGTCGCTATACCGACAATGCTATCCCTACCCAAGTCGCTATACCGACTATGCTATCCCTACCAAAGTCGCTATACCGACCATGGTATCTCTAACCAAGTCGCTATACCGACTATGCTATCCCTACCCAAGTCGCTATACCGACCATGCTATCCCTACCCAAGTCGCTATACCGACCATGGTATCTCTAATCAAGTCGCTATACCGACTATGCTATCCCTACTCAAGTCGCTATACCGACTATGCTATCCCTACCCCAGTCGCAATACCGACTACGCTACCCCTATTCAGGTCGCTACGCCGACTATGCTATCCCTACCCAAGTCTCTATACGGACCATGCTATCCCTACCCAACTCGCTATACCGACTATTCTATCCATATCCACACGTCAGTGATGTGGTTGCTTTCCTTTTGGACATCACAGCATGTTAGCTAACAATTTAAAGGAGATATAACAAGCAAAAAACAGAGTAACAGTTTAGTTATGCGGTAGAAACAAGAAATTTTCAAAGAAGGTTCCGCTCGCAGTTACAAACTGTACTGTATTGTACTGTACAGCACCGAAGGACTGCTGTAATATCCGTAGCCACCGTCCACATCAGCAATAGTATTGAGTAACTTTCGTAGCACATTTGGTGTCATTCTCTTAGGCCTATGGTAGAGGAATGTGGGAGAAGAGAACTGCTGCCTGAAGAAATGAACACACTTGGAGTTGCGCACAGCTAGAAGTATAGGTAATTCCAGCTTGCATAATCAAGTGCCCTGTTTAGATTCTAAAGATATTTTGGCATTATCTCATTGACGTCCTACCTTGACAGACGAAGGAGGTCGGTGACTCCCCAGGGTGGATTCGGCTCAGGACGACAACAACGTGCGGCTTCTTGTTCCCGGGTTTCATATTACTCGGACTGGTTATAGTCAGAAGGTCCAGACGCCTTTGTTGCTGAAACAAGTTAATATGTTCAGAGTTGGTTGTTCTAAACGGTTACACCGACCCTGCATTACACAAAATTATCAGGGTACAGGAATGTACACCTGGTTGTGTTTTCCGAAAAGAATATCTCGTTCCCGGAACTAAATCTCTTTCCGTCCCTGCAGAGTGCTTGAAAATGACTGTTCCTCTCAGTTCCACATATCCACAGGCCGTCTTCTAATTCCTGGTCCATGAATAAAATCTAGTTGGCAGATGGACTTACCCTGTACGCGAGGTGGTTGAAAGGTAAAGCAATCCATATACCAGGCCTGGTCAGGCCCTGAGGGTTCCAGGAGGTTGACTCCGCCAGAATTTGTAGAAAGCCGGCACGTGAAGGTGGTAAGGTTGTCAGCCCTACGCACCAGCTGCCTTTACCCTTTAGGAAATATCCCTGGTATACAACGTTGTTAGAGGCTGAGTCGACCCCAGGGCCGTGGTGTGGCCGAAAGGATTATGTCACTGAAAAATTCGAATGACCCCATCGGCCATGAAGTGGTAAGGGCAGAGTGTTAGATTGGTTTCGTCAGGCAATCCGCTAACGATATTGCAGTACAATCGACTCGCTCCTAGCTTTCTGCTTGGAGATTCCACCAGACAATAAAAATATCTGGAGGTTCCTCTCCAATCTGCCACTAGAAAGCACAAACAGATGAAGTTCCTAAAACTCTACGTATGTGTTGTTCAATATACAATGCAGTGGATAATGATCAAAAAACAATTAATACTGAATGCATAGTTCTCAATGATTTAAATATTTCCATACTGTCTACACAGTACCTTGGCGTATGTCCTTAAAATGTAGACATATCTTGGTCGGTATTAATAAAAATCCAACTAGATGCAACAGTAGGCAGTCTGATTTATTTTACTGCAAAATCGCTCTACATGTTTCGGGTGTCCACCGCACCGATCATCAGGAGTACTAAAAACTGTAACCGCAGCCTCCGGTATAGGTCATAATATCGGTACAACTACCTCTCTCCAACGTGGCCAGGTTGGAGGGAGGTAGCTGTACCGATATTATGACAAGTACCGGAGGCTGCGGTTACAGTTTTTAGTACTCCTGATGTTAGGTGCGGTGGACACCCGAAACATGTAGATCGATTTTGCAGTAATATAAATCAGACTGCGTACTGTTGCATCTAGTTGGATTTTTATTAATACTGAAATATGATTCACGGGACCATGAGCTTAAAAATATCTTGGTCGGATTTACCACCAGAATTCACCTGCTGGAAAGAACCGCATTGTACGAACCGGAGTTCTTAAGTTGATGTGAATCATTGGTGTTTCATTTAACCCTTTGCGGCACGCTTGCATTTAATGTTAAATCTTTAATAATGGTGTTAAAATCCCTGAATTTTGCAAACACACAAACATCTTACGTTTATTGGACCGTGCGTCACTGTGATAGTTGAAGAATAAAAGACCAACTTGAAGTCACTTGATATTTTATTTCACTTCTTATGTACTCAACATGTTTCGGACATTAATATATCCATCATCAGGAGCTTGCGAGTATTCTGTTGAATTACTTCAGCCTGCAACACGGATACCACTCCAACCCAACCACACCGAAACTCCAACACACATCGAACCAAGAACAATAAGACCAATGTGGTAATTCAACAGAATAATCGCAAGCTCCTGATGATGGATATATTAATGTCCGAAATATGTTGAGCACATAAAAAGTGAAATAAAACAGCAAGTGACATCAAGTTGCTCCTTTATTCTTCAACTATCACAGTGATGCACGGTCCAATAAACGTATGATGTTTGTGTGTTTGCAAAATTCGGGGATTTTAACACCATTATTAAAGATTTAACATTAAATGCAAGCGTGCCGCAAAGGGTTAAATGAAACACCAATGATTCACATCAACTGAAGAACTCCGGTTCGTACAATGCGGTTCAAGGAATAACTTGTTTCCTAAATCAATTTCACCGGACTGAGTTTCGTACTTTAAACGAATACGTAATTGCTATATTTTAAAGAAAGTATTTTACGCTGTTACTTTTTGTTTAGTTTTACATTCATCACTTACTTGCTTACTTACTTACTTACTCCATGGTTCAGAGTCCTTCTTGAGAAGCTAACTGGTTTCCAGCTAGTCAAGAAATTCCCCGCATTTCACGGAACCCGAAGGTTCATTACCGCACTCATAAGCGTCCGCCACCTGTCTCTATCCAGGGCCAGGCCAATCCAGTCCATATACCCACATCCCATTTCCTGGAAATCCGTCCTAATAGTATCCACCCATCTACGCCTAGGTCGTCTCCCCAGTGGCCTTTTCCCCTCCGGTTTCCCCAGCAAGACCCTATACACCCCTCTCTCCTCACGCATATGCGCCACATGCCCAGCCCATCTCAATTCATCACACGATGTAATTATGGTCTCAAATACTCTTAGATTTTTATATTAGTTCAGAATTGTGAATATTTAGAAATGCCACCCTTAAAAATTTTGTACAAAGTCATTGATTTCTGATGTTGCATTTTCTGGGGGTTCACTCCGTACAGTCTGGTTGATGGATAGAAAGGTTACGGAGAAAGTTTGTGGTCTAACAGTCTTTTTCTATAAACCTGTAGTTATTTATGGCGCGACAATGTATCACATCCCTGAAGAAGGTAATTGTAAAATTCCTTGTCGCGGATACTTTAGGTCGTCTAGAGTGACCAGATAGTGTCTCAACGTGACTTCATCTACGCATAATATCACTATAAAATAAATAAAAATATTTTGAAAATTGTTCCCGAAAAATGAGAAATATTTTATTGTCAGAAAATGCTAATTGGTTAATACGCCAAATTTTCAGTAGCGATACGTGACTTTGGGCTGCCAACTCACGCCTTGACAATAATAATGATAAGGAGAAAATATGCGAAAACCAAGTTCATTATAGTATACTCGAGGTAACAGGAACGAGCTAAAAGTAAGTTTATAGGACACAACTATGTGCCTCCGTCATTTGGTGCAGTCAGCCAAGAAAAAGGAAAAATTCTCTTCATTTACATTCGTCCATCAAGTGTTAGTTACAGCACTAAACTACTAAATAGCAAGCGACATGTAAGCACGTTTTAAATTTTACGTTGTGAGTTTTATGTTACATTTCAAATAATTGTTTACTTCTATGTCTCCACACTGTCTTCCATCAATCAACTCCAGTGGAGGTACCTACGTCACGTCTGGCACAGATGTTGTGTACATGCAGTTGTAGATGATGTGAATGGGGGGAAATGATCCATGCCCGCAGGTACAATGGCTAGCAACCTCATAAAAGTCAGCACAATAAAAATAAGTTTATTTATTTCATTGAAGTGTGGTTTAAGTGCGGTATTGTACGTCTCGGGTTTATTTTACTGTCAAATAGTGAATATAGACATTGGGAACAGACATTTTCTTACTGCCAACTGGGTAAAGAAATGACTTATCGAGGTCATTTGTTAGATCTGACGAGTATCTGTGCTTATGAAGCAGAATGCTCCTTTGATAAGCCAATAGAATTCCATCTGCTCAGAGCTGATCCAAGTTTTCTTAGTTGTTATGGAATTTAAGGATTATTAACAAGTTAAAAAAGACATAAACATTTTCCCTAATCTCAACCACGCGTTCATTTAAAGTCCATTTTAATATTATATTTACCTCTACGACCATGTCTTCCACATATTCTCTTTACTCCACACTTTCCCTACAAAACAGCGACACACAAGCCTTTTGAGGAAGCGGGTCTTTCAGACACGAGTGACATGGCGAAGTTCCACAAATGGTGCAGAAAGGATAATGTTGACACTTCCAATATATTACTATTACATGTAACTAACGGCTTCACGGGAATCTCAGGGAAAAAGTAAGGGTGCAACAGGATGCCTTAGCCTTTTTATCCTTATGCTTTCTAGGCGCTCCGCCCCTCAAGTTCCTAATTTAATCACCTTCATAAATTTACAAAGATTAAAATTAATGAAGCTCTTTATCACAAATTCGTATCTAGTCGCCAGTCGCTTCCGCCCACTTGTGTTTCAGTACGTGTTACAATAAATCCTTCTGTGTGTGTGATTCTAACCTAAAGTCGACGAAGCTTTGCGAAGGAACGGCTTGTCAGCGCATATTGACGTTAGTCACTTCGATTAGGCGATACGAATTTCGACATTGCCATCGCCTGCTTCCAAGAATTTTGTGAGCAATTACTTTCAGTCCGACAAGCATATTGACAAGCTGACGCCCAACAATGGGCGCTGGTCGACTTTATTCCAGTCAATACTCGATACAATATTCAAACAACCTACCTATTAACGTGCGAAATAACCTCTTCAGCTACCGAAGAGAAGTTGCGTAACCTCCACAGGTATAAATCGAAACCGTACAGATCCTAACTGGTCAACAGAGGAAAATAAATTATTAAAGGAAAAAATATAGTTTTGACAAAGGAATTTCTGTGCTTCTTGGTGCTTATTCAGTTCTGGGGTGATTTAGCACGTGCACATTTATACCCATTTAACACTGAAGGATTCAATGACGATAACCAACTCTTTACATTGGATAATGTCAAATTATATCATCATTAAAGAAACCATTAACGTGGATGTGGTACGAAGCTCGTGCTAACTTGTTATAAAATAGTTTCCTCTTCCTGGATTACTCAAGTCTTGAAGATGGCAGCAGAAAGCAAATCCGAAACGTTGGTATTTGCTAACCTACGTGCCACTATATTCTGGAAGACTTCTTTCAGAAAGAGTACTGCGAAGTCTTCAAATCTCGCATAGTGCTTTGTGACGAATTTAGCAAGCAGCAACTATCGGAAAACGAAAAAAATGCCAATCGCAATAGTCGGTTTACTGCTGATACTTTAAACCCAAAATTTCCGAATATGAAGAGGAAATACTAAACGGCTGACTATAAGGCTGAGCCGGAGTAATCGATACGTGACGTAGAAAACCTTCTTTATGTTGGCTTCGAAAAACATTGTGGGTGTTTTGCATTATATATTCTTGTTACAGTAAAGTTTCCAGAACATTATTATCCAACTACTTTTTTGTAAAAGCGGTAAAACTTTACGTCATTACAAGAGATTGTTTTTATTTAAATTTCATACTACCCTGGGGAAATTTTCAAGGCATCTCCTGGTATCTTAGTGACAATACAGTGCGGATATTCATGGAGGCGTTTCAAAGTTGAAACAGTTTAATCTGCATTTCGCTTCGGTACATTGTTCATAAAAGGAAATTGAACTTTGTAAGGTAAAGAATTCCAAACAGTATCAATGAGGAACGTTGTACCACTAAGGCAATAAAATAAAATTAGCCCTATGAATATGGTATAAAATATAATCATTTAAAGAATTTATTACTAAAACTTTCGAAAAATTAAGAAGCCCAATATTTACACAATTCGTCACTTATGCCTTCCTTTGTTGTGACTTTGAAAAACAGTGGATACATTGAAGCAACGTAAATTTATCTCTCTAAAAAAGTTTAACTTAACGCATTAACTACCCAATTAAATCCACGGAATAATAACCTATCTGACAAGCTAACAGTTTCTTATCTACCCAAACACACCTTGTGATTTACAGAACTCGCACATTCATTATCTTTTTCACAACTGCCTGTCCTTTTACCTATTCTAAGGCAGATAAATAAAGTCCATGTTTCCCATTCTAGTACTTTAAAATTCTCTGTGTTACCATCTACTTCTAATTCTTCCAAGCGATCTCTTTCCTTCATGTCTTACATTCCTGTATGAACATCTCAGCTGCCCTATACATGCCACACAGGGCCGACGAGAGCGGGTTCTGGTCTTGCTGAAAACGTTTTTCCGGTCTGCCTAGCTAGGGCGGAGCGGATAAAAATCTTTACACTAAATCGGAAAGACTGAGTCTCATTTGCAGAATGAATTGGGCTTGGTCTGAAAGGTGTACTTTGTACAGTCGATAAATAATAATATTATGGAGAAGAACACAAATATATACAAACCAGTCGGCCTTTGGGTCGCGGGCCTAGGGCCCCGTTATTTTGTACCGGCTTCCTGTGCCACTCATATCGACAGCACTAACACCACATACCTCGCGCGTCTCATTCTTCTTCATACGATCGAACTAATGACAATTTTCAGGGAGCACTACTCACAAAACTGCTCAGTATGCCAAAAGAGCGCCACAGTCAAATAACTACAACCTGTCTCAGATAATGAGCCCTGTAACATACACCGAAAATTTCTCATTTTTTAAACATAAAGAAATAATTTATGAAATATATATTTTCTGCTGCCATTTGTCGGCTCTGATTCATTATGATATAAATTTTCTGACTTGACGTTCAGATGAGCGTGCATCGTGATAAAGTCTTATAATAAAACTAACCAAACGCACTAAATTCTGATTTTTTTTGGAATAAAACTCTACATGTTTCGGACAGTTCCCCTGTCCATCATCAGGAGTTTTTCACTGTACACACAGTAATGGTATATGTCGTATAGGTTTTCTGACAGCTTGCGAGCAGTTCCGTCCTGATCCTGCTCGCAAGCTGTCAGCAAACCTGTATGACATACACCATTGCTGTGTGTACAGTGAAAAACCCTTGATGACGGACAGAGGAACTGTCCGAAACATGTAGAGTTTTATTCCAAAAATAAATTTGAGAAATTAGTGCATCTAGTTGATTTTATTATAAGAAATGTTCAGATGTTTATTCTCGGATGCAAAAACATCAGCTGGAGAACAATTTGAACTAAAATAAAATCCAATTGTTAGTTCAGTTACATAATTCCGACAAACCTGCTCTAGTCACGGTTCACATACAAAGTACTACAGTTCAAAACACATGAATAAATGTTTTCCAACGGAAAATATTTGATAGCAAGTGTAATATCTATTCCATTAAAATTAGATTTCGAAACAAAACATACTTCATATCTACTGCAAGCAATGCTTATCTGACTTCTTACATTATTAAAACGTTATTTATGATATACCAAGTTTGAATTTCGTCGCGGAAGGAGAAAGTATTCCTGACAGGCAGTGCACTTAGTGTGACTTGCAAAAAAATCTCCACTGCTAGTATTTACTGTTCATATCGCGTAGGAATAACTTTCTTTGTACTGTTTAACATCTTATGTCATGTCGAAAAGAGTATAAAAAGTCGAATTAATTTTTCAAGACACACACACACACACACACACACA
>Ga0123355_10019819_pt1 | contig 10717 bp, 9 predicted proteins | sample TergutEmb28metaG_3_FD_89872 | JGI IMG/M metagenome (GOLD analysis project Ga0123355, IMG submission 89872) | Embiratermes neotenicus P1 segment gut microbial communities from Petit-Saut dam, French Guiana - Emb289 P1 | ecosystem: Host-associated > Arthropoda: Insects > Digestive system > Gut ...
ATACAACCCATGAAATAACTCAACAAATAAGTCGCAAGCTCCTGGGGATGGATGTATTAACATCCGAAACATGTTGAGCATTAAATAAAGAAATAATAAAGCAAGTGACATCAAGTTGGTCTCCCTTTACTCAAATATTTTACGGTATTTGAGGATGCCTTTATCAGCATTTAAACTACTGAAGCATGGAGATAAGGAGAGAAGCAGTAGGTAATGTTAGAAATGTAGACGGAAGGATAAAGCATGGGAGGAGGGAGAGGCTCTTTATTTGGGGGGACTGTTTGATGGTCTTTAGCATTAGGAGTTTAATTTTAATGAACTTAAATCCTGAGGGTTGCGCGAGACGAATACTGTAACAACTTGGGAGGTAAAAATCGTCTCAGCATTTGCTGCAAGACAGAGGCAACCCAAGGAAACCAGGTGTCGGGGTAGATAGTAGGAGGAGCTTGCGGTTGCATGCTGACATTCCAGCAAACGAGAGAGGGAAATTTTCAGTAACATTTTGCTATTGATTTATTAAATCGCACATTATTGAAACCAGTCAGGTAATGCTGTTGTGAGAACCGTACAGAAAATATGTTGACAGAATGCGGGACACACTACTGACCGATGCGGTTAAAAATGGTTAGTGTTTTGAGTTGGGATTGAAAACTCAGTCTGTGGCACCACTAAATAAACCAATCCACGATATATTTTATGTTTCCAGAAAAGAATATTAAAATTTGAAGGATTTGCTGTTGTAACTAAAATGGCGTCTCGTTTAGCACGAACTGTACAATACACATTTTAATGTTTGTCGTATTTATGTGAGCAAATTTCCTTTGTTACAGTTTCGAGGCCTGGCAAGTTAATCGAGAGGATTTTTAAGTGTGAGTAAGATTATTTTAATTATATTATATTATATTATATTATAAAGATTTTGTGAATTATCTTACAGCAGCTTTCTTAATGTATCCAAACATTTTACGTGATATAATTAAGTACAATTAATTAGCCGCTACTGCTAGAGGCTAGGCTTTTCATTTGCAGGTCTAGAAATAACATGTGTGGGTTTGGACTCGATTTATTTGAATCAGAATACAAACTATTGTTTCCTTTATGTGAACACGGTATGAACATTCTGGTTTCTGTCTTAGCAACTGTTTTCTTTGCAAAGTGAGCTGTGATCTAATTGCTAGTTCTTAACTGAGGATCTAACAGTGACGTCATGTTTGGAGTGGATGTACATAAAGGTGTCTTTTTAAATGTGCCCCTGGTTACAGCTGTCCTGGTTGGTACAGGCTGTCTGTGATAAGGCTACCATCCCCAGGGATACAGAAAGAAGGCACTTTGTGTATCTCTGTGTCATCATTTCTTAACCTGTGTGCCTAGAGCTTTTGCCACAGGCCCTGCTAGGCTTAGAAGTGGAAAGAGATACATGAACATTAAACACATAATGCACAGTTCAGTGCAAGAAAACATACAAAATAATTTCTCCTCGCGCACACATACATAGACACACACACACACACGCGCGCGCGCACACACTCACTAAAGCTCCCACACCCACAAACACACAATCACTCATAAACACTCACATTCATACACACACAAATACACTCAATCTCACAAACATGCAATCACAAACACGTACTCACAAACACAAACACACGCTCACATTCACACACACACACACATTCACACACGAACACACAAACGCACACACTCACAAACACGCTGGCGCTCACTCACGCTCACAAACACACTCACGAACATACAAACACGCCCTCACAAGCACTTTAACAAGACGTAGAATTGTGTGGGATTTCGAAGTCTCTGGTACGCTGAGGGAAGACCTGATCCACGCCTCACATCTGGCCTGGCCATTTCGTACATACTACGTACGTTGCAGTAGTGCAGAGTTCGCGTGTAGTTCTTTGCCGGGCTTTTTAAAGTATTCGCTTAGCATTCAAATTACGGTAACTTGTGGGTAGCACCTGGTATTCGACAGTGACTATGCTACCAATTACTGTTATGGACCATTTTGAAACTTAATTTTAGTTTACTTATCATGTTGACAGTCTCTTACTATTACTGTAGTTGTGTAGGTTTGCACTGCTTTGTGCAAGCAGTTTACTGAAAAAGTACCGTCACTCTTGGTCATTAACGTGCTGTGATAATTCAGACTGGCGAGAGATTAATTAGCCTTGTCAAGATTTATAAAAATTCTCCTCGTTTATTCTCCTGCGGATCGCACTGGAGCTTCGACAACAGCGAAAGGAAATAAAACTTCATGGGGTGTTGATTGTTAGTAAAAATCCATGCATATTAAAATTAAATTACTTGCGTCACAGTGAAATAAATTGGAATCTCATTGCTGACGAATCACAAAGAAAACTAAACTTTTTTTTTCATATTATCCTTGTGGTGGTAATTATGGTTCTTTTAATTTGTTTTACAATTTAATTTATTTTCTTTTTCGAATTGTAAAACACATTCGCTGCTTGCGCTAAGAGACCGTAGATCGTTCAGCCTATGTCTGGAACAATGAAGCAGCTAAGCGAAGTTACTCAGCCCCACTACACCTTCAAAACCGTGCTTCAGGAAGGCGTCGTATTTGTGAAAGCTGAGGTGGCTTCTATGGGCATTATTAAGATAAGAGGCTTTTTGAGACGTGACGTCGTGACGATTGATAGCAAGATAGATAACAGAGTTCTGGAGCTGACTGCATACGTCGTGTGTCTTACGTCACATTACACGGGACAGAATTCTTATCTGCATCCGTAAGCTCATATACCGTGGCAGACATTTTAAGCTAAAGATTGTCTTCTACGTTGTAATGAGTTTCATGGTTATGGACTGCCGTTAATTAAAACACAATGGCTATGGGTTTCCTGAGTGCAGTATATATATATATATATTGAATTATATTCTTTATTAGTGCCGTGTGCTTAGAGCTGTATTGTGGGAAACGTATACCAGTTTAAATTCAACTGACCTAGCTAGAGTTTACTTGCATTTTCGTTGTATAGAAAAGGAAACAATAGAGGGTCCCGCTAAGTATATCCGATACGCCACTCTGTTGGTTAACCTGAAAATGCCCTATGTGCAAGAAAACCCCTGAGAAATTAAAGAGAGTCATGCAAACTTGTTTTATTTGGAGAAGAGTTGGAATCCAGGATTGATGAAAAGGAAAAAGAGTGTGTGCATGTGAAGGATACCGGTAATAATTAAATCTTGTGACCCTTAGCGGGACATATTGTTAGCTCAAGGACAAATTTCACACTCTGTAGAGTAATTTAAAATCCAGAAAAGTGTTAGGGACAGCAGAGGGAATCTAGGGTAAAAGATTAAATTGTGAGTGTGTTTGTATGTCTGAGTTGTGTAGCTGGTCTGGAGGAAACTGAAGTATGAGAAATATGATGATTAATTTTTAAAGTTTGTATGAGATTTCGGAATTTCATGGCGGTGTCTGTGAAGGCCATTTTCTGTCGGTATAAACGGTTTTTTTTTTAAACCAAGTAGTACAATGTTGTGATTAACAGTGAGGAATTCACTGTACCACTGAGTGTCTGCTGCTATAAACGAGGTCACTTATAAATCGCTGTCGTTATAACCGGGTGCGAATATATATGTATATATGTGTGTGTGTGTGTGTTTACACACCATTGTTTCAGAAAGCCTGCTGCTACACCCATCGTGCACGTTTATATATTATTAATTGATATATTATTATTATTATTATTATTATTATTATCATCGAATTTTTTACTTCTCAGCTTTGGCTGGGAAATATTCACCTACCCTGGGATGCAGTAATCAACAGGATTAGGCTCGGTGGTCTTACTTGTAGTTTAAAAAGTTTCTTACAATTGAACATGTGCCAAGAAGTACAAATTTTTGCAGCAAGTTGGTGCAAGTTAAGTCTTGTTAGACTTTGTGATAGTGACTTTGGGATTACTCCTGTGGATGATATTACTATCGGGATCACTTGTGCTGCCTTTTGCTTCCACATAGCACATATTTCATTCGCCAGTTCTTGGTACTTGTTTTGTTTGTCGATTATTACTTTTGTGAGATTATGTGTATTTGGGACAGCTATGTCTATCAAAATGGTGTTCTTTGTTTTCTTATTCATAAAAGTTATGTCAGGTCGATTGAAAGGTATTGTTTTGTCCGTAAGTATGCTGCGATTCCACTACAGCTTGAAATTTTCATCCTCCAGTACATTGGCTGGTGTGTATTTATAATATGGACTTTTATCTTCAATCAATTCAGCTGCTTCTGCCAGTTTTTGATGGATAATTTTGGCCAGTCCAACATGTCTCTTTACATACTCGGTAGCTGCCAGTTGCTCACTTGCTTCAGTAATGTGTTGGATTGTCTCCGATTCTTTTCCACATCTCCTGCACAGCTCATCGGTGTCTGGCTGCCTCAAAATATATTTCTTGTAGTTTCTTGTTAGCATAACTTGGTCCTGTATTGCTGTTAAAAAGCCCTCTGTTTCGGCGAACAAATCCGCATTATTATTATTATTATTATTATTATTATTATTAACTTCAGTTGATTTGTCACTCGGTGGCAGTAGTCCTTACACTAGAACAGAAAATCAAATAAGAATAAATATACATAAATGAAACAATACAAAAACACAGTACAAACAATACACAACAGTAAACACAAGTACACACATTACCAAAACACCCACACATTACAAAACCCACACGAACACACACCTACACGTTACAAAACAAGTTACAACAACCACAGTACAAGTTAAAACAAACACAGTACAAGATATACCCAAATGAAATAGTCACAATGCAAACAAGTACCCTCATTATAAGGTCACCCTAATGTACATGACACTTTTATCCCCAAGAACTTCACCGTAACTCACTGCACTTCACTTAACTTCAAAATAAAATCACTTCACATATATTACGTCAGTTCACTCCACATCAATACACTTCACATCACTTCACACATTTACACTCAATCCCCACTTGAATTCCCTCACTTGTCACTACATTCTTAACTCTCTTTCGAAACGTGTTTAGTTTACAGGAGAAAGACGGTAGTAAGCTTGCAGGTAATTGGTTCCAACTTTTAATGGTCCTATTTACGAAGGAATATTTACCAACATCTGTTCTTTGTAAACATCTGTTCGTTGTGCCAAGAGAATGTGCGGTGTTTGTGCGAAATGCTGCTACATGTTGTCAACTTACAGCGTATTGCGTCCGCGAAAAGAGTAGTCTATGAACAGTTGGTTTCGTGAGGATAAATTTAGAGCTGTTCGCTGTGCTTGATAAACACCGTGTTTCATATTCGTTACTCTCCAGGGGTCCGGTAGCTTAATGCTGAGTATTATGATCCAAATATGGTGTTGGAGAAGGAGGAAGAAATTTAATTGGACGCATCATATGAAAAATTAAGAAGTATTATATACAGTCAAGGAAGACGGGAACGTCCTACATGCAATAAAACGAAAGCAGACACACTGGATTGGTTACTTGCGTAGGACTTGCCGTCGATAAGACATTGTTGACGGAGATATAGAAGGAAGAAGTGATGGGTAGACGAGGAAAAGTAGTAAGCAGCTACTGGATGTTGTAAAGAAAATAGATTATGCTGAAAATGTAAACAGAAATCACTGGAGCGCAGTGTCTGGAGAAGCGGCTTTGGAAGGGATTATGGACTTGGCACAAGACAAATTACGCACTGCGTGATTGATGCAACTGGAAATGGCATGCAGCCGAACCATGTTGGACTTGGATGACTGAATGTATGATGACTATATTTGAAACTGATGATACAATGATAAGATTCGTAAATGGTTCCAAAGGAATGGGTTGTAACAGCATAATTAAGTTGTACAAGCTATACACTTTATCGTGGATTCATGGGAACTCTGTGGCTAAAATTGTGGCTTCTTAGTGAAATTCATAAATCATTCTTAGATATTTTGTTTATTTTTGAAACTGATGGTACAATGATAAGATTCGTAAATAGTTCCAAAGGAATGGGTTGTAGCAGCACAATTTTTACCAGCTATGCACTTTATCATGGATTCATGGGAACTCTGCGGCTAAAATTGTGGCTTCTTAGTGTAATTCACAAATTATTCTTATGTTTTTTGTTGTACTGTTCTCTACAATTTGAGAACATGGTGTTGAGGAGAATATTTGGACCTAGAAGGGGCGAGGTAACGGGGGAATGCAGGAGACTGCATAACGAGGAGCTAAATGATTTGTACTCCTCACCCAATCTTGTGCGAGTGATCAAACCGAGAAGAATGAGATGGGCTGGGCATGTGGCACGTATGGGTGAGGAGAGGGAGGTGTATAGGGTCTACCGGAGGGAAGGAAACCACTGGGGAGACCTAGGCATAGATGGGTGGATAATATTAGGATGGATCTACAGGAGGTGGGATGTGGGTATATGGACTGGATTGGGCTGGCCCAGGGTAGAGACAGTGCTTGTGAGTGCGGTAATGAACCTTCGGGTTCCGTGAAATGCGGTGAATTTCTTGACTAGCTGCAAACCAGTTAGCTTCTCAAGAAGGAATCTGCACCAGGGAGTAAGTAAGTATGGTTCTCTACACTAATGTTCAGTTTTATATAACTAGTGCAAGTGTTTCAGGCTCTGTTACAGCGGCACTAATTTTCCCTACAGCGTAGAACACTGTGCAATAGAGATGCATTACATAGCCCCCTGGCACAAAAATAACAGACGTATTAATACTGGAAAAAAGGGTACTCGGCACAGGGATTATTTAAAACGGATTCTACCATCGCACCTAATTCATTATTGATGTACTGAGAGTATTTCTCGCTGGGAATTCCAGGTTTTTAATGGGTCGTAATAGTAGAATGGTCAGAACTAAATATTGCAGCTCTTCGCATCATTCATGCTGGAACAAGAACATCTGTGACAATAGTATGATATCTGTATTCCATTAAATAAATCAATTAGTATGGCGAAACTATATGTAAATTACAGGCTACCAAGGGAGAGCCCCGAGAAAATATTTTTTGAGAGGCCTCACGTTTCCTCAGCGCTGATATCAAGGGTTAAACTACGCTGCATGTTGCCGTCATTTTCAGCACTCTTAAAGATGAAGGCACTAAGCAGAGAAGATTCAGTTTATTTCACTTCTGAGCGTTATTCCTACAAAATGATATTACTTCGTACAGAATTCAGAAGCGAAGTTTGTTTATATCTTCATTCAAAGTGCCCTTTGAATCTCATTCTACATCCATCATTAAAACAGTGAATGTAGTTACATCTTCGTCCGTCAGATGGCACGGTTGCTAACCTAGAGCTGCCATCTGTGTACGTACGTGGGACATACTGATAGAGGGGAACACATGGACATCCATACACGGCCGTAGATCGTCTGATTGCATGTACAGGTGTTCCTTGTTGACTGTAGGATTCTTTTCCTTTCATACAATATTCCCTCTTTCCTTAGGGCCGATTCAGACTACACGTCACGTTTCCGTTCCGTCGCGGAACGTCGCCGTTCAGTAAAATTTCTTCATGTGTAATTAAACGGAGATGTCCACACTGACAGGAACATCTCCGTCATGTCTCAGTTCCGTTCCGTCGCCGTTGCTGAGCGAGAATGTTTGACGTGACGGAACGGGTTCGGACCTGTGTGTACCTGCTCGATTCCGATAATGTGAACAGCCTTACGTCTCCTCCACTACACTTCGAATGTCTGCTTGCAACGAGTGCTGCCTGCTTTTGTCTTCTGAGATGGATGAAAAATTAATAGAATTGGTGCGGAAATGTGAGGAATTACATGACATGTCAAATAAGAAGTGTGGACCGGGTAGCTCAGTCGGTAAAGCGACTGGCTACAGGCTGGACGGTCCGGGGATCGAATCCCAGTGGGGTTGAGATTTTACGCACCTGTCCAGACCGGCCCTTGGGCACACCCAGCTTCCTGTACAATGGGCACCGAGTCTTTCCCGGGGTACAGGGCGGCCGGGGCGTGACGCTGACTCCTCACTCCTTCTAGTGCCGTGGTCAAGAAAGAGTAGAGCTATACCTCTACTCTCCCTATGGGCCGTACAGCCTGTAGAGAGCCTCAGTGCCTGTGGAAGGGTGCAATTTACCTTTTACAGTTAAGAAATATGGTGACAATGTCTGGAAAGAAAGACTGTGGGGACAAGTAGGTGAAGAATTGAAAAAAATCAGTTAAGTTTCTATGCTTTTATTGCTCATTTTGAAGTTCCTGTCCTATCATCACCGAAGTTCTAATGATTAAGAAATAACGGAAAATGTGGCAGTGGGCTGTACATTTGATGGAAATAATCGCAGGCTTCCTATCGTGTGCTGTTCTGGAAGGTGACTGAACATGACGGACAGTGTGAACCCAGACCATTTTAACGGAACAGAAACGTGACGTATAGTGTGAATTACCCCATCAGATTTCCCGACATCACGTCAAAGCTCAACATCCTTTTGGAGTAGGCTATTTGTAAAGCATAGAATTATTCTTTCCCACAGTTAAACTTGTGCTTATTGTGCACCTAAATGCGCAATATGTGTGTCGTGTATCCATTGTATTCTGTGATGCATGTGCTGTTAGCGAGAAATATGGGTAAAGGGCTTTTGTGAGAAGGGTGATAAAAGGGATATTTGAAGCTGATACAGTTACAGGATATCGGAGAAAAATTTTCGCAGCACTTTAGAAAATAGGGCTAATCTCTGCCGCATATTGTAGGCCAAACAGAACGGAAAAAAAAAAATTAATTCGCAGGGAGCGGGTGGGGGGATTATATGTACTGTCCCTGACCAGGGGATCTTGGGCTCTGTTCCCCCCGGCGACAGAGACGTTACGGGCAGACAGCCGAACGGTGACGTGCTGCCCTGAAGATGAAAGGTTGTAGTTTGGAAGGTGGGTGGTTGTCGTTAAAGAGTTAAAGCCCATGGCAATCTTCATATACTAATGGTTTAATAATCACTTGAATGTACAAGGGAGTAGTCCGGTTGTGGAGACGAGTGCAGCAGTACCGCTAATTTCTATAAGGCCCTTCGCTGTTCCGAAGTGGTCGGCCTGGCTGGTGTCGAAAGAGTCCCCCCGTCTCTCACGCTCCTTGCCCAGTTACACTACAATCCGCTACATATCTTACCGCACCCATACCGTCATCTCCTTACGTACAGCACACAAAAAATTTTCCGGTTACCAAAACCCTCTGTTCCCAATATTGTACGAAGACCAAACAAACGTGCAGGAATGCCTGCATATGGTCAAGTGGGGAGTGCAACTGGTGGCCAGTGAGCCGCCACGAGCCCCTGGATACTACAAGGAAACGCGTAGAGAATTCTAGTTGAAAACCATGAAGGAATATTATTACGTGGCGGATACGTATAATAAAGCCTACGATATGCTCTATTTCTCAAATTTATTTTGGTAAAGGACTCTACATATTTCGGACTGATCTACTGTCCATCATCAGGATTCTCAACACTGTATATACAGCAATAGGTATTTGTCGTGCTGGTTACGTTGTCTGTCAGGATGACCTCGCTAGCAGAGAGTCGACATAACTAGCATGACAGATACCTGTTGCTGTGTATACAGTATTGAGACTCCTGATGATGGACAGTTGATCTGTCCGAAACATGTATAGGGGTACTGATAAGTCCTTAACCCGACCAGGAAGGTAACAAGCTAATGTTTCTGTCAGAATGGCGTGAATTTCCTTCGGCGCCTTGCCTTGGAGAAAAAAAAAAATAAATAAATAAACTTGATGACATCTCGCGTCTCGATGTTGTTGAAATCGCGCCCGTCCCTGACATGCTTCCAAGCTTGTTTCCTTCCTGGTGGGGCTAAGGACTTATCAGCACCCTGGTAGACTACTTTACCAAAATGAATTTTAGAAATAGTGCATCTCGTTGGCTTTTATTATAAGAATATATCACGTTGCACGGTCCTTTGAATGTCAAATACCTGGGAGATGTAATACTGGGTATGGGGGTGATTTTTATTTTGGTCTTAACGTGATAAAGATCGACGAGGTGGGGTGGAATTTTCTGTTCGATTGCGAGTGTCAGTAGCTTTAGGTAAAATAAGAGGTGTGGGGTGTCTTGAATAGTTGGGTGCTCATAAACACCGTAATAAGAAGATTTTCAAACGACCTGTTCATTTCTCATCTGTCATAATTCACTATTACGCCGGCCTTCTTGATTTTCGTGACGCTGATTGTCTTTGGCGAAATAATGGATGTCGTAGAAAATCCTCATTATGTGTTTTTTTTCCCCCCCATTTCATGCCACATTCTGCCCGTTCGGTGCTAATATTTATCCCAAAATAGTTTCTCAACATCTTCAACCTTTATTCTTCGGTTGTATCCTGCGTGGACCCGGCGGGGAACGTATCTTGGGTGTTGCTCCCAAGACAGACGGAGCTCGGAACTCAGGTTAAGACGGGGAGTCGGGCAGGCCGCACACACTCTCAATATTCCCCAAGTAGAGTGTACTGGAATTTTATTGTGTGTAATTAGGGAATAATTGCAGTTACAACTGAACTGTATTGGTGACAAATCTCGCCAGCGGGCCCTTCATTACCGTTAACATTCAGTGACCGTCCGGCTTCATTCTCTGTTGCTCAGTCACTGTTCCAGATACACAGCAGACTGCTGCTGCAGAACAAAGCAGCTACTGTTACATGCGTTACTCCACACACTGCTCGCGCGATAAACACTTAGCGCGTCCAGTTATAAAC
>Ga0123355_10019820_pt1 | contig 10717 bp, 7 predicted proteins | sample TergutEmb28metaG_3_FD_89872 | JGI IMG/M metagenome (GOLD analysis project Ga0123355, IMG submission 89872) | Embiratermes neotenicus P1 segment gut microbial communities from Petit-Saut dam, French Guiana - Emb289 P1 | ecosystem: Host-associated > Arthropoda: Insects > Digestive system > Gut ...
ACTTTCCAACCCTTGTCAATAATCTTAACCCGCAGTGCCGTGCGATTCATCAAAAAGAGACGTCCCACAGGCAGAAAGTGTAATCACAGTTTTCGTGACATCTGACCAGTACCCTGCAAGCCACGACTCGATCGTGAATACCGTTACCTGATACGTTACCATGGTTACGGCAGTGGTGTATTACCAATACGCACAGCTGTGAGGTTACATTGCTAATTAACAATTTACAGTATTATTGCAGTGATCTGACATGCTGCGCAATGACATGCCACCCTTGCTGAAATCCATAACGAAATACAGTGGAATATGAATGTTATTAATGTCATGTATATATGTATGGCTGCTGTGAAGTATGGCTGTAAATATAACACATTTTTATGCCGCAATGTAATTTAATTATTTGAAACGTTCCTGACCTTTCAACATATGGAAGAAAAACCACTGGATTAAAGCTAGGGTAAAGTTGACCGTGTGTATGCCATGCATTCGTAGGGAGGAATGGATGTAAAGCTCCAATCATTCCTTACCTCGCCATTAGATGGACACGACTGGTCAACCTCAGATCCCAACACCTTTACACTCTCAGGAAATGCAGTTCTGGATACTCTGGAAAAAGTAAAAAACTCTTATGTCTAGCCAGAACGGAACCACATTGCCTGCATCGCTTATCCAGCCCGTTGCAATATAGAATGTGCTGTATATATTTATTAATTCTATCACTACCGTTCTTAATATTTCCTTACATGTGGAAACGCAAAAGTATAATGCGATGTCTAGGTGACCATGAAGTGGTACAGAAGCGCAGGACAGCCAAGTATAAAATTTCAAGCTTCCTTCCATGAAAGTTCCGAAATTAATCCTCGTCCCAGATAGAAACAATTTTTCTGCTAAATTCAGATTTTTGTCAGTTCCATGAAATAGAATAAGGGAACATGGATAAAGACACAGACAAATTGAAAAATGAATTAACAACTAGGTGCTTATGAAGGAAATGTTGATATTGGTTGCATCTACAGATCTGCTGAATTCACTTTCCACTTTCGTGATTTTTCAAAGTTATATTCAACACACACAACGCTACGCGTTTTGATACTACCGTAACACCATCAGGCCTGCGACCGTTGTTAGCTAATTCCTCAACATTGTAGAGTTAGTTACGTTTATGCCAAAATTGCAGCTACGTCTAGAGATAACAGAAACTCAGAAATTGTTTATGATGGTCCCACATTTAACGTGGTGATTCTGGAATGTTATAAGGTATCTTAGATTGCAATGTTTAATATGTTTTTGTTCCCTGAGGTTAAAAGTGGTTATCTTTACACAGAGGTACAATTTTTATACGAACATAATCAGCGCCATAATGACATGGTAGCAGCTAAGGTTGCCCAACTGCTCACGGAACAGCGGTATCTAAACCCACGGGGTTACGTTTGTGTCTGCTGACACACAAAGTAGTTCAGACGCACAAAAGAAACAGAACTACGTGAACTACAGCACGATGAACACATTTTTGATCGGTCACTTCACTTCCCAAGCAATCAACAACGCCTTTTGAACTTTATACTTTATTTTACATTTCGTTTCTGTTTTTGACGAGGAAATAACGGCCACTGTGAACTAAATCGAGTTACGTGCAGCAAATCGTTCAACGAATGGTCTTCTATGATCCGTAAAAAGGTGACAACTGTATCTTCAAGTATTTGGATGTAACAACCCAACCTTCTAGTACTCTGGGCTGGTTCTGACATATCAGACTTGGCGTCAATATAAGGGAAGTATCATTTTCTCGAACTCGGATTCCGGGGACCTGATCCGTTAGCGTGCCGCCATCTCTCGTATTTGTAATAAAGATTAATGAAGGGACTTCGAGAGATCAGTCCCTAGAACTACCCTTTACTGAGCTCGGATGTATGGGTTCCAGAGGGAAAGACAGCAGCCGTGTATCAGCTAATTCCCAAACATAAATATATTACTCAAAATGTTACACTGATTACAATAAGGAGCGAGGTTACCTACTGCTCCCAATCTGACAGTTCCCTGGTTTCTGATCACATGACCATCCGGAACCACCATAGACTTTGGTCAATTCAAAAGCAAACCTTCCTACCTTACAAGTTATGGCAAAATGGCGCAGACTGTCAGCACAAAGTCGGGCATCATGACTGTGACGTCTCTCTTGTAATCTCGAAGGTATTAGAGTACTTGACAGTTTTCTCCCAGTTCCCCTGTACCTAACTTTTTATACCATGATTGTTATGCTTTTCTGTCCGACTTCATTACATCAGTTTACTGTTTCTAAATGAAACAATAACTATACGTCTTGATCTTATGTCATGCTATTTGTTTGTTTGGCCTCTGTCTAGGTGTGCTAACTTAATAGTATCTTGCCATCAGGAAATACGTAACTTTCATTCCAGTTACTTCACAAAGGTCACATTTCAACAAACGATGTCCACCTTATGACATAGGTCTGGAATTCCATAACATAAGAATTCTCACATCATTCGTCCAAATGCTAAAACCTTAATTTGAAAAGTATTTTCAGAATCTTATAACTGAACAGTTTTTTCCCCCCAAGAATTCACTATATTACACCAAGAATAGCGAAGACAGGTGGGGGACATCCCTACCTCTGAAAGTATTTGTCACATGCAAAACGGTACCACCTTCCTGCTTCTGCTGTAAATTTTTTTGCAAAATACAGGCGATTTATATCTGTCACAGATATTTCGCTACACGTCAGTATGTGACATTTAATATCTATTGCCTTCATTTATATTACTTGTATCAATTATTACTATAATTAATTATTACTTACATTACTGGAACTGCTCTCATTGTACAAAATAGACCTGCTTACTGACACAAACAAAAAATTTTCTGCTTCCCTGTGGAAGGTGAAATCCTTGTTTCAAGATGTCCAGTAGCTCGGGATGTTTTCATTTCAACAAATTTGATTTTATCATTATGTAAAACAACGTTACTCAGGAACAACATTATTCCTAATAACCCGATACAGTCAAACAAGGCTACCTGAATTATTAAAAAAACAAAAAAACAAAATATAAGACGCTCATTCTTTACGATTTTTCTGTCTCGGACGATAGACCTGGTGCATAACAATTTATTCATTATAATCAGTCAGTATTAGCTCAAGATCACACAACGCACTGACAAAAGTTGCACACTTAATTATCAGCAAGTACTACAAAATCCAGCATCATTTTAATAGCGCAGTCTCTACGTCAGAAACACTGAATCCATTCCTCAGTGAATGTCTATTAACCAACCTTGCAGAATGGTTTCTATTTTGGCTCAGCCGCGGCTCTCCCTCCCTATCACAGTTTCTTCTCACTTCTTCTTTGTTTTCATTTTTGTTTCTTCTCGAAATCAGTCTAAAAAGAGTTGGAAGTTTTGCACTTTTCGCGCTGCCTCTTCTTCCTCACGTTATTCTCTTTCTTCTTCCGTCAGAGAATGGTGATGTTTCCTTCAAGACTTCCAGCAAGTGACGTAATAAGATACGAATGTAATTCACTTCATCTCCTGCAGTGTTGATGCTTGCTGGCTAGAGGAATGTCCACTAGTTGAGAAAGCTGCGCTTCTCCTTAGAGTTGCGGCATTGCATGCCTGCCCATGAACCGCTGTCATGTAAACAATAAGCTTTTTTTCCTTTAGACTTCTTTCCTTTAAGACGTCTATGAGGAACTCATACAAGTTCAGTCTAGTCATACGCCAGGTTCAAGAATTCCCTCCTTGGCGAAGGAAAAAGTGCGTAGTTTATCAAACACACTAACCGATTTTGCCTCCATCTCTTCCGAAAAATATTCTCAAATCCACCAAACTTCAGCTCGTTTTTCTTAACATCCTTTAGTTATTCACGTCAACCTATGCCAACGTGAAAGGCTAGGCAAATCATAAAATCGAGATGTGTCTTGCAGGGACATACCCTTGATATCAACGAATGTGCAGCTTGTCTCTTGTCCTCCTGTGGTCTCCGTAAGCCCTTCAGTATTTTACCTTTGAATGTTGGCATTTGGAGAATGTACGACTAAGACCCCAGCCCATCGTATTACAGCTATGCAGGGGTAAGAGTTCGTACAGATTTTGGAACTGCCAAGGTTAAAAAAAAAAAAGGAGCACTTGAAATAAGCCTAGAAAGATTACCCGCATGCTTAAATGTTACTCCAATTCAGAAAATAGCGTACAGTCAAACGCGCTCATATACTTCCATATTAGAAAGGTCTAAAACTTTAGGCACGTGTCACCCAAACACAGCTGAGAACTCGTCAAAAACACTGTATCACAAATGTATACGGTTCAATGCGCGAGAGCTGCGCACTTGACACACATCACACACCAAGTTGTAGAACAGTGCTAACATACGGCCCAAGGGCCACACGCGGCCCTCGAGAAAAATATTAGCGACCGTCAGCCACCAGAATAGTTTAAATAATACAGTCTAAAATCACAACATGGGCCGATAGGTCTATAGAAATTAACATGGCAACTTTAAAACACAACAATAAAGCAAATGTCGTAGGGAAATAAATGGGTTCTATCTAATGTAAACCCCCTCCCCATATGTATATTAAATGCGGCACTCGGGCGAGTCCTTACGAAATGTGTGGACCTCAGGTGGGTTGAAGTTTGCCAACCATGTTGTAGAAGATAATGCGATACAAGCGCTTCTGTCTAGAGGTGAAACGTGAATTTCAGATCTGTCATGGACTAACGGATTTTCTACTAAGACTTTAGGGAAAACACCGGGTAGTTTTGGTAAACACAAGTCGTGTTTATACTGGTAGCGGTTATAGGATAATATTGGAATTACTTTCAAAACGTAAAATGTTACCTTACCTCGAGACAATGCGAGATAATGATAGACATCTTCGTGCATTTTACATGTTTATGATTTGCAACGAGCCGCACTCAGTCGCAGCGAGGTCTAAGGCTGTCTCCGGCCCCTCGTTTGCTGGACTTGTGAGCTCGAATCCCACCGGAGACATGGATGTCTGTCTCTTGTGAGTGTTGTGTGTTGTCAGGTAGAGGTCTCTGCGTCGGGCTGATCACTCGCCCAGAGGAGTTCTACTGAGCGTGGTGTGTCTGTGTATGATCGTGAAGCCTCAGGAATGATGAGTCCCTGGCCCATCAGGAGCTGTTGTGCCGCGAAAATGTTGTAGTTAACAACATACAGCTATACAAACAGTCACAAGTACATGGTTGTGTGCAATCATAAACTGCAACATATGATTTTTTTTTAATTTTCACTTTATATGGGCGTGGAACTTGGTTTCTTGCCCTGACAGGAGAAACACAACTGGACATTGAAAAGAAAATTTGGAACTGACAGACAACACATAAAATTATATAATTAGGAGCATATTAATTTTCCATCTTTCTTGATTCATTAGGGTTACGACTCAAAGGTGAAAGAACAAGCTGGATCATGGAAGGGAAATAAACACGATGAGAAGTATGCGAGTGTACAAGAATGTTTGGGAGCACTTTGGCGGGGCTAGGGATAGGCAGGGGGTTGATCCTGAAATTGGTCTTACTGGTGCAGACTACAAACATGTCGGGTGAGCTGCAGTGAACATGGTAATAATGCCGCGGACAGGAAGAAATGCGGGGAATGTGAGGCACTGCGAGATGTACGAATGGAATGCGGTTGCTACACCCGACGGTCAATCTTAAGTTAATGCTTAGGGCTGCAGTTAAGCATTTAGTTTAAAGGCTTCTTGTTGTGACGGCGGCAGATCCAGGCATTGTCCAACCAGAATTGCTAAAAGGGGAGAGAAAAGAATAAGTGACCCACAACTGGGCAGATAGCGCGGTCTAAACTGAATTAAAGCTAAAAAGACACAGCAAAAAGGAGAAAGCAGTATAAAGTCAGTTACTACGTTAGTTAACTGCTTAGTAATTTATTATTCAGACCAACAAATGCACAATATATTAACATTAAAGTCTGTATCTTAAAGTACTGCAACATGTTTCGATGTATTTACACTGTCTTCAGGGAGTCGTTTCTTATATACGCTAAAGTTACAATATCAGTAAAGATTATTTTAATGTACGTACCGTGCATCTTGTACAGTTTATTATCCAGACCAACGCACAACATATATATTAACAATATTTTATATATCGTAAGCAATCCTACATGTTTCGATGCATCTGCATCATCTGCAGGGAGTCTTACGATTCTATTTGTTAAAGTTACAAAATTATACACAATTTACAAAATTATTCAAAATCATAATTTTGTAACTTTAGCGAAGTACAATATTAAGACTACTTGAAGGTGATGCAGCTGCATTGAAACATGCAGGAGTGCTTACGGTACATATATATATATATATAGTGTATATATATGTATATGGATAATAAATCAGTAAAGGTTTCAGTGTATATAAGAAAAGACTCCCTGAAGACGATGTAAATACATCGAAAATTTAGCAGTACTTTACGATACAGACTACATTGATAATATATTGTGCATTTTTGGTCTAAATAATACAGTATACAAATGCATGGTACATACATCAAGATAATTACTTAGTAAGCTACATGAAATTCTCACTTTTCAGTCTGCTCAATTTTCCAAACGACTTTCAGTATAGATATCCCAAAGCCATGTAGTACCGAAGGCCCCTAACATGGAACAAAGATACAAATGAACGGTCCATTTTTTACATTGTCCTTTAAAATCATCAAATTTCTTGCGACCTTTCCATTTGTTTTAGAAATCAGCCTGCATGAGATTAGGCACGTCTGTGTAACAGTTCGTAACATTCTGTGTGACACCGACTGCCGTCCCTCTCGCCTCTCCTCTTGAGTACCAGTTATCAGCGGCCTTCTCCTCCAGCTACAAAATGGAAACATGTCATTTTACAGCAACAAACCTTCGTGTTCTACAAATGACGCAAAACGTCGTGAGTGTTTAAGCGATTTAATACCCTCTCGAGTAGAAATGTTAATTGCGTTTGTATGTGATATTTAAATCATAAGAATTACGCATTAAAGTCTTGCGGATTGTGTTGTGTACATGGTAAATATTAACATTTTGAAGAACACCTGCTGATACTATCTTCCATTCCACCTGCCTTGAAGATGGAGGCAGGAAGTCATTGCTAACTACATGCAAGACTTTATGGTGTCATAAGAGACACGAAAACTAACCTAGGTGAAGTAATTAATTATTTTGGTATAAATTAGAAAATCATTACAATTTCCACACACACACACACATGAATGAAGGCACATTTATTCAGCTTCCCTTCACGGCAGCTTAACCATACACCAGATACAGAAGTTGAAATAGTCGGAACGACACTTTTTACTTCCAGTATGGTACACGTCATTATCACGATACATGTAACAATCAGTTTGACTTTGATACAAACGTTAACAGCAGCTACCTGAACGTTCTATCCACACAGCACTCACTTCCGTCAACCGATACGACCTTCGAAGACATTATTACAGCGCCATATTGAGGCGGAAAGTACGGTAAGCACTCACCCGATGGAGTCCTTGCAGCGCCCATAAACAGATGAACCGCAAATCAGTGTTCACTGTGTGTATGTGTGTGTGTGTGTGTGTGTGTGTGTGTGTATGTGTGTGAGTGTGTGTGTGTGTGTGTGTGTGTACTGTAGGGTGCTCGGTATAGTGCAAACTTTGAAAACGCGACTGAGAGTACGTAACGGAAGATATGCTAGTTCGATATGATAGTTCGATTTTGCGACAGGCACGTGAAGGTTAATTCGACTACCAGGAAAAAAGACAAACACAGTTAAACATAGATAAGTGGTCTAGAATGGTAAAATAAATATGTAATGACACATACAGCTGCAATACGGTGGCAGAATTGAGAGAATGAATTGTATTTGCGGTAGGAGATATTGTATAGAGTGCTGCGGAACGAAGGAAAGAAATGGGACCCCATGGTTGTTAGCAGGAATGTGGAGACTGACAGGAAACAGAAAGAAATCAATCGTAGGTATAGAAAAATAGGCGCTGTCTTTGGCTAATGTGGATGCCAAACATGTACTGTTCAATTTGACGTTCAGGTGACCGTGCATCGTGATAAATTCTTATTATAAAACCAACTAGATGCACTAATTTCTCAAATTTATTTTTGGAATAAAAAAAGGATCAGTTCTGTCCTGATCCCGCTCGCAAGCTGTCAGCAAACCCGTATGATATATACCATTGCTGCGTGTACAGTGAAAAACTCCTGATGATGGACAGAGGAACTGTCCGAAACATGTAGAGCTTTATTCCAAAAATAAATTTGAAGAATTAGTGCATTTAGTTGGTTTTATTATAAGAATGTATTGTTCAGTCGTTCAGAAAAAAAAGAAGAAGAATGAGATTTTTTAAGTAAAATGTGGCTAAATATGAAGGAGGTAGCGTAAAATAAAAGCATAAAAGTGATAAAATAAATAAATAACCTATCCAGGAAAAAAAGGGCAAATATCTACTACAATAAATTTAAGATTTTTGGACAAAATTATTTGAAAAGGAGGAAGATCGGAGACAAAAATAAAATTCTTCTAATATTGTATCCCTAGAGACTGAAGGTTTGTGGGCTATATCTTTGCCCGAATAGTTCCCGATTTTTCGAAGGGTCGTATTTCCTTCGTATTCGGGATAAAGTTTTCCAAGAAAATCCTATGATTCTTGTCATGCTTGATCCTGAATATCAAATCATTACGACCCTTCTGAAAGTCAGGAACTACGCACAAAACGACACGGCGTCACATCCCAGAAGTCTTGAATATTCAGCAACTCTTCTGTGAGAAACTCAGATCTTGTACTGTGTGATCAGTTTTTGAATAAATTTCAAATTTAACACATTAAGTTCCTAAAATTTTAATCACTTTTCAAACGGTGACTTTGATACTTTGTTTTTATTGTAAGGATTGAAAACCGTAGTGTTCAAAGCATGGTTTCTGCGTCAAAATTGTTTTTGCTTTACTACCAACGGTTGTTGCGAGCCCTAAAAGAGACGATGATGTGGGGCTGAGGCTTGCAGGGTATCAGATTATTGCCCCTATTCAATGCTGTAGCGTCGCCAGTTGTAAACGTAACCTGCAAAATTCTCAATTCTCTCAGCTGTAACAGCTGAACAGTACTGCTTCCGCAAAAGCAAATGTGGAAGAGGAAAAGAAGATAAAGCATATAGAACACAAGAAAACACGACACACATAACAACACTTACTAATCACCGTCCTCAAGTTACTCAAAACGAATACAAGCTTATGCTTTTTGCCACCACAGTAACGACCATTGCTAGGAAAAAGGTTCAATTTAAGAAGTGGTCCAATATTACGATGATGGTGATGAAAATGATATATTGATGGATAAAGGTACACGTGGCTGAGATATTTTGTTTCCGAACATACAAAATTAGAAACCGCTTGAGAAGAAGTCGGAATGATCCCCAAACAAGAGTTTCCTTAACTTTTTACCGAACCAGTCATTTTACCACAAGACCTTAAAATCCTGAAAATGCAGCCCGATAACGTCTCTTCCCACACGTGTAAGGCTACACGTGTGGGAAGAGAGAGACAGCAGTATGCGGGCAGACCCCCGGCACTGGAGAGGAAAGACTGTGCATCAGATTAATTAATCAGCAAAGAATGAAAGTTGATGCAGTACTGTGTACTCAGGCATTAAAGAAAGGTAGAGACGTATCTGTAGCCTTTAGTGATTACGGTAAAGCCTTTGATTCTGTTTCTCATTCATGGCTGATCAAAGTTCGTGAAATATACAAGATCCACCCAACCGTACCAAAGTTCGTGTTACAGCTTGTGGGCACGTGGAGTACCACCTTGCTTGTAAATAATACTGAAATAGGAGATGTGAATATAAAGCGTGGCAAACTGCAAGGTGACACAAGCAGTCCAAAGGCCTTGTGTTTAGCCATGAAACAAGGTCCGTGCTACTGAATGAAATATCTTTTAGCTTGCAGTAACTAACCCCATACAGAAGAATTCTTCATGGGTAGTTAACAGTTTCAGTACGCTGTTACAAGAGCCTGCCACTTGTCCCTATTCCGAGCTAGATGAATCCAATCCGCGCCATCTCACCATAAGTAACCCCCATTTTAATATTATCTTCTCCTCTATACCTAAATCTGCAAAGTGGTCTCTTTCTATATGTCTCCCCATACATGTCACATGACCACCTCAAGCTCCTTGATTAGATCGCACGGATATTAATTAAAAACGAATGTACATCAGAAAGCTCTTCAATGTTACATTATCTCGAGTCTTCTATTGAGGCTATTTCCTTTTTTCTAAGGCCCTACTATGTCCCTCAGCACCCTATTCTGGACGCACTCTTAGCTTATGTTCTTTCCTTAATTTGTGACACCAAGTTTAACACACAAACAAAATAACAAACAAATTTACAGATATCTGTATTACAATAATTTATTGATTTTAACTGACACTAGAGTCTACCAACATTAAAATCGAAACCCATTAATTAAGAAGAGCGGAATTCGCAGGCTATCATTAGTAACAACAGTCAAGGTATGGAAATTAATTTCGGAGTAGAGAAATGATCTGGTGTACATCTATTGAAATACACCGTAAGAAATAAAGATAAGAAACTTAGTACCGCTACGAAAAAGGGGAACAAACATATACGTACCGTGACTGACTTACTTACTTACTTACTCCATGGGGCAGAGTCCTTCTTGAGAAGC
>Ga0123355_10019821_pt1 | contig 10716 bp, 2 predicted proteins | sample TergutEmb28metaG_3_FD_89872 | JGI IMG/M metagenome (GOLD analysis project Ga0123355, IMG submission 89872) | Embiratermes neotenicus P1 segment gut microbial communities from Petit-Saut dam, French Guiana - Emb289 P1 | ecosystem: Host-associated > Arthropoda: Insects > Digestive system > Gut ...
ACGCTTGGCGGCGGTCTTCTACCATTGATAGCCACTGCTGTATGTTATTCATTCTGATTCACCCAGTATGAGTTTAACAGCTTTCTTAGGGACTTTCATTCATGCGTTTGGTGTGCCCGCTTGCCGGGAGTCTATTGCTAAATCCCAATACATCAATATATTTTCCATTTTATTTGCCCCTCTCAGGGACAGCTTAACACTTTCTTCGCAGTTTTTTACATTTTGTTAATTCATGCGTTTGTCGTTGGGCAACACATGAATCCAATTTACCTCACCCCTAAAGAAAGAAAGGAAATTCTGAAAGCACACGTAAATCAAAGAGGTTGCGCCTTAGCACATCAACGAGCGATGATTTAGAGCATTTTTTCGTTTTAAAGACCTTAACCAAGTTCAACACGGTCTTACTCATAATATTAACGTTTTTTTTTAAAGTTCATGTCTCAAACGCGGGTTTTATTTTCGGAAAAATGAACGTCAAGAAGTAAGCGTCAAATAGAGCCGCGTCTATACGGAGGCGGCTTTATTTGACACTTACGGAGCTTTTCTTTGTGTTCAAAATTTCGCGCTATTTATTTTGAGGCAATGCGCAGCGTTGACACAACGACAAATCTCTGATATATTTTTATTCGTTGCTAATGTAGCTCAGGTGATAGAGCAACTGATTCGTAATCAGTAGGTCGGGGGTTTGAGTCCCCCCATTAGCTCTTCACGATTGAGTGCATAGCAATGGCTATGTGCTCCTCATTGGGCTGTCGCCAAGCGGTAAGGCACAGGACTTTGACTCCTGCATTCGAAGGTTCAAATCCTTCCAGCTCAGCTTTTAAGCCTTTTGTGAATCCCATTTTCGATTTTCGGAGATGGGTTTCACACATTATTCTCACTTTGGTTTGGATGATGGTGTTAAAACTGCTTAGACTATAGTAAGCGTCAAATAGAGCCGTGTCTGTACGAAGGCGGACGCACTCTATTTGACGCTTACATTTATTCGCGGTTTTTTTGTGTGCAAAGGCTTACGTTTATTTTCGCATACGTGATATCAGCAAACATGCTATGAAGTTGTTGACGCTGCCACGCTGGGGATAATGGGGCTGATACAGCGGCTCTGGATTGAAGTCTGGGGGCGTGTATGCATAATCGTAGTCGTCGTGTTCATACTCATGGTTGTGGTTAAATTCGGGGGCAACTTCGTGGTTTAGGGGTTCGGGTTCTATGGGGATGGATTCTTCGGGGATTTCTGGAGGTGTATCGATGAAGGTGAGTGCCCTGGCGGTGGATGTGGGCGCACCGCAGCGGTTTTGTAGGTGTCCCCAAGTGAGAGGCCCTACTATTCCGTCGGGCGCAAGCCCGTTGGCACGTTGATAATTGATTACGGCTGCCTGGGTTAGCGGGCCAAAGGCTCCGTCTTCTGCCAGGCCTGCGTTGGTTACGCGGTTTAGGCAGGCTTGAATTTGACGCACATGGTCGCCTCGTTCGCCTAAACGTATCAAAAACCCTGGGTAGGCGCCCATTCCCGTGCCATAGCAAATTGGCATCAACGCACCCCAGGTGAGTGGGCCAACGATACCGTCAGGGTTGAGTCCTCTGCTGCGCTGGAAATTCATCACGGCTGCTTGGGTTAGCGGGCCGAAGATTCCGTCTGTGGTCAGCCCGGCGTTGTTCACCCGATTTAAGCAACGTTGGATGCGCTCCACATCTGCCCCGCGAGAACCCACGCGAATCAACTGCCCGGGATACGGTGGAATTCCACCAGGGGGAGGAGGTGTTGGCGGTGTTGGCGGTGTTGGCGGCAACGGCGGAACAGGAGGCTCCGGCGGCGATGGTGGCAGGGTTACATTATCGCGAATTCGCCAATATACTTCGTACATTCTGCGCCAGGTAAGCGGGCCTATTACCCCGTCGGGGTTTAGGCCGAATATCCGCTGGAATTCCCGCACGGCAGCGGTGAAGTCGGCAGTAAAGCTAGAGTTTTGTGCCACCACTGGTATGCTGTGGTAAAATTCGGCAATGAAATTCATCATATATTGTGCGCGGCCAACCAACGTGCCGCGCGAACCCTGGCGGATAATATCCGTAGGCGGAGTGCGCCCTATTCCAATGACTATGCCTTCGCTGGTGAGTTCCCCAAGACTCTTAACCGCAGAAAAAGCGCGCGAAATATTATTCCAGGTTGCCCTGTCTACCACGCCGGTTGGGGTGACTGTTCCCAAAGAGCGTATGCCTTGGAATGCCCGCACTGCGGCCTCTGTTTGCGGGCCGTAAACGCCGCTTGGGTTGGTGATTTCCGGGATGGCAGGGAAGTTGACCCTAATGCGATTGAGCCAAGTTTGCAATGATCTAACCGCGGTGCCGCTCATGCCGGGGCGCAGGGTATAGCCCGGGAAGGATTCGACTACGCCGCCGATGTTGTCTGTTTCCACGATTTGAACGTCGTTGGGGTAGAAGCGGCGCAATATCTGCAGCGCGTTTAGCCCCTGATTAGCCAGAGTAACGGTACTCCACTGCCATAGGCCGGGGCAGGTAGACCTTCTGCCGTCGCAATATTCGGCGAAAAATGGCTCCAGGAAGCCTTCGCGGCGGATGAATCGGTTGAAAATCTGATCGACCATGCGGTCAATGCTTGCGAAGATTTGTCCGTTTTCCACAAACATTTGGTCGAACTGGGTGCTGTTGGTTATGTCAAACCGATGGCCGCGCACCCGGTACCATTCCGTAAAAATGCGGTTCAAAGTAAGCGAGATAATGCAATAAATATTCGCCTCCAAAGACGCGGGCGGCCATGTGGAATAAATCTCGTGGCTGGCGGCGTTTTTTATATAGTAGGTGAACGGCACGCGCACATTGCGTGCATTTGGGTTATCCGGCCGCCCCAGGTGGACAGTGATATATTCCGGGATAATTACCTCGCTCAACACCCGAGTGGTATCGCCGGGGCGGTCCATTTGCCGGGGTTCGTCGGATACCAGGTTGTGGGGCGGAGTATTGTATTCCACAACCTGGCCGTCCTCCAAGGCTGGCACCATGTTGATTGGCACGATGCTGGTTTCCGTGTCCAAAATCTCCACGCCGTGGACTATCGCGGTCATAAAACCCTTGGCCTCTGCCTTTACATCGCAGACGGAATATGGAATGCCGTCAAAACCCGGGTCTGTCGTCAATTCCACCGCAGGTGCTTCCAGCGGGACTGCCTTGGATATCCCGCTTTCATCTGTTGTCATCTCGTATAAAATGTTGTCGCCGTTGAACACGGTAATTTTTGCGCCGGGTACGGGCAGCGCATCTTCGGCTGTAGTGGTTACGACTTTCAAAAAACCTGTTCCCATCTTTGCCTCCTTGGTTTTTGCATGAGAAATAGTCCATCTTATGCCAGGGAATGGTTGGCCTGTTACTGCGAAAAAATTCAGTTGGTATAAATTTTATACCAACTGAATTTTTTTACAAACAGGATGCGCAGCAAACCCTTGTATAATCACGTTTGTGCACGAGAGCATCTGCGGGTATCAAGTAAAAACCCTTGATAGGCAACTCTGTTTTTTTGCATCACTTGTGTTACAATAAAGACCGACTACATAAGAAAAGGATGACCCCTATGCAACCCTTCATTCACCTACACGTTCACTCGGAATATAGCCTGCTAGACGGCAGCGCGAAAATAAAAGAGCTAACCACTCGCGCCAAAGAAATGGGCATGGACAGCCTAGCCATCACCGACCATGGGGCAATGTATGGTGTAATCGACTTTTACAAATCGGCGTTGGATGCAGGAATCAAACCCATTTTGGGCTGCGAAGTATATGTTGCGCCCGGTTCGCGCCTGGCGAAAGAACGACGGGACGAAGGCAACTATCACCTTGTTTTGCTTGCGGAAAATGAGGCGGGTTATCGCAATTTAATCAAGCTGGTGTCGTTGGGTTTTACCGAAGGGTTTTATTACAAGCCCCGCGTAGATATAGAGCTGTTGCGGCAATACAGCAATGGGCTCATTGCCCTAAGCGGATGCACTTCCGGCGTGGTGACGAAGGTTTTGCTTAACCAGGGCTATGAAAAAGCCAAGGAACAAGCCTTGTTATATAATGAAATCTTTGGCCAGGACAATTTTTTCATAGAGCTGCAAGACTATGGCCCGGGGGAACAGCGCGAGGCCAACCCGCAGCTTATTCGTTTATCGCAAGAGACGGGCATCCCCCCGGTTGTCACCAATGACGTCCACTATATTCAGGCCGACGACGCAAAAGCCCAGGATATTCTGCTGTGCATCCAAACCCAAAAAACCGTCCACGACCAAGACCGCATGAGCATGATATCCGTGTCGGATCAATTCTACTTAAAATCCCCTGCGGAAATGTATGAACTGTTCCCCTACGCCAAAGATGCATTGGAGAACACTCAAAAAATAGCAGACCGCTGCAACATTGATATAAAGTTTAACGATTACAAGCTGCCCGTATTCGACGTGCCGGATGGCAAAGATGCGGCGGGTTATTTGCGCGAATTATGCGAAGACGGCCTTCGCCAAAGATATGGCGAAAACGCGCCCACCCACCAAGAGCGGCTGGATTTCGAGCTGGGCATAATCATAAACATGGGCTTTGTGGACTACTTCCTTATAGTGGCAGATTTTATACGTTATGCCCGCGACAATAAAATCATGGTAGGCCCCGGGCGCGGCTCTGGCGCAGGCAGCATTGTGGCCTATGTACTTAGAATCACCGACGTGGACCCCATTCCATACAATTTGCTGTTCGAGCGGTTTCTAAACCCCGAGCGCATTTCCATGCCGGACTTTGATATAGATTTCTGCTATGAACGCCGGCAGGAAGTCATCGACTATGTTATAAGAAAATACGGCGACGACCATGTTGCCCAAATAATCACCTTTGGAACAATGAAGGCCCGCGCCGCCACGCGTGACGTTGGCCGGGCATTGGCCATGCCCTATGCCGATGTTGACCGCATAGCCAAAATGATCCCGGCAGACCTGGGCATGACGTTGGCAAAGGCTCTTGAAATTTCCCCGGAACTGAAAAAAGCCTACCAAGAAGAAGACGACACACGCGAGCTGATGGATATGAGTATGCGCCTGGAAGGCGTGCCGCGCCATTCATCCACCCATGCGGCGGGGGTTGTAATCTGCGACAAGCCCGTAAGCGAATACATTCCGCTCAACACCAACGACGGGGTTGTGACAACCCAGTTCCCCATGGGAACGGTGGAGGAACTTGGCCTTTTGAAAATGGACTTCCTGGGGCTTAGAACCCTTACGGTAATACGCATCGCCGCAGAAGAAGTGGAACGCGGGCGTGGCACAAAAATAGACCTGGACAACTGGACGTACGACGACCCAAAAGTATATGAAATGATATCTCAGGCAAAAACCAGCGGTGTTTTCCAACTGGAAAGCGGTGGCATGACCTCATTTATGAAGGAGCTTCAGCCCGAAAGTCTGGAGGACTTAACCGCCGGAATATCTTTATACCGCCCCGGCCCTATGGATTTCATCCCCAAATATGTAAAGGGCAAGCGCAACCCGGCAAAGGTCACGTACATGCACGAAAAGCTAAAACCCATATTGGAAGCCACCTATGGCTGCATAGTGTACCAGGAACAAGTAATGCAAATCGTGCGTGACCTGGCAGGCTATAGCCTGGGGCGCAGCGATTTGATTCGCCGCGCAATGAGCAAGAAAAAAGCCGATGTAATGGACGAAGAGCGCAAAAATTTCATCTACGGGCTGGAAGATGAAAACGTGCCGGGCTGCGTCAAAAATGGCATACCGGAAAAAGCTGCAAGCCAAATCTTTGACGCAATGACAGACTTTGCTGCATACGCATTCAACAAGTCCCACGCGGCGTGTTATGCCGTGGTTGGCTACCAAACCGCATGGCTAAAATGCTATTATCCCGTGGAATTTATGGCGGCCATTATGACATCGGTAATGGATTCTGCCGACAAAGTAGCCGGGTACATTCGCGAATGCAAAAAAATGAACATCACCTTGCTTCCGCCGGATGTAAACGAGGGGTTTGCGGCGTTCAGTGTATCCGGTGACAGCATCCGCTTTGGGTTATCCGGCATAAAAAACGTAGGGCGCGGCGCGGTTGACGCGCTTGTTGCCGAACGAGAAAAAAATGGGAAATTCACAGGCATAGCAGACTTTATTAGGAGAATGAGCAGCGGGGAGGTAAACAAACGCTGTCTGGAGAGCCTGATACGTTCCGGCGCGTTTGATTCGCTGGGTGGCAAGCGTTCTCAGTATGTTGCGGTGTATGCCAACATCATGGACGGCCTGGCTCAAACAAAAAAAAGCACCCTGTCCGGGCAGCTTTCGCTGTTCGATTTTGCACCGGAGGAAGAAGCCCAAGACATGCAAGGCGACGAGCTGCCAACCCTGGCAGAATTCCCAAAACGGCTGCTTCTTCACGACGAAAGGGAGCTGTTGGGCGTGTATATAAGCGGCCACCCCCTGGCGGAATACGAAAGTGCATTGAGCACCCGCGCCAACACCACCACCCTAGATTTTTTGGCGATTGACGCAAGCGACGAAGGCGAACCCACCGGGCGCGTGCTAAAAGATGGCGACGCAATAAAATACGGCGGCATGATAACCGCCAAAAATGTAAAGTACACCAAGGCAGACAACAAAGCCTTTTGCTTCCTAACCGTAGAAGATATGTATGGCGCAGTTGAAGTAATAGTTTTCTCCAAAATGTACGAAAAATTTGGGGCGCGGCTGCAGGTGGAGCAAGTGGTAATCATCCAAGGCAAAGTAAATTCCCGCGAAGATGAAGCAACCAAAATAGTAGCTCAAGACATATTGTTCTACGACGACATCCCCGATGTGGAAAAATCCATTTCCGCGCCAAGCCCACAGACCTTCTGGATAAAGGTTCCTAAAACCAGCACCGCCCCTCTTAAAAGCATAACGGATATATTAACCGCCCACCCCGGCCAGACTCAGGTAATGATTTACAATGAAGCCCAAAACAAGAAATTCCTTGCAAACAAGAATTTCTGGGTCACTATCAGCGACGATTTGATATTCAAAATGGAGGGGTTGCTGGGTAAGGGGATGGTTAAGGTTACGCAGCGGTAGGGGGTCAAGGGGGTTTGCTTTTGAGTTACCCCATTTTTTCATCATTGCACAACCCAATTGGTTGCAAATTTCTACCAGTTAGGGATTCACAAAACTATACACTGGGCAATATTATATACAAGCAACAATCGTTGCGCCTGCTTTACCCGCCAAATTGCTTAGATGGGGGCAGCGCACCTGGTTTTGGATCCGGCCAGGTATACGCGCCCACGCTAGCACCATTCTATGTGATGAGGCACAACCTGGGCCCCGGTTTACATTTCAAATAAAAAATACGTAAGGCAGAAAAGGCGGAATTGCGTAAACGGCGCAACTGCCTTGCTTTGTGTGGAGTTTATACATATGCGCCATGGGTGGCAACCGTTTTGTTATTGCGATTTCAAACATGCAAGAGGACAGCGAATACACCGCCGACTTACTCCGCAATCTCACCTCCGAGCGAAACAGAAACAATGCCCTCGCCAACAAAGTGGCATTCCAAAGCCCGAATAGGGGTAATTCAGCTACTAGGTTTCACTTTTGTGGATTTCTTTAATTGTTACACTATATCTCAAATAGATTTTTCAATAAACATAGTAAATCGTCCAGCAAAACACTTTCCACCATTTAGCCTCGCAACATTTCTTCTATCTGTTCATTTTCAATACGTCTTTGCCAAACATCAATGTCTTCAGTAATTTTTTGTTTATGCTGTAAGTAGTCTGCGCCTACAAAGTGTGGCAACAGTCCTTCAAGAAAGGTGATTCGCTCTTCCATGTACGGTATCATGCTACCCATGCCTCCCCAACTAGATTCCTCAAGAGGTATATTGACGAAAGCATCAAATTCCATATTGGCTTTTGTAAAAGTCAAAATATGCTGTTTCCGCCTTTCGACTGACAAAGAACCTATTGCACTAAAAAGGGGACGCATTCGTTCTTTATCATCACAGTTTTTACGAATATACTGCGTTAGCCATTCATCTTGACGAACGATTGTACTTGTATTTTCTTCTTTATAACCTAGTAAAGTTCCAACATATTCACCTTGACGAAACCAATAAAAATTATCCCCTTTATCAAAAATATGTTCAATAGCTTTATTCATAATACTGATGTAATCTCCATTTTTCCATAGACTTGATAATCGTCTAGTGTCATAAGAGTCGTATCTTTGCTCTTTGGAAATCATATCCTGTATATAGTCTTCTAATATTTGCGGATAAACAGTATAAATTGCGCTCAAGAAACCTCCGTAATAATCCGCTCCCCGGCTCGCTGATAGCATTTTAATATAAATCTCTGATAATAAATCATAATGCTCACGAAATTTCGACACTATTTCACTCCACCTAACATCATTTGTATCAAAATCAGAACCAAAATAGATATCTACAATAAACGGTGAATACTCCATCTTTTTAGCAATGATGCGACAGCATTTTACAAATGCCTCTTCGTCAAATTTTTCGTACTTATCAATGAAATCTAAAGGCCTATACCGCGATTTTGTTAAAGCACCTTCGTTTGCTTTTAAGAAGTCATAAAGTAAATGCAAATGCTTTTCTTCTAATTTGGCTTCTGGTAAACAATAAAAATATGCGTACATCCATGTGTTTTTGGCGGTATATTCGTAACTATTTAATATTGTATAGACATCACACTCTGGCAAGATTTCAAATAGCTGTGAGACGATAATATTTGGGTATAATTCTAAGGGTGCATTAACACTCAAATAATATTTAACTGCATCAACATAGAGGTCAGTATTTGACTCGATTGATGAAAAAACGCATGATAATCCGTTTCCTGACATATAAATATTGGATTCGCCCATGCACTCAACCTGCGAACATACATCTATTATTTCTTTTATTTTTGAAAAGTCACAATCGGAGACGTAGCTTTTAATGGCTGCTTGTTTAAGCTCTTCTCCTCGTTTATAGTCATATTCATACCTTTCTCCGTTCAACAAGTTGAAAATTTGTAAACTTAAATGAGATTTATATTCCATAAAATATGTGCAGTTTTGCTTGAAGCGAGTGAGCGTGCGACGAAGTTGCTGGACAATAAGGCAATCACGAAAGTTATTAGGATCATAGGTTTCATCAACCAGTTTAGTTATATGCACAACATCATTTTCAATGATCCCCAAGTTTAGCTTTTCGAATGTAAAACTGCCGTATTTTTCAAGTATGTGTCCTATTTCATAATGGTAACGTGGATTTTTAGACAACTCAGCTAAATACCCCCAGATAAGGTTCCGATAATTTTTTGCTCCTTCAGTATCCGAAAGAGGAATCTTATACATAACAAAAGAATTGCCTCCTCGTCCGCTCTCCGTAGATTCGTGGACTAATTTCAAAAGCGTTTTCGATATTCGAATGAACATAATTGAAATGAGGTGATTTGTCCAATCATCAGAATGTGCATAAATTTTTTCTATCAAACGAATTTGAGTATAATAACCGCATCGTTCTGACTCTTTAGACACCCCCATGCCGTTAATTATTCCAAAATATGTGTCCATAAATAGGTCTGGACGTTTCTTTAAGTATGTGAACAATAAGTCTAAAGCAGAATCTAAATCAATCATGTCTGCGTATCCAGACAAAATCTGTATTATTTTGTTGTCCACGGAGTTGTTATTACCTTTCTTATCAAAGTCAATTGTGTCAACATCAAACTCAACAATGTTCTCGGAATCAATATGCTCTTTTAAGATAATTAATGTTTCTGTCGGATTAAGCGGGTAAAAGGCTTTAACAAAGTCAAAAAAATGCTCATCGTTGTTTTCCTTTAAGTCCTTCCATATGTCTTTTACCGTTTTTTGAACAAAATCGTGCATTTGCTTAGAACTAAATATATTACCTAAAACATTTACAGCATTGATAACCCGTCCCTTGTGTATATTAAAGCAGTGCTTTATCATAAATTCTAGTGAAATTATCTTTTGGTCAACAAAAACATGTTTAATTAAGTAGTTCGAGAGACATTGTTCTGAAAATCTAACAGCCTTGTCATTGTAAATATCAACTATTTCAATATCGTGAAGTGTTTTTATACATGAGGCAAACTCCTTTTCCGTTAAATCCGTCTGCTCAAAGACAGGAGTTAACGAATCCAAGTGTTCCAAATGCAACGACCCTAAAAACGCAACAATTCCAGCGGAGGATAGAATCTTTTTATTCGATTGCAAAATATTATTTTCATATAGGTACTTTCCATAGTAGTTTTCATACAATTGTGATGCGTCATTAATTGAATCAAGCCTGTTTGCCTCCAAAGCGATTTTTCCTGCAAGTATTGCTATTCTAGAGTTACCTTCAGCAATGCGAGTTATCTTATCAATATAATTTTTGTTTAGGATTCCCAAATTTTCTTCGATTAGTTTTCCAATTTCTTCGTCTTTCAATTTGTTAATCTGTATTACTTCAGGACGGACAATTTCGCATATATCTCTGACTACTTTAACTTTTGCATATTCACGAACAGTGATAATAATTTTTACATCGTACCCACTCTTTTGTGAATGTTGAACTACATGCTCAAGTCCTGTTAATTGGTTTGCATCGTCAACGAGTAAAATATACTTTCCCGGCACGCTAAGAAAAGCCCTCAAATCTTCATAAACAGGAAGGCCATTAC
>Ga0123355_10019822_pt1 | contig 10716 bp, 11 predicted proteins | sample TergutEmb28metaG_3_FD_89872 | JGI IMG/M metagenome (GOLD analysis project Ga0123355, IMG submission 89872) | Embiratermes neotenicus P1 segment gut microbial communities from Petit-Saut dam, French Guiana - Emb289 P1 | ecosystem: Host-associated > Arthropoda: Insects > Digestive system > Gut ...
AATCACCGCGCTTATCAAAAGCGGCAGAGCGTCAACGATGCCATCTATAAGTGACATCAATATTCGTATACCAGCATCTATTATCATAGGCAAATTGTTTACAATCGCCCTGATTATAGAATTAATCAGATGGATAACGAGCTGTATCAATCTCGGGAGCATATCAAGTATGCCGTTTATAAGGGCAGTCAGGATATTTATTCCTGCCTTTATAATCTCCGGCAAAAACCTTGTCACAGCTTCGATTAGTTTCATCAAAACTGTTATGATTGCCTCTATAATTAATGGCAATGCCTTTAAAATACCATTTATAAGAGCAAGCAAAAGCTCGATTCCGGCTTCTATAATTTTTGGCAATACCTCGAAAATGCCGTTCAGTATCGCGAGCAGAATTGAGATACCCGCTTCAAGCAGCATAGGGAGTTTTTTGATGATAATATCAATCAATCCGGTTATAAATTCTATCCCGATTTTGACAAATTCGGGTATCATTGATACAAGATTTTTTATAACCTCGCCCGCAACGCCTAAAAAACTTCGGATTTTTTCCGATACGCCGCTCACGAACTCGCCGACTGATTCCCTGTTCCTGAATAACGCTGTGAATAGTGCTACTAAGAATCCAATCGCTATCGCCCATTTCAAGAACGGGTTTTTCGCGAATAATTTACCTACAACGCCAGTCGTTTTCCCTACTCCTAAGAGCGTTTTTTTCAAGCTTCCGAATGCCAGCCCGATTTTACCCACTACAGCCGCTATTTTCAATGCCTTGAACGATACGAACGCGCCTGTTACTACTGCCTGAGTAATACCCCACTCGTTCATCTGCGCGACAATCCGCGTTATAATATCAACTGTCCGTGTCAAGTGCTGTATAAATGCCGGAAGTCCGACAGTCACAAGCCATTCAAGCCCCGCTTTTGCCGCGCCTGCGAAAGCGTTCTCGCCCTCTTTGCCGATATCCCGAAACGGTCTGATAATCTCGACTAACAGCCGCCCAATAGCATCAAGCAAGCCTTGGAATGCGATGATGCCGCCGTTATCCTTGAACAAATTCCATATATTGATTAAGTGCCGCCAAATGCTGCCCAGCAGCGCGTCACCACCATCAAGATATGTATAAAAATCATCAAGGAGCAGTAACGCCACTGTTAAAATCGCTATCAGCTTGCCGATAGGTCCGGCGCGGATGAACATAGAAAAAGCGGCTATTGCCGCCGCCGCTATCTTCAATTCTTTGGGTATCATGTCAAATATTCGCCTGACTGCATTGAATATTGAGTTCGCGCCTCGAATAACCGTCATGCCAAGTCGGACAATCCCCGCCATAAACTGTGCTGCCTTGTTCGCCCATCGCGGTATGTTTTGGATAATGCCATCATTTAACCCGCTGAAAATATTCTGAAAATTTCTCATAGGTTCTTGCAGATATTTAACAAGATAATGACCTATCCATTGAACGGCGTGTGTTCCCGATTGTCTTAATCGGGCGAACTCAACGCCGATTTCGCGGATTTGATTTAATCCTCCAGAAAAATCAGGCGGCTGTAACTTCTCCGCGTCGCGCCTCAGACGCTCGAAAGTGCTTGTGAGTTCAGGACTTGCCGCGACCTCGTCCATCGTCCTGCCCATAGCGTTAAGTGCCGACCTTGTCTTAAAGGCTTCTTCGCGGCTTACTCCGAGGCTTTGGGCAAGCTCATTGACTTCATCGTCAACTCTTGTCAAGTTGCGCATGAACTTCGCTACACCAAGATTAGCGGCGAGGAATATTCCGCCTACAAAAGTACCTGCTTTTGCAGCAGATTTCGCGAATCTTGATATATTCGACTGCGAACGTCTGAGCGTGTTCTGCAACTGACCAGACATATTATCCCGCATACCCAGCGCAACAAGGTAATTCCGCAATACATTATTTGGCATAAATTAGCTTACCCTCCTCTCTGAGATTTCGCCCTGAACTTTTCGTAATCTTGCTGCCGACGCTCATTCTCTGCCTTAACCTGCATGACCTCTAAAATATCAAGCAAATCATCAAGCGTATATGTCCCGTCCCATGTTTCATGTTGCCGCCAATATCCCGCTATTACAGGTGCAAAAAGCAAATCGTCTACGTTGCTGCATCTTGCGATTGAGTATCCGAACCCCTGATGTCCGTTACCATCGAAGTCAAGCGGTCTCCGACGAAAAAACTTCCGATACTCCAAATAAGGCTCTCGGCAACGAGGCGTATCGCGAGAACATAATCATACTCCACACCCTCAACTCCGTAAGTTCCGTTCGCATTTTTTACTCTCGCGTTGCCTGCCGGAAGTCGCTCATAGCAGTTAAGCAAAGCCCTGTTAAATATTGTATCAATATCGTCGTCAGAAACCAATTCGAGAGCTCTTGTAATATTGGCAACGTTCAAAAGCTCCCAAATCTCGTCTTCGCTCGTTTCGCCGCTTGTAAGTTGAGCAAACTTTTCAGGGGAAATAAAGTCCTCGAAAGCGGGTAACAGCTTTGCTATTGCGAGCCTCGCGGTCTTTATCCCATCATTTGCCGGATATTTTGATATACAAAACGTCCTGCCCTCGATGTCAATATATTTGTTTATCTCTGTTGATGCGTTCATATAAAATCACCTCAAATTTTTATATATTTTTTAATATTCTCGCATACGCGCCGACATCAGCGTCCATGAAACCATCTGCCCCTGCGCTTGATATCCTTTATCTCCGCGCTTTTGGAACGTTACGCCTGCCGCGTCATGATTAACTTTCATAGCCGGGGAGTACGCCATAACACCCATCTTTGCGTATTCACTCGAACTTGCTCCCTCTAAATAATTGAAGGCTTTCGTAAGCCATTGGTGTAATTCTGAGGTCTGTTGCGCTTCAATTACGATTGTGCCATTAGTGGCTTTGATTTTAGAAATCATCACCGTGCCGTCCGCGCCGTTTTCATGTTCTGTTACATCATTCGTCATAGCGAAAGTGATACTTCCGACCCCTGCTCCATTCACATCGAAAACGCCTATGGACGGGTGCTTTAAGGTACAGGATATATCCTCAAAAGAATAAGTGCCATAACCTTCACCCATAAAACAATACCTCCTTGAAAATTTTCATTATTTCATCTATATTTTATCTATTCACATCAATCACAACCATAGCGGTGTGGATAGCTCCCGCGAGCTTAATCGGCGTATAAATCGGCGGAGCTTTCCGAGCGTCCCGGTCAGCTTGCGGCTGCTCATCAATAGGCTCTGATAAAATCAGATACCCGTCAACAAGCATAGCGTTCGTGTCCAGTGCCAACCAATCCGGCGTAAGCCAAATTTGTCCGCCTGTCCACCTGCCGGGCGCGATAAAGCCAATTAACCGCGCCCTTTCAAGCGACGGCTTTATAGCGAGCTTTAAATCGTTCATGCCGCCCTCTGTCTGCCATATTTTCGGGCGCGAGCGCATCACATCTATAACCGCAAGCTGCATATCGTTGACGAGCATATCAAGATTGATAACTTCGTCAAAATACACGCCGTCAGCCATAACGCCGTTCTCATACATCGGGTACGCGCCGCCCGTGCCTCTTGCGGCGTAATAGTTCGCGTTGACTGATTTTAAATAATCGGCTTGTTCAGGTAACAACTCGTCAGGCATAAGTCCGATAATAGTTTTGTGCATGAGCGTGTACGCGCTGCCGCTTGTACGTGTGTTCGCCCCCATCGCATACCCCATAATCCCCGCAACAGCGTCGGGAGTTTTGGAATACATCCCGTGAGTACGCCTGCGGGACAAAAGCCGCAACGTATTAAATATATTTCCGTCCCCGGTTGTTAAATCATCACAAGTGAACATATATGCAGACGTCGGCATGGCAGTTTGTATAAACATAGATACATCAAGCACGTTATCAAAAGACGCGCCGCATACCGTGACAGCATACCAATCTGTATTTTTGACGCGGCAATCCATAACCGCCGCTGTGACCGTTTCTGTCGGTCCGGTTGTGGAAGTGGCGACACTTGCAACATCGAATGTCGCTCCTGTCCCCGTGCCGCCTGTTGCGGCTTCTGCAGTTAATGTGACGTCGCTATCTCCACTTGTTGGGGACAAGGCAAATGCCGTAATAGCACCGCTTCCGTCAACCTCTGTTACTTTGGCTGTGAATGTACCGAACGCAAGTTCATCATCAATAGCATAACCGCTCCCGCCAACTGCAATCGAGCCATTGTAACTATAGTTGATAACTTCAACCTCGGTATTATCCCAACGCCCAACAGCGACACGTGACGGGCTTGGCTGTTGCTGGCAATATAATGCCACCGCTTTGTATTCCGGCATATCTTCCGTAAATCCGTCGGATATCATGCTCGTTAGAGCCATGGAAACAGCGTATATTTTAACTCTGTCCTTGGCGCTGATAACATCTGATGTGCCGACAATCAGCCCAATGTTAAACCCGTCCCTGATGGCTGCCCTCGGCGAAAGATTGACAATTATATCAACAATGTCTTCTAATGGCAATGACATGAAATCAACTCCTTTGTTTTATTGTTCGGGATTCTCCCGATTCACTGTTATTGTTTCGATTGTTTCCTCGCCGTTTATGACGGCTTTAACGGTTATATTGACGTGTTCGATTGTTCCGGCAATGCTTTCAAGGCGAACATATTCGTTGAACACCGCCGTAAAATCACACCTGTTCCACCACTCATTATTCAACAATTCGGGAACACGCCGTATCGCCGGAACATCCGTCACCAGCGCGAAATTATTTTGCTTTAAAAAACGCCGTAAATCCGGCGTGAATAGTCCATCGCGTATTTTCCGTGCATTTTCGTAAGCATATTTTCCGTAATTGCAGAAAGTGACCTCGTGAACATCGGTATGCTCATCAACAAGCACCAAATCGCGCCCACCTCTGTCCTCGTGTCGCCTATGCCGCTGACGATTATATGAATCATCTCGCGGGATAATAGTGACAACACAAATCTCTTTGCCCTTATCATTTTTTGTGATAGGAGCTAAATCATTATCCTGTTCGCCCAGCCTCGAACCCCACGGAAACCTGACGCGCCCCTGATTTTTCTTTGCACTTGGGTCAAGCTCAAATATTTTCAGAATAGCAAGTCTGAAAATATCTTCCATTTCCTCAACCGTTTTAGTCACTTCTGCCATTACTGCTCAACTCCTACCGCTATTTGATACCCGTTTCTGCTCCAGTCTAAAACTTTGATTATTTTATACTGGTTTCCACGCCATTTAATACGGTCAAAAATGACTTGGCTTTCGTCGTCTTTACTGTCGGATTCCTGCGTCATATAAAAAACATTCGGAGAAGAACAATAAAAACTCACTGAAACGCTCGTCCTGTCATTTTCCGGCAACTGCTGTAACGTATCTTTGTCTGTAGGCTGTACCGCTCCGCGATAATTTAGGGTTTTAGTGCCAGTTACTTCAAATCGCCCTGCGTTCCACTCTCCCGTTTGCCGTATGACCTCATAATTTTGTGCGAAATCCGGGTCTCTGACTATCTGCGATACATCAATCATGATTCCTTCTCCTCAACGACATAGATTATAGATTTGCGAAGCTCGCTCGTATCAATGAGCGGCTTGGCAGAGCCTTTCCGCTCGATTGTTTCAGGCGTGTTTGCTTTCCAAGAATTTTTCGGATTATCAAACCAGTCTCGCGCCGCATTCTGTCCGCGCATACCCGCTTTTTCGAGTGCTGCCATCATACCGCCCTCGTTGCCGTCCATCGCCGCTTGCGCCGCCTGCCCGAGCAAATCACCGATAATATTTTTATCATCCTCGATTGCGGGTTCTATGACAGGACGCGCGGGGATATTATTGACAGCCGAACCGTGAGTGTGGATATACAGCAGCTGGGCGTTATTTATGCCGTCGCCATCTTGCCGCGCTCCCTCATCTTCGGGGATTCCGATAAGCACCTCGGTATTTTCCAGCTTCTCCAAGGCGGCAAATATAGCGTCCATATCTGCATCTTGTCCTTTTGCGTCACTTACCACACGAATATCAATCATAAAACCAACTCCCAATTCCTACGGCAAATAAATTGTGCGCGGACTGACAAGCCTTGCAAGCGTAGCGAACTGCGCTCCGTATTCCGTGCTTAAAAACTCGCCCCACTCTTCCAATCCCTGTAATGCCTGCTCAAAATTATATGACACAGAAACGCCACCAACAGACTTTGAAGCCACAAGTCCCTTTGTCTGTCCGGCATTCACCACGTCCGCCGCATCGCACCCCGGGTCTACCATCACGCGCATATAAAGCTCGATGAAGTGCGCGACAAATAGGCTGATACCCACTTTCCAGCTATCGCGCCACCGCCATTTTCTCACGCTGCTATGCGCGAACTCTATATACATTTCTACAACTTCCATCGGGATTAACGGTTTTGATTCATCCCCCACTATTTCAGGGTCGGGAACGGTGAAGAAAAACGGATAAATCCGCTTAAAATCCTCTGCGGTGAATGGCGGATTCTCCTCACTTCCTATCGGCGGGACTATCTGCCGTCTATTCGCCGGAAGCCGCCCCACCCTTCGTATCGGTAACATCGGTGCCATCGCCGCCCTCCTCGTCTGCATCGTTGCCGCCAGTGCCATCTCCGCCCGAGCCGTCATCCGCGCCGCCGTTGTCGCCGCCCTCTTTTGACTTTTCGTCATCTTCGAGTTTCTTTAATGTTTCCTCGTTTTTCAAAGCGGCTTCGATTCTCGCCTCAAGAGTTGATTGCTTCATTGTGCTGGCGTTTCTTATTCCAAGGTTTTTCGCTTGCTCTACCAGCGCAGCGAGTTTATCATCGCCTAAAACCTGCTCAAGCGCGGCTTCGGCGGCTTTATTTTCGATAACACTTATGGAGCCCTCTTTTTCAGCCAATTGAAAAAGTTTAGTATTTCTTATCCAATCAGGCAGATTCGGAGAAAAAGCTCCTGCAACTACTAAGACGGACTTACCATCTTTCTCAAACTTAAATGTTTTTTTTGCGTGTACTCTCATAATATTTAAGCCCCTCTCTGTTTTTCAATTTTTTATTATATTCCGTCCATGTACAGCACTGGCTGCAAGAACAAAAATTCGACCTGTGAGAATTGCGCAACAAACGCTGATATAAACGCCAAATTCGCCGCGTCAATACTAACCATAGCCCTATTCAATGCAACGGTCATGCAGAACCTTACTCTATCTACGTTGTTCGCGTAACCTACCATTCTATCCGTGCCGCCTGTTCCTGCACCTGCAACGAACGGAAGTGGTCCGATAAACAACTCTATGCCTTGATTTCTGCCGATATTGTTTTTAAGCAGGTACTCCAAAATAGAGATAGAGCCGCCCTGTTCCGCTACCAAGCGTCTTACCAGCATTGCGTATTTTTCAGGAGGCAAAAGAATATGATTCGCCATGCCCGTTAAGTCATATCCACTCGCTGCCCATGTGTCGGTCATCATCCTGTTTACATCTGCAAGTATCTCTTTCGGCGTGGTGTCCTCAGTCCATTCCGTGCCGCCGGACAATTTTGTCGAAGCCATAACTGTTGTCGCGTATGGATTGTTTATAAGCCCGTATGTCCCGCGTCGTGGAAATCCTGTGTAGACATTTATGTCTAATACCTTGTCATGAGCGAGCTTTATTCCTTTGTTTAAAAATTCCTCAATATTCAGAGCGATTTGCTTGAACTTTTGCTGGTCGAGATAAGAAAGTCGCAAAACCCTCGCCCAGTTGAACACTCTGAATAGGTCTCTGCCCAAATCAGCCTGCATAATCGGGATATTGTTCACTTCCCCAGTTATGATGCCGTCGTCATCACCATCAATAGTCGCGTAATCAATGTTATACGCACTCGTGTATTCCACAAACCCGCCGCCGGTCTTAGCAACTATGTCACGCGGCCACCATGTACTTGTTAGAGGTTCGCGTATTTTAGGGTCGATTTTTTCAAGCTGACCCTCTAAGAATGCCATGCCTCCGGCAACTGCGGCAGAATCAAGAACCAAGTTCCCGCCCTCGCCATAGTCCTTTAAAAAGCCTCTGTTTTTGCTCATAAAATAATCTCCTGTTCCGTTATATTTTTTATATATTTCTGTGCAACACTGCTATTTCAGTTACCATGTTGCCATCAACCCTGTTTGTCGTGAATACAACATTATTTAGCAGCACAGTATTAGTGCCGTCCGCTACCGCTTCAACCTCTCCGACAACGCCTTCCGGCACTGTCGTTGTATCTTCAACAACCCGAACATAAGCGTCGCCCTTTGCTGTTGGAGTTCCGTTGTTACAAGATACAGTCATGTTTCCGCGAGTTAATACAGCCACCTCATCATTCGGGTTATAGAACCCTTGAGAACTGAAATAATCTGTTGACTGCCTAACATTGCGTACCGCAAATCCTATAAAGTTATCGGCGTTAGTATCATCTATAAGTGATACGCTGCCATCATCGTTCAATGCGACGGCCTGACCGAAAAACACTTGAGGGCTGTCCTCTTTTAATCGCCACGCTCCGACGATGTTATCAGGGTTTCGGGATATCGTCCCCGGAAACCCATAATTTAATTTCTCAAATATTACCTTTCCACCCGGCATAAATAATTCCTCCTATTAAAAATTAATCAATTTTTCAATCTTTTTTCATGTAATGCGGATTTCTGCTTTTCGCAATGTTTTCGCCAAGCCCTCTTCCGTTGCTCTCGGTAGTTTTTGCGCCTTGGCGTTTCGCGTCGTTGATGCTTCTTTGCGCCGCTGCACTCTTGGCTCGCTGTATAGCGTCATAGGTGTTCTGACCTTTGGGATTCTTTGGCTTATTAGAGTTCAACAGAGGTGCAGCCAACTTATACATGGAATCCGTGACAGCTTTCTTTTGTTTCTCGTCTTTCATTGCCGCCACGATTGGCTTCATGGTCTTAATCATTTGCAAAACCGCTTTTTTATCGGCGATTTCTGTAACGGTTTCCAATTCCTCGGTTTCGTAAGCCTCGTCTTCGAGGTCTTCTTCCGATTCTTCGACTTCTGCAACCGAAAGCGTGACATCTTCCTCATCGGCAGCGTCTTCGCTTTCGCTTGCCTCAATAGCTTTCTCTAATTTCTCAAGAGGGTCTTCATCTTTGGAGTAGCCTTTTTTCATTTCGGAAACCTCATCCCTCAAGCACTTGATTTCCTTTAGAAGCTCCGCCATCGGGTCATCACCCTCATCGTTGGTTTTAGCGGAATTATCATCCGCGCCGTCTTTTTTCTTCTCGTTTTCAGCAATAATGACTTTTGCTACTTCGCTGGCTTCATCGGGGTCTTTGGTTAAAAGTTCGATAGCTTCCGCAAGCTCCTCCGGCTCGGCATCTACGGCGAACGTTTGAATTATTTTCGCTACTAACATTTGCGTTTTTGATGCTTTAGACATAGTTTTATTCGCTCCTTTTTTAGAATTTTTATTTATATAATCTTCGGCTCTCGAAGATGTTACCGTGTTTTTGTCTCTTATGCTTACGTTGCCTCCGGCACGCCCGTCATCGACAAGGGCGACATGATTACCGCGTATTTTTCTTTGATATATTTTGCCGTCATCGCTTGTCACGAACTGACAATTATATCCACAGGATATTTCACGCTTACCGTTTTCGACTTGCTCGGCGGCAATTTTATCATATATGATAATGTCAGCGATTAATTTATCCTTGTCACTGCCAGTGCCGCGCCTTACGTTTGTTGCATGACCTTTGCTGTAGCTCACGTAATTTTCGGCATTAACTCCGCTCTGTGGGTGTTCGTCAGTGAACGGCTTGCCCTCGAAGCTCGCGATTGATGCGGGGTCGAAAACTTCTTTTTCCTCGCGGATTACCTTGAAGACTTTGTTAGGGTAATCATCAATCCCTAATTCGCTCCCCAAATAATCCTGCGTTCCAACTTTTGCAATCGGAACATTCCGGCAAATCAAAAAGCCCTCTGGTGTTCGAGAAATGTTTTCGCTTATCCTCGTTCCATAAAAGGCTTTACCATCAAAGCACATTCTTTCGTTTTTCGCGCCGAACATATTTTTCAATGTTTCGGGCTTATACATTTTCATCACCTGCTTACATAAAGATAACGCCCCAAGGCGTTTTAATGTTTCGTGCCTTTCACAAGCACCGTGATTCCTGTTATATTCACCGTGCTTGAACTCGTGTTGTTTAGTATCGCTCTCACGCCATCCGTGATAAATGGGTCGTCCGTGTTGAATGTGTAGCTCTCGAAGCAAATACTTTTGGAATCGAGAGTTCCCATACTAATAACTCCGCGCTCTGCGGCTGTGATATCAACCCCCGAAACTGGACGCACAAGTGCGACGCTGAACTCGCTCAAGCTACCCGGTCCGACTCCCGATATAGTGCCGGATAACCTAACATCTATGGTCAAATCAACATAACCATCAATGGCGGGGAATACCAACGCGCCGTTAGCGGTGATATCCCACAAATCGGCTGTAGTATTGGCAATTCGCTCTATGCTTGTCGATAAATCGAACCCTTGAAGTAAATTCGCAGTGCCGCCTGACGGAATATTGATGTTCGCTTGGCGCATCAGCCTGAGCAGATACCCATCAGATCGGAACGCAAGTGCCTCTCCGCCTTCTTCGAGAGCTACTACTCCTGACGGACCTTGCGGACCAACATCACCCTTGTCACCCTTTTCTCCTTGAATACCCTGCAAACCCTGTTGCCCTTGCATTCCTTGCTGTCCCT
>Ga0123355_10019823_pt1 | contig 10716 bp, 3 predicted proteins | sample TergutEmb28metaG_3_FD_89872 | JGI IMG/M metagenome (GOLD analysis project Ga0123355, IMG submission 89872) | Embiratermes neotenicus P1 segment gut microbial communities from Petit-Saut dam, French Guiana - Emb289 P1 | ecosystem: Host-associated > Arthropoda: Insects > Digestive system > Gut ...
GTCATCACCAGGTGTGGTTGTGTTGTCATCACCAGGTGTGGTTGTGTTGTCATCACCAGATGTGGCTGTGTTGTCATCACCAGGTGTGGCTGTGTTGTCATCACCAGATGTGGTTGTGTTGTCTTTACCAGATGTGGTTGTGTTGTCATCACCGCATAACAATAAGACTTATTTTAACTTCACTTCAAATTATGTAATAAGTGTAGGTTAAAAGTGGACAGGGGACTGCGGTAGCACAGTGCTGTGCTACAGATCAGAAGGTCGCTGGTTCGATTCCAGATGGTGTCATTGGAATTTTTCATTGACATAATCCTTCCGATCGCTCTATGGCCCTGGGGTCGACTCAGCCTCTAACAGAAATGAGTACCAGGAGTATTTCCTGGGGGTAAAGGCGGCCGGTGCACAGGGCTGACAACTTCACCACCATCCTGTGCTGTTGTCATGTAATCTGGGTACCTTAACTTCCTGGAACACTCGGGGCCATTCCAGGCCTGTAACGGGACTGCTTTACCTTTACCTTAGGTTAAAAATGGACAATGATTGAAATCTTGGGAGAGAGAACTGTTTAATTTGTCTGGAGTGACGCTTGGTGTGGTGATGTGGTGAGTTTTAATGCAGTGTGTAGGTGATGTGTGGACGGTGTGGTATACTGGTTGCCAACCAGTATACCACACCTTGCCCATTGCTTAAAACATGTGTTGTTATGTAGCTGTTAACTGTAGTTTCTGTACTAAATAAATTGTGAATTATAAAAGATACAACAGTGCATACAATGGCGTTATAGTATTGGTACCATAGCTAATATCATAGATGTGGCAACACTGTGCTATTTGCTAAACAACTCTTTAAACTGTGGTTAAAATCTATATATTAAACATATGTGTGCTCTTGGCTGTGATTGGCTGTTGTTATTTGTGTGTGAGCATTATCGTGACAAAGTGTGTTCATCTCTGTTTATCCAGATGTCTTCAATTTCTTTATATTTCCGGACCCTCTTATCAGCTCAACAATAAACACTACTGAACTCAAGATATTTCCTACAACAAGCACCACAAATGTCGGCATCAGATGAGAAACAGCAAACGGTACAAACATGTCACTGCTGTCGTCTCTCAAATGCCCCGTACTTCTTAAACGAGCCCTATGCTGTAGTTCTGACCAACGGAGTTCCAGAAAACCAGCTTCCAGACAGCGTCGCATGAGTACATTGACTCTGTCCAGAAGGGGATTTCCCTTCTTAAAAAGAATTATTGTATCTGCAGACATAATGATTTCGTCAAAGCTACAGATTGCTTTATTGACATTGACAATCCCCATTTCGCTTGCCAGATAAGATGCGTACATTGGAACTATTATTGAGGCAATGTCACCGTTTGTTATCATTCGTTCAACGCATTTTGTAGTGTCACCAGTCAGCCCTGAGTTTCTTTCGTTCGTTGAACTCGGACAGTTCTTGATTTGGTGCGCTCTGAAGAACTATGTCCAAACCTGGGTTGTAACCATAAACTATATCTGAATTTAGGAGTTCATCTAATGTTTCAATTTTGTTGCCATATTCCGGTTCCACCAGATAAGAAACAAAGAATGCCTGGAACACAGTGCTAATAGCGAAACAATAGCACACGTACAGAAGAAAGAAAACCCTGAGATTGGAAGTTGTGGGCAGCTGTGGAACGGATACTCCCATAAGAACAGCCCAAGCGCTGTAGAAACAGTGGGACAGTGACCGATATGTGTGTGTCTCCCTGAACACAGACCGGTATGGACCTCTGCCGACACACCAGAACACAGCAGTGCTTAGCAGCAGCACAAGACCCATTGTCAACCAGACAGCGAGAAAGTTGTGAGTACCTTTTCCGTTCCTGGAATAGGTTTTGGGCAAGGAAGGAGCATTTTCATTTCAGCGCGTGCGAAAGGGATTGTGGCGTCGTAGGATGACGTCACGACGATAGGAAGTAGTGGAATTGCGCCGGTGACGACGTCGGATAAACCATCTTCGAGGTCAGACAGAACTTTAATGTATGGATCCGATTCAGTGCTTATTGCAGGTGGAAGGAAAATAGTTGTGAGGTTCATTTTTTCAAAAACCAAGACAAGTATGTCAACAGACAAACCTGTCACTCTGTACTCAGTACTGCCGCCATTCTGCATATAATTTTCCGTCAAAATGACGTACGGATCAACTCCTATAGTAGCTACTTCAATGGGACAGTGCGTAAAAATTTTAGGGACTTTAGCAGGGTATAAATACGCATTTTCCGAAAATGTGCCTTTATTTTCAGAGACCCATTGATCTATTAAAATGACCTCTTGAACTTCTCCACATCTTCCAAGTTTATACGGAAACCAAGTGTACAAATCCAACCTGTCAGATCCAGTTCTGTGAGTGCTGCTAGGAGAATTCGTTGGGGGATGTGCTAATTGGTGTGTGACCAAAACCACGACATTGACAATATAGGCCATCTGCCACAGTGTGGAACAGACTTGAACAGCCAGTAAGTTTGGAGGGTCATTAGTGCTGGCAGTTACCACCACAAGGAACTTTCCTCGAGGATTCCATGACGTGCTGTATTTGAGATTCTCCACCTGACTCTCAAGAGTCTCTCTCAGACTCATCACCCCTTCCTGCCACAGAAACAGAATGTAACTGTGGTGCAAAGCTGTTGTGTCTGCAGTCTCATCACCACTGGGTCGAAACAGTTCAATTGGCCATCTTGTTTTCTCGTTTAATGTCTCCAAAATGGCGTTGAGCAACTGCATATCGTCCGCGTGTGACAGAGTTTCTCTTAATGCTCTGGGGGCTACTTCCTGGCTTGAGGCTGGCGGCGAGACGATGAGAGGTTTTCCTGGTGTGAAGTATCTTTGCGCGATGGTTTCCACACACAGGACAGTGTGCAGTTGCTCTGTGGTCAGCGCCATTTCGCTCCCAGCATGCACAGCTCGTATGAATGCAGTAAACCATAATACGCCGATGATGGCCACCATCTTATATCCTTTGCTTCGGATTGTTTTGGTCTGCAACGAGAAAGTGTGTGGGCGTTTAAACGAGTTGATTCATCCGACTTCAGAACTTAATAATACAAGAATATTACTGTCTTTTCTCGAATGTAACGCCGTGATGTCCTGGTAGAAATTTATTAAATTTGGTAGTAAGGTGCTGTTCTTTCTAGTTCGAAGGTGCAGGTAATGCGTGTTCTCCTAAACTTTGGTATCTGTCTACTGCGCAAGGCTGACCTTCTGACAGCAATTTTGTTGAGGTTACAAGAATTTTGGGAAGTTTCGCCATTTCGACTGACCTACATTCGAAATGTTACTCGGAGTTCGTCCATAATTTTGGACACATTTGCCTCTGAAAGAACACTTTCGAAAGCCTCGCTATGTCCCTTACACCACGTACATTATTGAGTTGACCTGTTATTGTGTTATTACTCTCAGTGAACTGTAGTAACTTGCCGTATAGTCTGGTTTGTTCCATAACTATGTACCTTTTCTGAATTTAGGTACATACTTTCTGTCTATATCAGCAGCCCGCCAGGGTGGCGATTAATAATAATAATAATGTTTAATTACTGCAATTGGTTTGTCACCCGGTGGCAGTGGTTATTTTACATGTAAACAAAACATGAAATTGGTTACTACTAAATTTAATTCAGGAAGGCTACATGAGAAGCATGTAGTGGCAACTTGGAATCTTGGGAACCATCTCAGCATTTGCTTTTAGGCACAGGGAAACCAAGAAAAACCTGTGTCGAGATGACCGGTCTGTGCTGTTCATAACTTTTGTACAGAATGACAAATGCTATCAGCCTACCCACATTTGTTTGTAGTGTTTACACGTAAAACTTCGCTTTCTGAAGCATGGAAGCGCATTTCGTTACGGTGTGCACTTGAGTAATTATATTTTTTGCTTTTAGGAGCGAACATTTATTGAATATCCGATAACAAGCGACATTGTTTCATGCACCAGACAAACTAAAGAGAATAGAACGTAACTAAGTTTTTTAAATTAACATCCAAACTACCTTTAAAAATACGAAGTTTAAACAACGAGACACAAAATAGAAGAATTATTTTGGAAATGTGGTGTGCCTGGCAACACTCCGCTCACCCCACACATACGACTGTGCTTCCTCCACTTTCTGAACGTGGTATTTAAATGTTATAACACAACCATATTATTTTATCTGGCAATGAGCATCCCTCTTCATTCCGACCGTTTCGCGTGACGGCTGGCGGTTCGGCGCCCGCCGCTCTTCCAGTGTTGCTTCCGTCGCGGTCAGCGGTGTCAGATCAATGTCTGGCTAAAGGAATGTTTCAGAAGGAGAATCGAAAGCAAATTTGTCCTTCTGCTTGTTTTAGGTTCATGCAATGAAGACGTGTTGGGGGCAACGGAGTGATAGCTCCACGCATTCTTCACATCGGCACTTGGATGAGAGTGGCGAGCTTTACGTCCCCGACCACTTTACCCGGCATTTGTGACCGTCGTTAGTCATTGGAAGGGCGCGACATCCGGTCTGGATGCGGAGAAATCTTTGCTTCTGTCAGGGACAGAATCTGAAATGTCCGGTCTTTCACCAGTAGCACAAGGTAGTGAATAATTTCTTATTTCCCCTATTTAAGGTGCAAAGTCTTGTCACTGATCACCTGGTGCGTAGCAACGGGGAATAATTTTGTGTTTGTACTTGTTAACCGGAAGTCTCTATAGGGCCAAAGAGAAGAAAACCATGGCATTGGTTATGCAGCCGTACTTGGTATTAGTCATGTGTGAGAGTTTTGGGGAAGTTGATACAGAATCAACAAGAAGATGTGTGGGGTAATTCTTTTACTGATCACTGCGGGTGAGCGTTTTCCAATGCATTAGTCACTTCAGGTTTGAGCAGGTGTTGAAAGTTAGATTGTGCACTGGGAAAATTTAGGCAAATTTGAGGTCTGTAGGCACTTAGTGCTTGTGCCAGGCCAACGTATATTAGAGATTAAACCTGCACAAACATAGCAATAATCCACTTTGTCTTGTTTCTGTAATTGAATAAAGCGAGTCACTGTAGTGACTGAGCTACTCGATATCCGTGATCTAAAAATTAAAATCCCAACGAAACGCGTCTATTAAAAATCTGCTATTTACTTTAAATCGGTCGGCGACAGTTTACCTAAAGGGAAAACGATGCAAGGGGAAAGCCACAACTTTAATGAAAACAGAATTTCTTCTCTTTACCACCGCCAACCCGTAAAATAGATTTCTCTCGCGAAGCGCTTATAGAAGATTTTTTTTAAAATAATATAAGCATATATTATTTTTTAGATCCCTTGTTACCACCCTAATCAAGTATGAAAGAACCTTTTAATTTGTTCGATTGCTTGTGAACTGAAGAAAGGGGCAGAAAATTCCTCCGAAACGTGGGTAAATATTTACCGATGACACGACGTCGTATTCGAGGAGGCGAATTTTCATCGTCATCGCTGTGAGAAATTAAAATTTCACGATTTTTTTGACACAGTTTGTGTCGTTATTCGCACTTGTAATGCAGCGCATTGCCACTTCTGAGCGGGGGTTACTGCAGGAACAAACAGAATTAATAATTCAGATACGTCGTTATTTATCGAAAATGAAATCCTAATGAGAATTTATAATCTTTATTTGTTTGAATATTCCAGGAGCAGTGGAATACGGTAGTAAATGTCTTATTAAGAAAGCAACTTCTATCTTGGTTCCGAGCATAGGGAAAATTGAGCTCGGTGACGCAAGGTCTGTCAGAGCAGTATCACGTCGTCCATTCTACGTACTTACGTTGCGACATGAAGCTTGGTCAGCTGTGTGCGATACCAGACGGAGAGTTGATAAATTAATTATTTTCATGGAAGAATGTTCATATGTCAAGTAAAATAATGTCGTTGAATGTTTTGCAAAAATATCTCTCATCAGCAATGGAGTGTGAAACAACGATACATAGAAGAGTGGAAAGACTTCGGACGACATGTTTCAATATTGAGCCGAATAAAAACGTGATGGAGTATCTTCATATTCATTGGATGATCCTGGCGCTCGAATGAAAACATGCAGAGGAACTTTTTCGATTGGGCGTTCAGTGATCGGTGTGAAGAGCCTCAACTCACAGGGCAGTCATTCTGCTGGCAGTATGCCTGTATAACACTACAGCCGCACAAAAACCGTTCCTTCTAATGTGGGAAGCAAAAAGCCGGTATTACAGGTGGTTTCAAGAATCGGTATTAAATGTATTTATTGAGCAATAAATTGGATGTTTTTTTTTTGCATGAGATATGGTGTGCTTCAAAGAAATGTAAGTTGCCAGAATAACAGGTATTTGTATTTCGGGACTTTGGTGCCTGGTGTGTTGTGAGTGCGAGCAAAATGAAGGGCCCCGTGTTTCTAGACGAAAGAATAAGTTCCTATATCTGCGTTCGGTAAATTCTGACACTAGTCTTCAACTAATTAACGCACAGTTACTCCGTGCCGGAAAGTTTCATGCTGCGCACAGCATACAGCTCAAAATGTCTGTCCTAGAACAGGTATTGGGTCTGCTTAGAAGCTGGAGGCCAACACTTCGACAACCTTCTATGCAGTAATTTAATTGTATGATATGACTGTTACTGCAGACGGGGAAAGGCTTCGTATGAGTTCAACGTGCCAAGAGCTGCCGTTCTCAGAATTGACATTAAAGATAGACTCTCTGACGCGCCTTTCTGAGACGAACAGAAGTGCCTGTCGGGCAATACATTGATAAGCTATCGTGTGCGTTTGTTCGCATCATATGAGCACATTGCAATAAAGCATATCAGTGTTTTAATTCAAAATTTCTATTGTATATGAAATTGTTTTGTGGTTTGGTTGAGGTTTATTGAACGCGGTTACGAATGGTTTGGACTGTAGCGTGGGTAGTGGTGAGAAAGGAAGGGCAAGAATGGGCGAAGGGCTAGGACGTAACCTAATTCGATGTGTTGTCATACCTGTTCCTTAAGACGTCCTGGGGAAGGACACAATTCAGGACTGTGGTTGTTCATACTGTCCTTCTAACTGGTCACGCCCTGTAGCCATGTTCCACTATGCTGATTTCAGTGATATTAAAAACCAAATTTGTGCTACAAACAACAATATTATTTTTGGATATGTGCGGATGGCGAATATTCAATAAATTGGAGCTTTTTGATTGGTACTCCTCACCAAGTACTATTCGCGTGATCAATTAAAGAAGAATTAGATGGGCTGGGCATGCCGCACGTATGTGGAGAAGAGAAATACATGAAGGATTTGGTAGCAAAACCTGAAGAAAAGAGAACATATGGAAGTAACTGAATTGGAGAAACAGTTATATTGGAAAGTGTCTTAAAACAGGTAACACCGCATGAACTGGACTTGACTGGCTCTTATGACTGGAGGGTGAGACAGACCGTGTATATATATATATATATATATATATATAATGCGGTGCTGATAAGTCCTTAGCCCGACCAGTAAGGAAACAAGTTATATTCCCCGCATTTTATGGAATCTGAAGGTTCATTACCACATTCACAACGGTCCACCACCTGTCCCTACCCTAGACAAATTAATCCATTACTCTGCCCATTACTCTTTTGACAGGCGCAGATTATTTCCTTCCTGGTCGGGCTAAGGACTTATCAGCACCCCAGTATATATATATATGTGGAGTTAACATTGTCTGGAAGATAAGACAGGCCGTATATATGGAGTTAGTTATGTGTGGAGGATAAGACAGGCCATACATACGGAAAAGAGGGTGGCCTCGTTCCTGACCCACCTGAGTCCAGTTATTTTCCAGTTTATTTCAGTAGCCTCTTATCGTCTGTAGGACAGTTCTGTGTTCCCAGACATTCAAATCTCTGCGTTTTGTTCATGTAATTCCAAGCAAACTGTGACTGTTTGTTATTGGGTGGCACCGATAGAGCCTTCTGGAACATAGCGCTCCTTTGTCCATTTAAAAGGAATAATATGAAATACCAGCAATAAATTCATAAAATAACCCCAGAAAATTTCCAAAACATAAAATTCCGTTTCTGATGCAAAGCAAATAATTTCCCTTAGCATAAACTGCATTAAAACACTACAAATAGTTTCATTCCATTGAGCCCTAAAACTATCGACACAACTTGACTGAGCTAACTCTGATCTGAACAGTAGAGTGGGAAAATCCGATTGGCCAGCCCGTTCTCTCAATCTGATTCGTCGGAATTAGTCACAACAATCGGGATCATTTTTATCAAATTCGTTAATCGCGAAAGGTCGAAATCCCGAACATCGAGGGTCACAAATAGCGGTACTGCTGCAGTTCGTGTCACACTATACTTACAGCAAACAGCGCTGGTATTTGTAACGAAGACACCGTCTACCTTCTTCAAAATATTAACCCTTTAAACGCCGAATTAATTCCCACCTGCCAACTGCTGGAATTATTAGGAGCTCACCATATTCTCCACGTTAGCACGATAAGGGTTAATTTTTTAACCTTTAAATTTGCTTCAAGCCACAAATTGCTCACGATATTCTCCAACCTACCCGTAGATTTCCCTCAACTTTCCAGACTGGTGTTGTCTGCACGTGTCACCATTCACTAATGTGCTCGATAAGCCTTTCGACATTGCAGCAGTGCTTCAAAGGCGCCCATTCGCGTTCTGTTATATTTCGCTACATCCATGAATTTTTAAATCGTAGTCAATAACTATGTTAGTGGGACTTGCTCGTATTTCGAAACACGTCTACAATATTGACGCTAGGCACGAGCACGCCGCAAGTGGTCTAAATGCATAAATCCATCGACACGGTCGAACTGACGTCACTGTTTTCAGAGCCGTGGTAACAATTATCGTATAACACAAAGATTCATCTCTCACTGCCGTATAACTGAGCTTAAAGGAACTAAGAAATAATTTTTAATTTCCTGAGCAGAAGACAACGCAGTCTGTAATTCCACATACTGCTCTTCTCTTCTATTAACTCTCCATTTACATCTAGGTCACGACAGGTGCCATTTGCTTGTGGTTTACAGGGTACTTAACCCTTTATCTGCTAACGTGGAGAATATGGTGAGCTTCGACTAAAGCTAGCAAATGGCAGATGGGATTTAACTGCCATTTGCTAGCATTGGTAGGAGCTCACCATATTTTCCACGTTAGCAAGATAAGGGTTAATTACAGATAAAAGAGGTAAAAATAAGAAAAAAAGTAAAGCAATCCCATTACAGGCCTGGACAAGCCCTGAGTGTTCCAGGAGTTTGAGGTTCCCAGATTTCAAGACAATCGGCACATGAAGGTGGTAAGGTTGTCAGCCCTACCCACCGGCCGATTTTACCCCCAGGAAATATTCCTGGTACGCTTTTCTGTTAGAAGCTGATTGAACCCCAGGGCCAAAGTGTGGCCGAAAGGATTATGTCAATGAAAAATTCCAGTGACACAATCCGGAATCGAACCCGCGACCTTCCGGTTTGTAGCGCAGTGTCTCAACCAACTGCGATACCGCGTGCCCCCAGTTACAGATAAAAGTGCACGTACTTTCAAAATTGTATATTGAGCAATCAACAGTATTCTTGTACGACCTTAGGCTGATACAGTTTTGAGGACGATAAGTCTTTTATCTTATCATTATTTATCAATTTGCTTCCATCTTCAGATATTTCTAGATGTGTGCTTACGTAAGTTTCCCCTAAAAGCCGTCCCGTTACAGGCCTAGAGTGGCCCAGAGTGTTTCAGGAAGTTAAGGTTTCCAGATTACGTGACAACGGCACATGATGGTGGTAAGGTTGTCAGCCTTACGCACCTGCCGCCTTTATCCACAGGAAATACTCCTGGTACTCATTTCTGTTGGGGCCTGAGTCGACCCAGTGTCATAGTGCGATCGGAAATATTATGTCAAGGAAAAATTCCAATGACATCATCTGAAATCGAACCAGCCACCTTCCGATTTGTAGCATAGCACATTAACCCCTGTGCTACCGCGGTCCTCAAGTTTCCCCTAAGCCTTCATCAATAGACACGGCGTCATAATCCAAAAGACTATAATCTTCAACGATATTCCTGCAGACCCAGGTGCAGAAAATAAAAATATGTCTTTCTTTTATTCGTACAGCGGTTTTTGTTCCGAACTAAATGTATGCCTCCGCATGTCTGTAGGTGTGTACAGTCCATTAAAATGCAATTAAGCCTGTTGGTACAAATGCTGCTTTATTAAAAATTAAAGTGTGTTCCTATAGATAAAGTCAGAACAACATAGTTGCGTAAAGGGAAAACCAACTTGATGCCACTTATTTTATAATTTATTCAATACTCATTTATTACTCAACATGTTTCGGCCGTTAATACGACCATCTTCAGAAGTCCGCGACTAACTGGATGTTATTTCATGGGTGATATCTGGTTTGGTGTGTGTTGGCATTCCGTTTCAATGTGGCTATGGCGGTGTGGTGTCTTTATGCAGTCTGAAGCACTACTTCAGACTGCATAAAGACACCACACCGCCATAGCCACACTGAAACGGAACGCCAACAAACACCAAACCAGATACCACCCATGTAATAACATCCAGTTAGTCGCGGACTTCTGAAGATGGTCGTATTAACGGCCGAAACATGTTGAGTAATAAATGAGTTAAGATTGATAAAAATACACCAACAAATTGCACTTGTTTATTAAAACACCTTAAAACACCATTACAGTGCGTGTCTCACATTAGATTCCTAGTATCTCCAA
>Ga0123355_10019824_pt1 | contig 10716 bp, 6 predicted proteins | sample TergutEmb28metaG_3_FD_89872 | JGI IMG/M metagenome (GOLD analysis project Ga0123355, IMG submission 89872) | Embiratermes neotenicus P1 segment gut microbial communities from Petit-Saut dam, French Guiana - Emb289 P1 | ecosystem: Host-associated > Arthropoda: Insects > Digestive system > Gut ...
TCAGTCCGTACCGCGCAGTAAACACACTATATCTCTGTTATACAAACCAGTCAGTTAATGTTGTATAGGGAAATAATCGCTGTTTGTTATGAGATCCACACAAAACACATAAATACACTGTGTGGGCAGAACGTAGAATTGTGAATGTTAAACTGGCGGTACATATAGTGACCACTGTGCGGTACATATAGTGACCAGTGGGACCGACTAGACAGTTACGAATATCGGAACCCATTTTCAGTGCAGAACATTGTTTAGCTCAAAGAACTTTGAAATGCCAATAATGAAGATATAAAATGACTTCTAAAGGCATTACGGTTTATTTTTGCTAAAATACAAACACTTTTTTGAAGCAAAAAATACATTAGATGTTTGAAGTAAAGTCTTTTACCACGAAGCACGAGAGCAATCAGCCTCACTTAATGAAAGTCAGAGCTTGACTGAGCTGAGAGTGATCTGCTCCAAGCAACAGAGTGAGAGAAACCTACTCGCCAGCCGCGTGGTCTCTTCACGATTCGTCAGAGCTAGTCAAAAGGTCGAAATAATGGCATTAAAATTAGCGATAAGGAAAGGTCGAAATCCCGAATATCGATGTTCACGAACTTCGAGTTTGCTGTACTGTCGCGCCATATCCTGTTAGTTTTGCAGGAACACGAATATGTAGTGCATGTGCTGTTGCTTTAGCAAGTGCTGTCTGTGTGTGATGTCCGCACTTGCAACTATCAGCCGGCTTTGGCAAAGACATCATGCCGTTAGGGGCCACCCCCTGTGCTGGCAGTGGCAGGTATGGATGTGTGTGATAGGAGGCTAGCCTCAGGCGTGTTGGCCATAGCTGATGTGCAGTTTGGGCCAATCTTGTGATGTTTGGAGCACATAAACCGTTTGAAGAGTACAGTTAATGTGTGATGTACAGCAGTCTATACTGATGTTCCGTTTGCATCTCACGGAGAAGGGGCATGCGCTCCCAGAACAGGACCAGCCAAAGACTGCTGCGTAGGGAAGTGCGTAGTGGCTCCGTGCTAGCTGAATCGAGCGAAGCCCATAAATACGTTTTGTGGGCAAAATGCGAACTTAGTGGTGCATACGCTAGAAAATGGGCTTTAAAGTGGGGGTGCGCAAATACCGTGGAACTAAGTGTTGTACAGTAGCGCCTAATATTTTCAGCATAATTACTGCAGTTTTCCCCCTACGTACAAAAATGTGTACCAGTTCACATGCACAGAGCGCAAGATAAGTGATGTCTACAGGACGTTCAAGAATTGTGGGTCGTCAGTTTTGAACCTGCTTCATGTCACCCTTTTGGCGCTTGGAACTGGGTGATGGCTGCTGGACTTGTGAACAGTTTGTGAACTTGTGCTGCAGAATGTTAATGTGCATGTTATACATGAAATGTTTGTATGTCCAGAACTGCAGATGCGAGAGTTCCGAGAGCCTCGCAGCTGTGTGACACTGTCCAGCGGTAAATAGTTACCGATGTGTTAAATGGCTGTACTGTCTGAGAGTCAGGCAGTTCAAATTCTGCTTGGTCCCGACCAGTCTACACGGCGTAACATGCCAGAAAACTTGGGTCTTGGGTGCACGGTTCGTGCAGGTGGAGGCTGGGCCTTACGACACAGCAGAGCCTTGTGCCATTTGTAACCAAACTGTGCCAGATGTTTCTGTATCGGACTGTACAATGAACTGTGGGCTGCTGCCGTCTTGCTGGCATTTTTGTACACGAGAAATGGACTTCATGCGCGAATATTACTTAGGTGAATTGCGGGCCTCGAAGGCCTAACGGGATCGACGAATTACGTTTCCAAAAACAGTTACAGTTCGGCGAATACTGTATCGTGGGTTAGGACCGCAAACTTCAAATTTCGGAACTCCTGGGTTCGAAACTTGGCCCATAGGCGGGATATCCTAGGTGAATATTTTCATGCGTATCTTGTGACGTTGTGGGTTATGACGAGCTGTGTACAATAAACAAATCACTACAGCGTTCCGCGTAGCTCATTTGTTGCGCTGAAGCCCCACCCGCCGTGGTAGAAATGGCGCTCTTGACAAGATGAGACGTGGGGATACCATTTGATGCCTTTTTTTTTTTTTTTTTAACTAATTCAGTATGTCGTCGATTCCACTGTAATAAGGAACTGGAAATGGCTGTTCGTGAACGGTTGCGAATCCAAGAGCCTTATTTCCGCTGCGTCGGAATTTTGAAACTCGTGCCAAGATGTGACAAATATATTCATGTTCCCGGGGAATGTGGTGACTTCAGTGCCATAAGTGGGCTGTATTTAGTGTCGTCATAACGTCTCCGTGTCTGTGTCCTACGGAACCCAACCTGTTGAACATCCTACGTTCTGTACAACGCACAGCCCGTTAGTAAATAATGTAAACATTTCGGAGACACTTACTGTCTCCATCTTCAAGGTCAAGATTCAGGCTGTCTGTTCCGAAACGTCAGGAGTAGACTACAAGTTCTCATAACGCAGAAACCCACACTAATAGTCACCGGCCTGGAAAGTGCAGGTTCCATGCAGATGCTACGCAATATTTATCACTTCCTGTAGTCGAAAGCTGTAAGCCAACCCTGCCCCTTCCTAATCGACGATTCAGCCTCAATTCGCGGAAGAACATGTGTACTTTTCGTGAAGAATTCCATAAACGTTTGAAAATGTGAGCGCGAACTCAATCACACATTACAATCACACGTCATTGGCCAGCGTCGCCAGGTGAAGGTGCACGACGCCTAGTTGCTTTCTGCCCGGTAAGCTGGAGCCAACTGTCGGAGTGTCACGCTGTGACGTCATCATCAATAAGCAGCCGTAGCCGTGCTCAATGTTTGTAATGTGGGCCTGTGTCGTGACTTTCGACGGCCGGCAATTGAGGGCATGTCTGAGCGAGCATCAGAAATGCTGTAGTCTTTAGTCTATCGGCAGCTGACTGATCGCAGTAACCAAGAGCGTGCCTCAGAGCGCCCGTTGATCTCCGGTAACCAATTGCATCTCTGCTTTATTTTTCGCAGTGGTGTTGCTGAAGGTTGTGTTAGTGTGCGTCATGATGCCGTGCAAACTGGTATGTAGTTACCGATATTTCGGGGAGATTTACTGTTTCCACCTTCAGGGTAGTCCAAGAACACTACTTTGTCTACAATTAGTGCTTATTTAACGACGCTTTCATTACGTGAGGTTATATTGCGTCAAACGTTAGGTTGATCAGCGAATGGAGAACTGAAAGGAGCGTGAAAGGAAGCGCTAGTGGCCTGATTTGTTGCGCTGTCGCGTAGTTTGATTGGAGAGACTGAGGAAAGTCACGAAAACAACAGGCAATGTACCGTTCCATATCAAAGACTAAAAGTTCACGTCATTGTGCCTTCAGATAGCTTGGCGGTCTGGTCAGGTGGAACACCAAATCTGCCACAGTAATATACAGGGTGTTGCGGAAGTAATTTACCTACTTTGGCAGAATGTTCCTTATGGTAAATTGCACTGATATACCCAAAAGCACCAATGTACGAAGTTGAAGGTTTCGAGAGATAGTGACGGTGTGTGCTTTAAGTATTGAGAACTGTTATGATATATATTTGTTAACTGCAATTAGGTTGACACCCGGTGGCAGTAGTACAGTACACATTTACACACAAACAGTACACAGAACAACACAGTGTAACGGAGTGCCCAGAGCGGAACATACATAACAATAAGAATACTTTAACAAAATAATACATAATTTACGAAATTAAACAGAAGTGCACGTTAACTGATTACCAAATATACACAAAAACGAAGACAGCTGTGCAGTTGCTATGCTGCTGACAGCTGCACGGAACGTCTAACCAACATCAGTGACATAAAGACATTAAATAAGCAACAGAACTCGCACTGCTGTTATAAAGACCATCCTTACTCTTCCAAACACTTCACGTAACACACTGTTTTTTTATGGCTTGGCTATCGGTTGAAGGACGGCCCCATGCATTGTACCGAGAGCACACCGCGTGTGTGGGACTGCAAGAAGACACACTTTTTTGTGCGTCATTATCTCCGTAACTGTGTAACTTCGATATCGGTATGTTTGGATATACCAATGTAATTTAACATTAGAGAGTTCTTCCGAAGTATGGCAGGTTTTTCCTGCAATTCTGTGTACAAACTTCAACTAAGTCGATGGGGCAGTCTCTTGAGAAGCTAGTAGCTCCTAACCTAGTCAAATTCACCGCGTTTTACTGCTACCGAAGGTTCATTGTGCTATCGGAATATCTTCACAATCACCGCAAGCCCCAGCCAGTAGCTTCGCAGTCACAGCTAGCTCCACAGAACATTTAATTTCTTTCATTACCGAAAAAGTGGCCGAAATTCAACGACGGCTGTCCTGCCGTTGAGACGATGCAGTTGCCACGTGAATATTGCTGCAGCATACAGACACTCCGACAAGCTACTGTGGTGAATTCTGCCTCTCACAAAGGCGACGGCTGGCGAATTTCGTGATGTGTCCTCGTGTGAGATAGTTGAAACAAAGGCCTTACTGTCTAAAGCTGCAGGCAGTACGTTTATTTGAAACATCGCTGTATTAATAATAGACTGCACGGAGTCACATTCCAAAATACTATCAGTGTTTATAGTCACCGCTGTGAAATCCCCCATTCTTCCACATTTGGTGAATGATCCGGAGCTGCGTATGGGCCCGAACTGGTTAATGCAGAATGTCTTGTTACTGTATCCACTAACACTACAGCGTTATGGCAAAGAGAGCCTGCATCTGCCGGGACATCACGTGACAGGTGACGTGCTCAGGGACGCGATAAAGGGGACACTGCATAAAGTAATCCAGGGAAATAGATGGTAAAAACTAGTATAAAGTACTTTGAAATCCCCTTCTGTGGCCGTGAGTTCAACAAGTAACGCTTCAGTTCAACCGTTCGTGTATGTCACACCCCTGGACCGGCACTGTGACGTCACCGTCACTGAAGAGTGATGCCATGAATTTTAAGAATTCTTAATAAAAGGCGGCTTAATAGATGTTACCAGTAACGGACGACGCTGCAATGCCGTCCGAAGCATATTTACCCAGATTTTGATTGTATTTCTCGTAGCACCTCTCACAGTCACACTAAATTTAGTGACAAAATTTCACGCTTGAGTTCGGCTGCCACAGGCAGACCTTGAGCGCTGAACACTGTAGAACGGACATCTTCATCGGTCGCAGTGCAGCAACAATGTCGTCCGCTCTACGACGATCAGTGCCGCAATTTAAAAGAAACGCTGTATATAATGCACTTTGCTAATGGCCACTGTGAGCACGTTCAACCCGACGTTGTTCGTCCTGTGGAGCTGCTCAGTACGACTATGCACTGGCAATATTGCAGCTGGCGTCTCCAGGCGATTAAACGCGCGTTGTAAGCAAATTGTCCGTGAATGCCGCTCAGGACGTATCGTATGTCCGGCCTGCTGACGACACAACATGAGCTTAGTGACGTGGATTGTCGTGACGATCCGGTGTCTGTCGTTTGGAGAAACACTTTGAACTTTGGCCGGAGCAACTGACACTTTAACTGTGGGCGTACTGCACCGTGCTTAGGCGCTTCCAAGGACAGAGTGTGTTGTGCAGGTCCACAGTACAGCTTGTTAGATGTCTTACCTTGTGTGGGTGTCAGACTTGGTGTTACACTGAGGGAACAATATAGGCTGAGGGTGTTCGAGAATAGGGAGATGAAGATGTTTGAGCCTAAGAGGGGGGAAGTGACAGGGGAGTTGAGAAAACTGCATAATGAGGAGCTTTATGATTGGATATTATTCGGGTGATCAAATCAAGAAGAGTGTGATGGGCGGGCCACGTAGCACGTATCGGAGCTAGGTGAGCTACATGCACGTTTTGGTGGGGAGACCTGAGGGAAAGACCACTAGGAAGACCTAGGCGTAGATGGGAAGATAATATTAAAACGAATCTTAGAGAAACAGAATGGGTGGTTGTGAACTGGATTCATCTGGCTCATGATAAGGACAGGTGTCGGTCTGTTGCGAACACGGTAATGAACCTTCGGTTTCCATAAAATGCGAGGAATTTCTTTACTAACTGAGAAACTGTTAGCTTTTAAGAAGGGCTCTGCTGTGTGCAGTTCGTTACGAGGAGTAGATCCCCAACGTAAGACAGAGAGTTTGCCGAGTCCTGTTTGAGAAGTCCCAGGTTCGTACCGCTGTCACGGTACCTGTGTCTTTACGTTTTGGTATGTTCGTTCGGTCAACCCCAACGCACCAAAAGTTCTTGCACAATATCCACCGCCCTCATTATTATTTTCCTTCTCAAACAATAACCTACGAACCGCTTTATGAATGAGAGTGCATGTCTAAATCGCAGGTAGTGTTGTATGCGTAGCGGTGTGCCTGGAAAAATTACTGTTTTGCATGTAGGCACTTCTGTTTTCACTTGCAGCAAGGTCACAGCAAAACTGTGCAGAACCGCTGTCATTATCTGCACCGTGCACCATGCTTGTGGAATTAATCGCGTTGTACTTTCAGTACATGAATTGCCACTTGTATTTACCGTCAAAGACGACGACGACAACAACAACAACAATTCGTCTCTGACAGTAAATACAAGTTGACATTGATTCACAATGTCCGTCTGTCTGTCCACCACAAACAACCGGAGGACCGCTGAACGCATTTTCATAAACTTTATATACAGGGTGTTTAGTGCAATTTGACACTATCACATTAGTCAAAATCGGACGATAATAATTGACATTGCCTGACAGTGCGCAAGTCGAGGGTAACTCGTTACATATGTTGCTTGTCGGAACTGAAACTGCGCAGACGATCGACACACACACACACACACACACACACACACACACACACACACATTGTAGTGCCATGTAGTTCTGCCGTCAGGCTTACGGCTGTCCAGATAAAAAAAAGTGGTGTGTCTTTATGCTGTGTCATCGCATGACTGCAGAAACGTTCGTCTGATTTTGCCACCGCTCGCTCTTCCCGCCACCCGCCCGACAATTTTACTCTTTTTAACTTCATCAGATTTTGCATTCACGATCTGAACAAATACCGGCACTAAGCGAACGCGAACGTTTACTAGATTTATGGTTTACTTTTCACGGTTTTGTAGTGTAACTCTTTAAAGCCCACATTTAACTTTCAACGAGATGGGCAGTGTACGTAGAATGTCACATTGTGGCGTGTTCGTCTAACCATTGCTCTAAAGGAAACGCAACATTGCATTACGCGTATTTGTAAGTTACATGTTACTGCCAACAATGTAAAATACTGAGGGTTATACAGCAGTGCTTTTACGTCGCCGGCAACAGTACAACGTACTGATGTGTGTGTCCGTGCAGAGGGACCGACCGACTGTTTAGTGCGGCCCAAATTTTAAGTTCATCGACAGACTTTATAGAAGTCACCAATATCAAATTCCACGGAAATCCATCCAGTAGGAGCCGCATTGATACAAGCGGACAGACAGACGGACATGAAGCTAATAGGCGCCTAAAAATTCTGCGTTCCGCCCACACAGTGTATTTATGTGTTTTGTGTGGATCTGAGAATAAACAGCGATTATTTCCCTATACAGCATTGCCTGACTGGTTTGTATAACCGAGACGGAGAGTGTTTACTGCGCGGTACGGACTGGGTCTTTAAAGAGGTCATATTTTAGAATTACGCGTCCGCCTGGCGCCATTTTAGGCCAGTTAGTGTCCTAACGTGACCGTGCAAAACATTCTGACGGGTTATTTTATATGTCCTGCTATAGTTGTTCAAAATTTGAAACCCGAAGACAACAATATGTACTAACTTATGCAAGTTGCGAAGCTCAGTGTATTTGTATGCTTCGTATGATTGTCACAGTAACCGATAATTATTCTCCTAAGAGCATTACCAGATCGTTCATGCAATGTGGTCGCAGTGTGTTTTCGTATCTTAGTGCCATCATCATGGTCAAATACCCCGAGAAGCAGATGAAGGAACTTTGGGACGCGCGGAACCACTCACTCACCGACACGTCGTCACAGCCCACAAGCCATGAATGTTGAGCAGTGCCACAGACAGAACTTATGATGTGCGAATGTTGCTATGTTACAGTTTGTTATAACGTAACGCGCAATAGCAGCTGTGTGCATTGTTATGCCGCGAGAAACCTTACAGTTTGCTGTCACCGCAACTAGCTGGCAGTTGACACAGCTGACTGTGTGACTAACGTGACTAATCACCTACTCGACGGTACGTAGTCAACGCGAAATACTGTAATAACATGGCGACGAAGCGAGGCTTTGACGTTACGTCCCAGAAATTTACTGTACAGAAAATCTGTATGCTCAGTTCAGAAAGTCGCTTTGCACAGCGAGACTGCAATAGTGCAGTCGGTGGCGTTACTTTCCGAATGTCATGCGATATACCGGCACATGTCTAAATGTACATTTATTCACGCCAGTAAGCACAATGCGGTTCTCCCTTGCGCCGATTTTCACGACCCAAATGCTCACTCGACGTTTGCACTGAAACATGGACGGTTGTAGATGGTGACAGAACGGACGGACGGACGTGGTCATCACATAAGGCCTATTTTACTTTGTCAAGAACCGCCTAAAATCAAAGAAAATTAATACAAATACGTTGCTGAAACTTGACCTCTGTGCGGAACGTAAAGAACGGCCATGCAGACAGAGGCGGAGTAGACGAAAAGCTCCACTTCTTTTTAACCTCGGTGCTAGATGGGGTGGGTGGTGAATGCCACGCCACGCTTCGGCCGCTGTAATCTGGGTGTGCCTCAAGGCCGGTCTGGACTGGTGGAGAGAAGAGAAAGTCTCTTGCCTCCACCGGGGTTCGACCCCCGAACCGTCCAGCCTGTAGCCGCCGTGGACGTTGCCAGGTATTCCAAGAACTGCCTGTTGGGCTGTGTACGGGGAATTTAGAGGCTGCGAACTGCGCTTGCTGCAAATCGATCGTTGTTATCAGCAAACAGAGATTACCTTCGTTATCTGTCCATCTGGCAGGACGCCATGAACTGCAGCGGGCTGTCTCTCGCATTTCGACGTTAAATTCCGAACGGCATGCGAGGTAGTATGCTGCAGTACCGACTGATCACTATTGCACAATCGTAGCTCCAAGTAGTTTGTACAGTTCGGTGTGACTGTTTATTCGTCTGTATTTACGCCTATTATTATAGAGGTCCTTGGTTCTTATCTCGATTATTCTAAATGAAGTCCTTCATGGTTTTTCTCACGCCCTTCAGTTCTTGCCACTTTATGATTCACAGATAATTTAGTTTCCTAAGTTACCCAATTTGAGACAGTGTTGTGGGATGTGACGCCGTTTATTGTGGTAGGTGGGTACCAATATGCTGCTGCCGTCTGCAGCGGAAAAGGATCATTCGAAACGTCGGTACTTAGCTGCAGACTGCACGGCGTCATATCCCACAAGTGCGCAGCCACTGGTGTACTTCAGTGAACAGAAAACACGGTTTATGTTGCGGATTGACACGACACGACACGTTGGTCTGCTACAGCACTGTCATGCTTACCAAAAGCACCGAATCTCGAAACCACACTTACGTCTGGCACTGCTCCTTGTTTGCGACGTCTGGCATTTCGGCGATCCTCTGCCTCCAGCAACTTGAAACTAGAAGTTCGCGACACCTGACAGTGTCACTTGGCGCGTGACAGATGCCGTTGAAATAATGACACAACTGTTGGAGTATGTAGTCATTTTTATAGCTGGGCCGTATTGTTTTAAAGAAGGGGAAGGGATGGGAATTTTCCTGATCCGTCAGCAGCGGGTTGGAGGAGGGGGGTGGGAGGGCTAGTCGATAGACCCCGTCCTTGCTGTGGTGGGAGGAGCAGGCAGTTCGGTGTTGGGTGGTGACAACAATTATGCAAGCGGGCGGAGGTACAACAGTGACGGTGACACCGCCGATACTGCAATGGTGAAGATGCGAGGTTTGAAGTGGTGGGGGTCCGAATTAGTACAGCCCAGCTGTACTTAATGGTTTGCTGCGATGCGCAAGTGTTTGCAATCATATCAGTTGTAATTGCGAGATCCGACCGCTTGGGCGCGCAGTATGACGCAGTGATTCAGTAGCCTCGATGTTTAGGATTCAGACCTTGCGTGATAAGTTGTAACGGCATTGTTTCGATCTCTCGTGAATGGTTGCGACGGATAGGGGTGAGACTACGTGACTGGAGAGGCAGTTTCCGCCACTGTCCTATGAACAGATCACTCTAATTCGTTAACTGAGGATGGATGACTGCTTGCATACTAATGGAATGAGACTCCTTCAGTAACATAATGTTTATGCTACCAGCAATTACACACGCGTCGTCTGTGTTATGCGAGTAAAAACCAGTCAGTTAATTCTGCATAGGGAAATAATCGCTGTTTGTTCTCAGATCCACACAAAACACATAAATACACTGCGTGGGCAGAACGTAGAATTGCTGAATGTTAAATTGGTGGTACGTATAGCAACCACTGGGCTTTAGTGGGCGCATCTTTCACGCAATGTTGGTGCTGCAGTAGCCAGCATGTTGAAGGATTTTAGTGACAAGCACGCCGGGTCGCGTGCGATCGGGGAGGCTGCACATGTCATATTCGAGGGCGTGCTGGTAAGTCCTTGGCCCGACCTTCTTCCCAATGTCATAGGACGGAATCGATAGTGTCGTTGGAAAGAGGGGTCTGTTCATGTGCCGAATTGCGAGTCTTTTCTTGTTACAGAGGCTGAAAGAAA
>Ga0123355_10019825_pt1 | contig 10715 bp, 6 predicted proteins | sample TergutEmb28metaG_3_FD_89872 | JGI IMG/M metagenome (GOLD analysis project Ga0123355, IMG submission 89872) | Embiratermes neotenicus P1 segment gut microbial communities from Petit-Saut dam, French Guiana - Emb289 P1 | ecosystem: Host-associated > Arthropoda: Insects > Digestive system > Gut ...
CCCTCCCCCTCTAAACGCTCTAAAGCGTTTCTGGTTTAGTACGTAAATTTAAATGTCCCGTGAAAAAACTCGGCTCTTTTGCCCAGGCACTAGCGATTTAAATTGAACGGGGAAAGGGTTAAGACATCTTAATTGACATAGTTGTGTTTGACTGCATATACTTTCCAGTAATCATAGTCTTTCTTTAAGTTGGTAAACAATTGATGTATTGCCACGTTGTAATTTTATTTTGTCTCATGTATCTCAGGAATGCAGAACACTGATCAATTGTTGACTTATTACTTCAAAATAAATGCTGACAGCCTTTAATCAACTGGTGCATATAATGGAGTAACCTTCGAAAGAAGCATTTATGTGAAGTTTTGTATGTTACTGATGAAATTTAGATGCCTCAAATATAACTTAAATGAGTTTCATTACTCCTTTGATAAGCACATGCAATAACAGACAGTGTAATAATAAGCCACATTTTTGTGTATAAAGTATTTTGGGGCCTTCTGATTTTACCGTGTTTTTCTACAACAAGTAAAACATGTGGTTAATAAGCAAACAAATTAAAAAAATTGAAACGTTTTCTCGAGGTCAATACTGTGCACATCTGTCATGTGATGGAATTCCTTGTATCTTGGAAACAGATACACATATGAAGACAATATTGCAAATTATGTCATGTTACATGTTCCAGATGGAAGAGAGCGAAGTCACTCACCACAGATTAGTTCAAAAGCACCATATGTAAAGGGGACACCATCCACACCTTCTGTTCATCAAACTACCCACAAATATTTTGCTGATGGTAAGTTTTAAAACTCTAATTACCTACTGAGTTTCAAGTCATACATACTAACCATTTTGTCTGTAAATTTTTAATAGCTCTGCCTGTCAAATTATATTAAAAAAAATTGTTTGTAGGTTACAGTGTTGTACATGAAACAATCGAAATCCATTGGGAGTAAGTATAGTTAATAGTTTCTCAATTTAAGATCTAGTGGACCAAGAAACTGAAATTTTCAACTGAGAGGTGTCGTATTCTGTTTTCATTTTTAAATTCAAAACAAGAAGTCTGAGTAAACATTTACAAAAAAACTGGTCATCGATAGGAGCTTTGGGCAGGGAATATCATTTAATCATGAATATCTTACAAGCTTACTGTCCTTGCTTTAAAGCAGTGCATTTCTCTTTCTTTTTTTATTGCTACATGCACTATTTCATCATCATCATCATCATTATGTATCTGTCATGGAGTTGACCACTTGTAGATTTGTTCTGGTCTCACGTACCCAGAAGTCTCTTCGCAAGTCTACCATGATTTCTTCTGCCCGTTGGGGAGTAGTGTTTCATTACCCTGGATAATCTATTTCGAGACATTCTATTTACATGTTGTATCCAGTTTCCACACTATTTCTGTTTTTAAATTCTGTTACTGAAGAAGTACACAGTATCTAGGAAACTGCAGTAATTAATTCCTTTACATGCAGTGGCTTAAATATGCACCATATGCTTTAAAATTAACAAAATCTTCTTTAAACATCAACATTCTTGAATGGTTTTATTTTGTTTTGTATGTAGTCATGAAAAATTGCAAATTTTTAAAGTGAACATATGCTACAGTAATAAGTGAAAAATTATTGCTAGACTATATGTTTCATAAGGGTGGAAAAGATTTTACTCAGTTTTTTATACTTATAAGCGTCTGCACCTTCTAGAGGTAACACTAGTGCACAAAACTAGTAAGGAATATTATGCAACTATAAGCAAAAGGTGACATGGAGATTACCAAGCCTCTGTGAATGGACTGCTAAAAAATAACTAAGTATGTGTACTGAATTCTGCAATATATTTTGTCCTGATACTTATGTTTCTTGGGATCCTTAATACTACTCTAAGAGTGTCAGAATGAGAAGTCTATAGAGTAACATTTCTTAATAAATGTGTAGATGTATTTGACACTCAAAGAGTGTAAGTCTTTTTATTGCTATTCTTGCAGGAAAAATCCTGGTAGTTAGTATTCTTCGTTTATTACTACCTGATTGCGACATTATCATGGTCAGTTTTTTAGGCAAGAAGCAGTCTATGTGTGCTGCTGTTTTCTTTGACTGCTGTTGAAAGCATATTAATTTGCAGTATGTGTCTAGTAATGATCTTTTGTTTGACAACAGTTTAATGTATCAGTCACTGTAAGACGTTACAGCATTAACCTAACTGTGATACTGGGTAATGAGAAAATTTATACATCATATTACCATAACACGTCAACTATTTTTTGTACAACATTAGATTTTAAGTGTTTTGGTGTTCATATGAATATAGATGCACTTTCTATATTTCAGTGTCTTATTTTAAGAAAACCTGAACAGGTAATGAAGGCTCTTGCTACCTTATTGACTGATAAAGAAGATTTGTTATCTAAATTGTTTCGAGCTTATAGACTGCGTTTGGGTTTTACAGAAAACAGTCACTCATCTATAGACCAGCACCTCAGTCGTACACACATCACAGAAGATCGAATTAGTTCTCCATCCTATGGTCTCACTAATGGCCGTGGACCCAGCCCTATCATCAGCAATAGCTCACCAAGTCCTGTTCATAGTCCACTGTATCGTGACAGTCCTGTTCATAGTAGACCATTTAGCCCAATTTACAATCCAAATGCCAGTCCCACTTTCAGAGTGCCATCCAGTCCATCCCAGAGCCCAACAGGATTCAAAACCAGTTCAAGCCCATTAATAAATAGTTCAACTGCTTATAAATCCTCATCAAGTCCTGCTCATAGTCCACTAGTTTTTAAACATTCGCCAAGCCCAGTAAGCAGTCCAACATTTCAGCACAATGGTAGGAGTCACTTTGAGAGCACAAGCAGACATTTTGAAAGTAGCAGAATAAGGAGAGGTTCGATGGATGCTCTAGATGACAGGAAAGGAAGTGCAGTAGACACCACTTCAAATGTCAGAGGTAAGACATTAAAACAGAGAAAATACCATATGTATTCAAACACCACATGTACATGTACAAGTACACAAACACACACATTTTTCTGTTAATATTTTTCTCTGAAGATAATGCTATTTATTATATTTGAAGATTACTTTCTTACTTTCTTTTTTGCTGAAATTTATTCTATTCTCTTATATTCTGATATGTTCAGTGCTATTCCATGCTTTTCTATTCTGGTCTGTAAGACTGGTAGCTGGCAAATGATGTGGAAATAATGTAATTATGTGAAGGAAGGCAACACATGGCATACAAACAATTTTATTAAGTCAGTTTTTGCAGTAAATGTCAAGGAAGCATTGTGGAATTGCATATAAATCAAGAGTTTAAAATGATGCACTGTAAAAAAATGACAAAAGGTCATAGAAATTTTATACATTTCTAAGCATCAATACCTAAATCAACAATTCCTTTTGTAAAATTGTCGGAAGTGTCATAATTTCAGAATCATAAGAATGAACATGTTTATTATGTAGGTCTTTGAAACACACAGCATTTGCCAATTCTGAACACTTCACTCAAACCTATTCATCGCATGATAAATTTTACTGGTATTAAAATGTTGTTTGAAGATCAGCCATGTTTTTTAAATGCTAACAACTTGATTACTTTGGTTTCCGTTCCAATTTACCACAGCTTGATTTTTGTAATGCATTTCTTTGATTAAAAATTTATATTTCGGTTACTTTCCATTCAAAATATAAGATCCAAATACATCATAAGCATCATTTCCTCTCCCCACTTGCATTTATCCCTTGTTTTCCTCTAATACTATACCTTAATATACCTTATATAAAAGTCATCCCTTATACATATATGCTGTGTGATCTGAATACATGTTAATAATTTTGGACAAAGTAACAATAGAATGTTGAATTGTAATCAGAAAAACAATTATGTGAGTTTTTAAGGTGACCATACAAGTAATCACAACATCTTGGCCATACTGTAGTATATGAACATCTGAGTTTTGTATTGTCTGACTTTAATGTGAGTTTTATCACCAGTTTTAAAGGTCACAAAGCAAAACACAGAGAACATCATAATTGTTATGGAGGCATTGCAGAGTGGAAGCAAAATTGATCCTCTATTACTGTTATTCTGTGCCTATGAAACCATAAAATATGTGTGTTCAGAAACAGGTTGTAAGAATAACAGGCAGTGGGTGTGTTACTGCAGCCATAATAATGAAGAGGTTAAGTTAAAATAAAAGTTGTATTTAATTTTGTTATAATAAATGTTTTTATAAGGTCTTTTATTCTTGCTTTGCATAAATCACTATTCAGTCAATAAATACCATTTAAAACATGACTCATTGATCATTCAACCTATGTAGGTTCATCAAACTGATTCCTTATGTTTTTCTAGTTTCCTCAGTGTTAGGTGGGTCCAACCTAAGAGCTGATTCCTGGGATGCAATTGCCAAAACTAAGTCACTTCTCTCATATGGAAGTCTGGAATCTTTGGCCAACCTTACACAAAAATCAGAACCAAGAACAAATGGTGAGTTTAGCACAAGTGTGATTCTGGAAAATTTATTTAATTTTAATAACAGTTCTTCTGGGAGGCCAGATGAAAAGTTGCAGTACTCCTAAACCCACAACTACATAGCTCCATGTGCACAACTAAACAGGCTCTATGGTGGTCTATATAAGGATTATTATTGCCTTGACACAATTAAATATGTCACCATATATATTTTGACATGCTGTCCCATTTCTTTGTTGTTACACAAGTTGGAACACTGTAATTATCTTTTCCTGTAATCTGTTCTTGATGCTGTAACATGCTGGTGCTCCGACCCTTTATATGACATTCCACAAAGACTGGTTGGAATTGTCAGGCCTGGACTTTGCACTAGCCATTGTATAGGAACAGATGACTATGCTGATTCATGACTAAATCATTATTATGAAAATGTTAAATAATGTCATGCCATTAAAGCAACATAAGAGAAATTGTCATTTTTCTTAAAATTTACACAGCTTCTAGAATCCCTGCTTGAGTAAACTGCAGTGTGGGTCACTTTCTCAAGATGTCTGAAATCATGGTGCCATTTACAGGCCCAAAAAAATAACAACAACAACAACAACAATAACAAATAGGAACCAGAGAAATTGCATTTGTAATTTCTGGTCACATCATAACATACAGAATCGTGCTTCACTTCTGCAGTGAATATGGGTTGTCCTTAACCCAAAATATCATATTTTCATGGGATTATTGGGCAAAAAAGTTGAAGCTTTAATTCACTTCATTTTCACCTCCTTTCCATTAAACTTTATTTGGTAACACAAACAGAATATCATATTCGCAGCTGAAGATCCTTCTTCATCTGTTTTGTTGATTCATTGTACCATGTTTCAATGATCTTCTTACTGAATGTTTTTGGGTGATAGTTTATATGGTGCTGCTACAGCAAAATGGGTCCAATTTTTTTGCAAAGAATTCTTTCGTAGCATTTTCTATCTGCCACATATCATGTTTCAGACCCAATACAACAGTGTCACTTGGGGAAGAGTCATTCACAAAGCATTCCTTAAATACTGCCATTATATCATGCATGACTGAATCTGTAAAAAGTGTTTCACAAGCCCACCTGATGAAAACCACAGTCAACTAAGAGTTTCTGTCCACCATGCTTGCTGGTTTTGTCTTAGCACTGTGCCATAATGACTGCATTCACGCAGCATTCAGGATGGGGAAATTACTGAGAAAGGGACATATATGGTACATAGCGGTTTGGCTCCCTACTTCATGGCAGCATATTTGCAAGCAACATGTACATCATCAGTCACAGCACAGTTCTATGGTAACATAATGTTCCAATCACCTTAACATTAAGCTACAGTTATTAATTATTAATGAACAATTACTAAATAATTAATAATTTTATGTAGAATATTGCCAAAAAAATATTAATTTCTTCCATGGTGTTACCTTATAATCAACTCTACAGTACTGAAATTGCAAATTTATGAGAGTCTTATTGATGTATATATATTTTGACCAGTTTTCCATTCTTTACAGTTGTGGAACTTCATAGTGATATTGTTAATATTTTAACAATGAAGTGATAATGGGCATAGATCCTTTTTGTATTATCAACCTTGCAACCAGACAAGTGAACAAGAGAAACAGAAAATGGACAAAAGTGTACAGAAGGATTTTATATATAAGACTGCTTGGTTTCAGAATTGTTGCATCATCAGTCAACAGTGCATCAACATAACAGTACCAAAACCACTACAACATCAATTGATGAGGTTGATGCACCCCACTCTCGGTTCAGAGGTAGCTCTCCATCACCAGGTGGCAGTCACCAGTACAGTAACGTTATCAGTCAGCGAAATAATGGAGGTCTACTCATGATAGGTATGTGCAGATTTTAGTCACCCATTTTGCCTTTATCCAATTGTTGATTTATGTAATTACTGTCACGGCAAATTAATAAATCTTTTAAATTTTTTGACATTGTGCTTATGGTATTCTCTGTATCACAGGCTTGTGTTGTCAGTATCCAGTTTCATCATCAATAACTTACAATTACAAACTAACAATAGTTTTTACAAATGTTTAAAATGTGGGAAGAAATACTAGTGACATGCCTTCTCAATACGCAAATGTAGAAAAATTTTAAAATAATTATTTTAGATATCATAATTTAAATGTACATAGCTACTGTGTATCGGTCTGCATAATGAGTGAGCCCTTCATTATAACAAAGGCTTGATTATTGTTGGACAAATAATTAATACAGCTAATTTTATGCAGGAAGGAAACTGGCAAAATCATAAGCATAGATATAGTGCAGAGTATAATGCATTACAAAATTCTAATAAAAGGTGTATAATTACAATACATGAAATATCAATCTGGAATGTCTACTTTTTATCTTACAGTCTTTTCATCCTACCTGCAGAAGCAGAATGACAAGGACTAATTTTGTGTAATGGGCCTCACAAAATATCTTTGTATTACATGAAGGCAGAAATGAAACATCTCTTTTATCTAGACACTAAACAGAGTGAATTTTGTTGCAGTAACACTCCCTTATGTGCAACATGCTGGCACCACAACAATCAAAAGTTTTCTTCTACCAACTAATTACATGTAGTAGAATCTTTCTTATGAAGATGATAATCTTATACAACTTGTGAAGAAATATCCTACCTATTATTACACCCAAATGTTCATTACCTTGTGCACAAGAGCGTGCTGTTTGGCTATATCCTGAGCCAGATAAATACAATCCACAATTGCACACTCTGTTTTTCAAAGATTTATTTGAATGTTATTCTTCCATCCATGCTCATGTCTCCCAAGCGGTTTTTACCTTCAGGCGTTGTGACAAAACTTTTTTGTATACTTTGAATACCTTTTGTACATTCAAACATTCCTCACTCATCACATCCTTATTTATTCAATTATCTTGAAAATATCTGCTAAAGGAATTTGCTACTAAGGTTATAGCTTACTCAATATGAAGATCTGTGATGATGGTATGTTACTAAACTGACATACTTGCGACTGTCCAAAACAAGACAATTTACAATATCAATTTTATATATATCACTTTTATAGATAACAGCTTACTTTTCGCACTACACGAAAATTATTACAAATTTTTATTATTCCTGACCTTGTAGGAGAAAATTGGTTTCAAATGTTAGACAGAAGTCTGGAACAGATACAAAGAAAAAGTTTTGAACACACTTCCTTGCAAATAGTGCCTATTTCACTGACATCTACTGCCTGATCTCAACCGACTTCCCTCTTTCCATGAGAAGTAATGTTTTAATATCTTAGTCAAATAAACTACCAAAATAATAGATCATAATTATTCCCCATGTATGTATATACAGTACAATCAGGGTATATTAATCAAGAACCACATTTTACATTCTTAGCAGCATTCTTGCACAATCGGTTAAGGATGGTTCTGACATTCCTTATCATTCAGAACTGGAAGTTTACATATAAATATTAAATTAGCATATTTTCATCTGCCATTGTTCTTATCTTATTCTAATAATGATTCTTCAACAGGTTCAAGAAACTCACCAACTGAGAGTGGAACTGTAAATGTGGCAGGTACTGTGCCTGCAACAGTGACAGGAAATGCGCTGAAGCTAGTGCCTATAAATCAACAGGCCTCCATCAACATTGAGCTGCCCAATGCTTCTGACCTCAATGATGTTACAGTCACGGTAACAAGTGCGTATAGAAAATTAGTCCCAAAATACAAATTCAACATTTTGATGCAGTTTCAGTTTTTTCTGTGTAAATTACACTGAATTTGAAACGAACAGACCAACTTTCAAACTATCCAGTACACAGTCAAGACTGGTATAGAAACACCAGTTATCGCAAAAAGCAGTTCCTATTTAAATTTATTAATATTAACTATTTTGCAAAGAAATGGTGAATGCAGTTTCAGCATTCATAGATATTATTGAAAGACCCCACTCTTCTCGTTTGATTTTCTTCTCAGTAAAAATAATGTAACTGCTTATTTACATGTTCCTGTTAACCAAAAATCATGTTATCAAAATAACCAAGAAATTGTAGTCAATAATAATATTGGTTCTTTTTTTTTATACTATTAATAATACATATTCCCACGGGTGATGATGTTCAACATTCTTCACGGACCAGAGAGAGAGAGTTACTGAAAATGTGTGTTGACTGTCCAGAAATAATGAAATTTAATGTTTATTGTGAAAACTTTATGAATATACATTACCATTAATCAATTTCCTATCATTTGCTACTGCGGTGCTACATAAGAACTAGAAACTGAAAATTTTACAGCCTCTAAAATAGTAGTACATAATCTTACACCTTTCATAGAATCCAGAAATTCATTATTGTGTTCACAAACGCCCTCAACTGAAACCTATCCTGATCCAGTTGAAACTAGACTACAAACTCACACCTTAGTTCTGTAACAATCACTTTAATATTAATCTCCAATTTATGCCTAAGTTTCCCAAATAGATATATAATATCCAACTATCATACAGAATGTTAATAAAATTGTATCATAATGTAATATTTCTTTAAATTATATTTTCTCTCTTTTATTCTCAGCTCCATCACATCGAAATTTGCCTGTCAAAATCTTTCGGAACAGAGTCTCTATTTCAACTTATTTCACAGTCACTGAGATTGGTGAACACATTATTGATATCAGAGTCAGAGACCAGAAGGTTGTTGGAGCACCCTTCAGGTAAGAAATTGTTCCACCTTCTCCGTGCACATTTGTTAACAAATAAAAGAACATGCTGTTAAATTAAAAACCAAAAAAAGAACTATGCAGACTGTCTAGGGCTTCACTTAACCTCTTGCTCAGTGGCCACCAGGGCTTTGTCTAGAGGAGTAAATGGTCGGGACATGAAACCAAAAACTCACAGCCATCTAGTGCCAAATATGAGAATGAACAGAGCTATACATTTACCCTCCCATATGCCTTCATGGCATGTGCATGAATGACTTTATTTTTATCTATTTGCCCTGAAATAGGGTGCATTTTTTTCCAACACTAACTGTTGCATACTTACAGATAATGAACCTACATGATTAACTAAGATAGTTTGCATAGTACAGTTATTAACTGGAGTTTGATTGTGGGCAAGGCCAGGAAAGTTTCTTTTGGCCACCTATTCATAACATATTAGGACTCCACCTAGCTTCCTATCCCAAAGGCTTGGGGTTTCTTCCTTGATAACAGAGCAGCCCAAACATGAAACTGATAAGTTGTATAAATCTGCTACCAGGATTAGGAATGTGTTACTGTAACTCCACTCCCCCATACGCCTGCATGTTGCTCATTCATAATGCAACTCTTCTCTTTTCCACCATACAAAGTTAATTAGCTAAAAGTGAATTCGTGATCTAGAATGCTGAAAATGTGGATCAAAGATTATCTATTTCCTCTGAACTGTCAGCACAAATATTTTGTGCTACACCATCCCTTGCCGGAAGAGTGTACTCACTTGTATTTTACAGTGTACGTTACAGATTCATATTAACATTTCAGGACCCATGCTTACAATGCAAGGGCAATCCAAGTTGGACATATCCCCAATGGCATAGTGGGACAGCCGGTGGAATTTGAAAGTAAGTATTGAAGGATACATACCTTATTTTTGTTTGTCTGCCTTTCTAAGAAACAGTTGCTGTGTGAAGTCAGGGTTTCACTTTTTTGTGTACTGTCATTCTAGTGTTAATCTTAGTATTTAAATTTTATTCTGTCTTCTCTGCCAGTTGATGGTTCTGGTGCTGGTTCTGGCAATTTAGAGATCCTGGTCAATGGAGGTCATGTAACAAGTTTTGTACGTAACCTTGGCAACCAGAGGTTCCTTGCTTCATTTGTTCCACATGAAGCTCTAAGCCATCTGGTGGAAATGAAATTCAATGGGGAAAATGTACCTGGTAAGTGTAAAATTTGAGTTATTTTTGGAGATTCTGTTTGGTGGAGGTCACATGAGAGGTTTTGTAAATATCTTGACAACCAGATATTCTGTTCTCGATTTTAAGCTTTCGCTGTGTTGTATTGATGATGAGTTTTCTTTTGGGTATTTCCCCGGCGTCTTGTAGTGTTCCGAAACGTTGGACGCAAACTACAAGACGCCGGGGAAATACCCAAAAGAAAACTCATCATCAATACAACACGGCGAAAGCTTAAAATCGAGAATTATTCACCTCTATGGGGAGGAGAC
>Ga0123355_10019826_pt1 | contig 10715 bp, 9 predicted proteins | sample TergutEmb28metaG_3_FD_89872 | JGI IMG/M metagenome (GOLD analysis project Ga0123355, IMG submission 89872) | Embiratermes neotenicus P1 segment gut microbial communities from Petit-Saut dam, French Guiana - Emb289 P1 | ecosystem: Host-associated > Arthropoda: Insects > Digestive system > Gut ...
CTCACACCAATACATGCACACACACACACACACATCTATATATATATATATATATATATATATATGCACGGCATACGAAGCACAATCATAACCAGGCTCATTCTAAACAGCGTACGACTCACACGCAAAAACACGACATGCTGCCACAACACCGAAGTTAACATAACGAAGGAATTCATTGAATGTTTTAAATTATAACTTTAGCAAGGAGCAATATACGCTCCTTGAGGATGATCGTGTGATCGAAACATGTAGGAGCGTTTTAAATGTTTTAATGTAAATTTTAGACTTCTTAAATAATATTCGCATATATATATATATATGTGTGTGTGTGTGTGTGTGTGTGCGCGCGCGCGCATGTATTGATGTGTGTAATTAAATAGGTATGAAACATTTTTTCGAAATGGCTTATATTTAAGGAAAGATGAGAAAAATTGTCTGCGCGTGTGAGGTTGCTTAAATTGAACCAGACTGGAACGGATAACATTTCGGATAGCAGATCATTCCCGTAACTGATTCTGCCAATACTAGATTTATACCCACGATAAACTAATAAAATCAAAAACGACAAAAAGTAACTCACCTCTATTTCGATGAAATTTGTATTGGGATTCCACACTAAAACTCGATGGTGATTTACAGTTTGGACCAAATACAGGTCTAAATTACGTGAAGGCGTTATGAACTTTCTCAAAACCTGCTGCATGAAAACGGCATTGGCAAGTGATTTCAGGAGACGGGCTAGCATAATCCGTATAGCAGACAGGCTACAGGCTGGTCGTCCGGGTAATCGTGATTGGATCCCCGGCAAAGCCATTGGATTTATCTCTTCTCCATATCTTCTTATACATGGATAACGCAGGCTGTTTGCCCGAGAGTAAATCGGCCGACGCGGGGGAATGACCACCCACGTCATCTAATGTCAAGACACTCAGTGTACGTAACATAGAGGCGCTCTCTTGCAACCATTGTTACAATGGGAAAGCAATAATTATTATTACATATTCTGAGTGTGTGTTTGCAGCCTTAGTTATCAAGCATGAAATTCACATGCGACATATTGTCATCTGTGGTCTGTCCGGCTCTACGGTGTTTTCCACCTTATTTCATAAAAGGTGCGATTTTCGAAAAAAAAGTTCCTGAACATGAAACGTGTGTTTCAGTTATTTCTACAACTGTTACCTGAAACGTTTTTCTTTCTAGGATGAACTGAGCAAGATATGGCCAAAAATGTATGTTGATTGTAATGTGAAGTAGCTGTTACAGGTTTTAATGTACCTTGAAATTTCTCTATGTATTTTCGAAAAATACCCCAATCCAAATTTCATGAAAATCTCTCCAGTGGAACCGAGTTGTACCATGCGGATGGAGGGATGACAGACAGAGAGACATGAAGAAACTAAGAGTCGTTTTCGCAATTTTGAGAACGCCCCTAAAAATGACTGTGGTTTTGCATCCACCACTTCATATATTTTTCTGGCTTGCTCAAGACATAAACTGCGGAGAGCATTGAGAACGAGGAGCCTTTTTGCCTTACTGTATGAATCAACAACCAATGTTTAAATAAAAAAATGATAATTAATTCAACAACTTACATCATGAGGGCCAAGGAGTCGCAATTGACTCTCCCTACCCTCAAACCTCAGGAGTGTAGCTTCTATTTTCAGGTAACAAAAGGCAAGATTCGAGGGGGTGCTGATAAGTCATTAGCCTGACCTACTTCCCGATGTCGTAGGACGGAATCGATAGTGTCGTTGGAAAGAGGGACCTGTTCATGTGCCGAATTGTAAGTCCTTTCTTGTTACATAGGCTGAAAGGAAGCATGTCAGGCGACGCGCGCGGTTTTAACAACATAGAGACTCGAGCTGTCATCAAGTTTTTTTTACAAGGCAAGGCGCCGAAGGAAATTCACGCCATTCTGTAACAAACATTAGGGGAAAATGCACCATCTTATGCCACCGTCAAAAACTTGGTGACCCAGTTTAAACTTGGTGACCCAGTTTAAACTTGGTGATTCCACTTGTGATGCGCCTCGTCCTGGACGACCCAAAACAGTGACCACCTCGGAGATTATTGATCAAATTCACCGGCTAATCTTGGAAGACCGGCGGATTTGGGCTAAATCAATAGCTGAGCAACTGGGCACCTCACGTGAGCGGGTTGGGTCCATCATTCATTAAGATTTGAACATGCTGAAGCCCTCCGCGAAGTGGGTCCCGAAATACCTGAACGCGGATCAAAAACGTCAACGGTGCCAGTCGTCTGAGCAACTTTCGGAATGTTTTCGGCGCGATCCAAATTATTTCCTGTCGCGATTGGTGACCATGGACGAAACCTGGTTATATCACTATGACCCGGAGACAAAGCAACAATCAATGGAGTGACGGCATAGCGGCTCACACCCCTCCCCAAAATTCCGAGTGCAAAAATCCGCTGGAAAATTTCTCGCCTCGATTTTTTGGGATCAAGACGGCATCCTCCTCATTGATTATCTTCCAAAAGGCCAAATTATTAACACGGAGTATTACTCATCTCTGATGGTGCAATTGAAGGACATTTTGAAGGAAAAACGCTGCAGGAAAGTCACCAAGGGCATCTTGTTCTTGCACGACAATGCCTCGGCTCACCGGGCACTTGCAACCCAGAAGAAACTGCCCTACCTGGGTTTCCACTCTCTTGATCACCCACCCTATTCTCCGGATCTGGCCCCGTCGGACTACCACCTGTTCCCTGGACTGAAAAAAATTTAATTGTCACTATTTTTCGTCCGACGCGGAGGTCATTGTTGCCACGGAGACCTGGTTGGACGGATAATCTTCCGAATTTTTTTGAGTGGCTTGCAAAAGTTAGAGCAATGGGATAAGAAGTGTATTGAACTTCGTGGGGAGTATGTTGAATATATCCTGAGTTTGGTCGCCGTACCTTGTTTCCGTCCTGTTCGGGCTAAGGAATTATCAGCATCCCCTCGTAAAGTCTTCCTTATTCACTCCATGAAAGCATGTGGACAATTGGAGATATAGACCCACCAGTTCTTACCCTACACTAGATAAAACTGTGTTCAATCTTACGTCCCGAACGCTTTATTCCCCGCTAAGGAGCCCAGATAAGAATTCAGTAGGAGGCTTCATGGATCCCATTGCCAACCTAGAAAATATGGAGAAGGGATAAATCTTGTGCTGCCGGGAATAGAAACCCGGCCCGTTCAGTCGTTAGCCTAGCCTCAATACTGAAGAAAATTTAAATGAAAATATTATGAATTTGACCAAAATTTTTTATTCCAGGTTTATCGATTTTAATACCAATATCTATGTTACTTTCACATTTCTTGTTGTACTTACATCACGTGCATAGACCTAATAATTCAAGCAAACTGGATCTTAGCATTGTTCGGAGTTGTGGCTTTTGTAAAATAAAGTAGTTTAACACGTTTTATACAATTAAAATTATTGATAACGGAAGTGTGAGCCTTTGTGCTGTTTTTAAGGTTCGTAGGGGCGGAGTGAGAGGATGTGCGGGTTGGAGGGCGTGAGGTATAAATGTTAAGGGGAGTCCAAACAGCACCCAGGCAAAACGAAACTTCACTACGCTAGTGAATGGAAGAACTACCGAGAAAATTAGAATACTTACAACTTCGTAAGCGGAAACATGTGAAGCCTAGGCGTCTTGGGCAGAGTAATTAATTTGGCTTAGCCATATTTTAGAAAATAACGTAGACTCATCGTTACACGTTTGTCAGTTTCTTCAGGAAACAAATGGAAATTTCTCTAAAGCTTTGTTCTGCTCGTAAGTAGTGGGAACATCTGATATTGAACGACTCATAAGTGCTTAAGTATAAGATACTTCTTTTGTGTCTAAGGGCTTGAGAAATTTGAAAAAGACACAAATTGTACATATCACTTAACATTGAGGCGCGTTCATGCAACCATTGTTGAGTAGAAAAACAATAACAATCGTATATTCTGTGTGTTTGTAGACTTATGTATCCAACGTAGAATGCGCATGCGCCATATTGTCATGTGTGACTTGCCCGGTTTTAAAATATAATTTCCACATTATCTAATAAATTACACGATTTTCGAAAAGAAAAGTTATTGGCCATAAAAAGTTTGTTATGATTTTCTCTCCCACTTTTCGTCTGAAACATTTCTCATTCTAAGAAGACTTGAGAGATGTATAATCGTGTGTATTGGTCTTTACGTAGTCGTATTGTAATGAAACGTGAAAAATATTCAATTCCAAACTTTATGAAAATCTGTCCAATGGGACCCGAGATGTTCCATTTGGAAGGACAGACGGACAGACAGACATGACGAAGCTAATAATCACTTTTCGCAATTTTGTGAAAGCGCTTAAAAAAGGGACTCGAGCGGTACTAAAGATCTTGTTTATGTTATTTCCTTGACCAGATTTGTCCGGAATAGACATATTTCATTTCACTACGTCAAGCTTCTGTTCTGTTGCATAGTTTCGTGGCCATGTTTATGACATGGAGCAGCGTGGGGCTGGGCGTTGGGGTCTTTGTATCCGGAACCGCCCCATTTAATTTAACGCTCCTTTCTCTTCAAGGGAGGGCGGAGGATTTATCATGGTTGGTTAGGCATTGATCAAACGGGGGTTCAACCTCAGACTCTCGCTTGTAAACAATGCGATTTCATCACAGAAGTGACGTGACGGTAGCGAGGGGAAGGGGGGGGGGCTGTCAGTGGGAGGAGGTGCCAATGTTTTGAGAATGCCAGGTGATGCAGTCCGGACGTACCGGACTGTGTATGTTTGATGCTGCATGAAGCCCACCTACTGACAGTTGTAGTTGCCACTACTATTTTGTATCAGTACTTATTTATCTCTGGTTTGTTTAACGACGCTTGTAGGTGTTATGGCCTCAAATAATGGGACGACTATTTAATGAACTGTTGGAAAAATATGAATAAAAGAAATCTTGACCTAAATTAACGTCCTACTAATGCGTTGGGCAGAGTGACTGAGGAATATCCCGACAATCCTAGTCATAAGAATAGATCTGTGACTGGAGATTTGATCTCAGGATCTCCCGGCTAAAAATCAGCTGCATTACAACCTCGACCTCTGTGTTAGTTAATTTACATGAATGATTGCATATCGATATTAGTACATGCTTTTCATTCGTTAATATTCTACATGTGACTTCAGAATGAGGAATTGCCCTGTGCAAGAACACTACGCCCTAAATGTGCATTCAAGGATCAGACATAAAGCTCTGCACCTTCTTAACTTTGGCTCTCGGTAAAATTGAATGATCAGTGACAGGCTGTTCCTATAGGGATATTTCCCCTCTTCAAGCACTGGTATTTACAATACCCAGGGGTAATGAGGCTGGTTGCAGTCTATATACTATAGCTCCTTCTAAAGTTAATCTAATTCTGGGTGCCAAGTTCGTAGCCAATAAACCCAGACCACGAAATAACAATAAAACAAAACTGATTGCTCTTCGACTGTGTTTTGGAGGAAGCCATAGGGACGATGTAAGAAAAGTGGGACTTATTGGTATTCACTTGAGCTGGTCAGATTGTGGTCCATGATGATGATAATGATGATGATGACGACGATTACTTTATTATTATTATTACTATTATTATTATCATTATCATCATCATATTAATTGAGTGGATGAAAGTCAAATACCATGAAAAATCAAAGCAAAACTTTATTACTCTTTATTTTGGAGGTTGGCCTAAAAAGCACAGTTAAAATAACACATGCTTTCACGTCTTTTCTCTAGAAGAGACGAAGGAAGGGAATGTAGGTAAGGGCATAGATGTACAGAAACATATTTGTATCAACATGGCTGACAGACCTCAGTGGGTGTGAAGAATTACACCAGCTGGAGGACAGTAAGAAAATTTTAACACACCAACAGCTGAAGCGGAAATGAATTCCGGTAATGATTGCCATCATTCGTTTCAGGTCTGTTACTTCTCGCCTTTTGTCTGGGTAACTAGAGTGTAAAACATATGCCTAAAATATAATGTTGTCTGTTGCTTTATGTGAGTGAGACCTAGGCGTAGATGGGTGGATAATATTAGGATGGATCTCCAGGAGGTGGGATGTGGGTATGTGGACTGGATTGGGCTGGCCCAGGATAGTGACAGATGGCGGACGCTTGTGAATGCGGTAATGAACCTTGGGGTTCCGTGCAATGCGGGGAATTTCTTGACTAGCTACAAACCAGTTAGTTTCTCAAGAAGGACTCTGCACCATGGAGTAAGCAAGTAAGTTGTGTTATGTAACTGGGGACTTTGGTCTAACTATAGACTGAAAAAATTGCGTACATTGCTTCAACACTTGTGTCAGTATTTTGTTGGTTATTGTCCATTTTTTGAAAAATATTTCATATACACGACTTTTCCAATGATTGTTCTACCCCCTCCCAGTCTTCAGAGGTTTTATGGTCATAATATTGACAGGATTTTGTTACTTTTATCTTAAAATGGAAGTAGTAAATGATTAATAAGTACATATCAGTATAATGACAAATGCCTAGAGACGGGAGTGCTGCCATCTTCAAAACGTCATGTATCTGTAACTCATCTTAGAAAATGGAAAATATTAACATAAAATTGGCCTATTGAAACAGTCATTGCCACAGACTTGTAGAAAATTGGCCTTAATGCTGATAGGCAGATTTTTCCCAAATTTCATGTTTCGCCTAATGCTTAACAGGAGCTTATGCTAAGTGTTTCTGTGATTAACGGCCATAAAACGCATTTCAGCTTCTCCGTGTCACAAATGTTGTAAAGCAGTTGCACATGGGTACGGTACAGGCTATGTTACTCCACTGGTAAGTTTTATAATTATTCTATATTTTTTCAGTATATCTTAGTCCTTTCGGGGTGAAAATACTTTATAATATAATACGTAGAAACACTGCGTGGTGTACTAGCATGTCAGAACCACCGGAGTTGAACTGCGGAATTTGAGAATAAATTTACGCAAGAAGAGGGGGGCGTATAGGGTTTTGGTGGGGAAAACGGAGGGAAAGAGACCACTGGAGAGACCTACGCGTAGATGGGTGGATAATATTAGGATGGATCTCCAGGAGGTAGGATGTGGGTGTATGGACTGGATTGGGCTGGCCCAGGATAGAGACAGGTGGCGGACGCTTGTGAGTGCGGTAATGAACCTTGGGGTTCCGTGAAATGCGGGGAATTTCTTGACTAGCTACAAACCAGTTAGCTTCTCAAGAAGGACTCTGCACCATGGAGTAAGTACGTAAGTAAGTAATCAGTAATAAAACAAGAATTAAATACAGCTTACATAGAATCATTTGCATATTTATACGTACTCCTTAAATTACTTAGAAGCTGCAGAACCTGTAAATGCTTCGACAGCAAATCCTGCTATCTGATCAACAAAGTACCTTTAGTATATTAAAACTGGAGACGTATAAAAGCATCATGTCTTTTCCATTAATTTAATGCCCCAAATTCTGTTGTACAAATTGTGTATCTTCAGCCACTACACATGAGCTAAGTCTCGGGAGCGGATAACTTCGGGCTCGACTGAGGATAAAACAATGTGTTTTCGTCCATAGAGTCGCTCCTAAAGTAGAGAGATGACTTGTTATTAGCTACTGTCACATCGCACTAGCGAATTTCCGTATGATCTGACTTCTAAACCAGGGTTCGCCACTGGTTGGTTTTTCTGCCACTTGATCAACATGTTTGTTTGTAGCGGCTTTGCTAGAAGCACTTGGCCTTTTACTGTATGAGTGATCTTTTGTCTATAACACTAAAACTTCCCTCGTAATTAAGGAGTTGATTGGTCTTTGAAGCGAGGAAGGGGCGATGTCGAAATATCTATTTCTGTAGTCAAATTCGAACAACAGAGACCAAGCATATGGCCTGTCTGAAGTAGCAGCACATATTGTACTTCACGTAATGTAACATAACCTTTCTGAAAGTTTGCCTTCTGGGAGCCTCACTTGTGATGAATGTGTTTTAATAAGCGAAAGTGATGTTGATGTTATATTAGGAGAGAATTTATATTGCACGTTTTTATCCTTATATGTGTTGTAGTAGGCTAAATAATAGTAGCTGAAAATTCTGACGTCTCTTGCGGCAATTCTCCGCCTAATGTGTAAGAGAACAACATGGCGTCAGGGCGAAATTTTTATTTGTATTTCAGTTTTAAGGCAGAAACCATTTAAGAAATGTAAAATGTCGTATGAACGTACTTCAAAGGACCGAATGTACAGATTATGTAGCGTCGGAGATTTTGCAGTCACAGAAGTGATGGAGAAACACGTAGACTTTAAAATCGATTAATTAAAATTGAATGTCCTAGCAACTGGAAAATACATATTGAACTGTACTTCTGCTTTTAATATTTATTTATTCTTTACTAACACTTGCATATATGATGTGGGGATGAGTCCCTTGGCACTGCGGCCTCGAATCCGTCTATTTTGCCATCCCCCATAATACATGAGAAAGAAATATTGCTGGAATAACTGGCTAGAAAACAACGACGAAGGCGGAGATTAACTTTTTCCAGAGCAATGTTACCCACTACTCATATCAGATGGGCTCCCTGCTTAATATCTCTTAGCCCCACCGTGTAAATTAAAGCGTCTTTTAACTAACAGGCATTGTAACTCCTTCGCCCATGAAAATATTGGTCACGTTGAACATAACTTGTCTATCGCTGCTTGACATCGCCAAATTTGGGAATTTGGATATAGTCCTTTCCCTAAGGAACATATATCGTTATGCTTTTTTTTTTTGTCTTTCTGCAACCTTACGAAGCGCCTGTTAGACCTGCCCCTTCGTTCATCCGTCTATCCACATGAAACGTTGCAAGAATCTTTCCAATTTTGACAGTGTGTGCACAGAATAAAACCTGTTTCTAAAAACGGTATGTAGTATTGTACACAGTAATATGGTGCGAGAGTTTTCGATATTGAACACGGATTTTCTTTTGATTTCATCTTACGAATTTTAAGCGGTATATTCAATCTAATGCAACCTTACCTATAAAACCTTACCACTAAGATCATAGCCATGTATATCATCGACCATCTCAGAACGAACATATTTCACTTGAAAAAACGCAAGAATAACCGGGTGAGAAGATGTTGTTTTTAATTTCAAAATATAAATAATAATTAAAAACCAATTACGTTTTAAGACGTAACATTGTCTGCGCAACTTAATAGAAACAAGAACGAAAGTAATTTGCGTTATGATAATTTTATTAGATTTAGATATCTTTCGAAGCAGACGGCACCTTTTTATAATTTTGACTACAATCTTATACTATCAGCTAAGCTTAAGGTGACTTACTCTAATGGAAACATGTCACTGTAAGATGTTATGATTAATTATTAATAGTAACAACAATAAAGTTGCGTTTAGGGCTTATTATCTCAAGGAAACGTGAGGATATTTTTGTGAAATTTTACATCATGGAATTTAACTGCAGTTTATCGATAAATCTTAAGTTTCGTAATAACGAAAAACACGTGCGAACACTTCACACGAAAAACTATGTACATTTATGGGCGTATCTCTTAACTTATCATAAAATTCCCTAAATATTTATCAGTTTGAAAGATATTTGGGAGAAAGGTGTAAAAAAATACACCTTATGTGTATAATACAATTTTTTACACGTATCTTACTATATTCGAGATAGTCAGAAAAGAAAGCCAATATGCCGGAATTATTAAGCTGTATCAACGATTATTGACTAGAGACCAGGCTTCATTTTCAGGCCAGTTCATATGGAAGTTGCAGTAGGCCAAGTGGCACTGGGGCAGGTTTTTCTCTGTATTTTCTTGTGGTCATCATTCCACCAATTCTCTACACTCAATTTCAGTAACCTTCTACATATATATATATATGTGTATTCCTGTGGTACTGCGGCCCAGCGCGGGCCATGAAGTCCTCATTCTTGAGGTTTATAGTTAACACAAAACGACGCACCACACTCGGTAGGACTCCTCTTGACGAGTGATCAACTCGTCGCAGAGACCTCTGCCTGAGAATACACAACATTCACAGAGGACAAATATCCATGCCCTCGGCGGGATTCGAACCCACAATTCCAACAGGCCAGCGGGCACAGACCTACGCCTTAGACTGCACGGCCACTGAGACCGGCAATCTACGCTACATAATACGATTACCTGACGGAAGCTTTAAACACAGTGCTCTTCGCTTTCTCTTGACAGAATTTGGGTTTTGTTGTACTTAGCATAACTGCTGTTTCACAAGTAATGTGACCATACTTCCACAGCCTGCTCTGCACGCGTACCCTAACGATAGAGTCGGGCTTCTTCAGGTGCACTACCTATCAGCTGTTCAGCGGGTGAGATCTTTATTAATTCATATGCTTTGACGTCGTGACGTGGCTATTAGGCAAGTAGCAGCGGCTGCGGGCCACGATGTAATGCTTGTCGGCAGTAAATATGATTCAATGGTTAACGATTGACATGCACGTACAGATGCTTAAGTCAAGGTTCACCATTTACAAGGGAAACTTCGAATCAAACCTGAAGATTGCTAAAGCAACAGATGAAACATGAAACAAAATGGACAGTGATATACGAATTGTATGGATGGACCGCCTCTGTGGTCTAGTGGTCAGAGTTTCTGGCTACAGATACAGAGGTCCCGGGTTCGATCCCCGGCGCTACCAGATTTTCTGAGTAGTAGTGGGTCTGGAACGGGGTCCACTCA
>Ga0123355_10019827_pt1 | contig 10715 bp, 4 predicted proteins | sample TergutEmb28metaG_3_FD_89872 | JGI IMG/M metagenome (GOLD analysis project Ga0123355, IMG submission 89872) | Embiratermes neotenicus P1 segment gut microbial communities from Petit-Saut dam, French Guiana - Emb289 P1 | ecosystem: Host-associated > Arthropoda: Insects > Digestive system > Gut ...
CACATACAAAACAACAGGCAAAATTATAGTTCTATATATCTTGATCTTTAAATTTTTGGATAGCAACCTGGAAGACAAAAGATTTTGCACCGAATGATAGCAAGCATTTCCTGACCTCAATGTGCTCTTAATTTCTTCTGCAATAGAATTTTGATTTGTTAAAGTTGTTCCCAAATATTTCAACTCTTCCACCCTCTCAAAGGTACTATTATCAATCCTCACACTGAATTCGTCCTGCATTCTGATCTCGAGACATGACCATGTACTTAGTTTTATCAGCACTTACTTCCAGTCCAATCTCCCTAGTAGCAGCTACTATTACAATTACTGACCTTAATTTTTTCAGATAAATATTTGTTTTTTAACTCAGCCGATTTCTTTTTTATACAATTTGCAGTACATCCCTCTTGAATTATACAAACAGCTTCACTATATTTTAGACTTATTATTTTTTGTTTCTATTATAGTAATATTTGTGTTTTGTATTATACATTATTTCAAGCAATTAATATTATTAAATTAATAATTTCGATCTTGCTATCAGCCACGTAAACACTTTCCGCTACTTACTTCTCTAGTATGCATACATTTTATCAAATCGATAAACATTAGTTTTCATTTCTTTGGGAAAAAATTAATGATACAAAGGTTTAATAGAAGTACCTTTTACGCTTTACAATATTGTATAAAGCTTCTTTGACCACTTCTTGATCCCGTAATTCAGGCCCAATATTTTCCCGCTTCCCTCCCTCCTTCACCCGTGCGGGCGTAAACTAGATGATCTGTGTTGAGTGGTCAGTGTGGCCATCTTCGCTGTGATTGATAGTCTTGTTGGGCTGTGTTCATTGTGTTGTGCTGTTTTGTGTGGAAATCTGTTTTCGAAATGGTTGACGAAATTAAGTCGGTCATCTCAACTTACCAGCGGCGCCTAATGGAGATGCCATATGTGCCCAAAACATCTTACGGGCGTGCCTCGCTTGGAGATGACGGTGAGGCGAACAAGCTATTTCTCACGTTTCTCTTCAGCGACACGGATCTTGGCATCCAGTTTCCGAAGGACGTGGGTTTGCTTCGCATCAAGGTGCCGTGTAACACTTGCGGTCGTGATATTACCGTGTGCGCTGAACCTAAACCGAAGGACGGTTTCAGATGGCGATGTCGAAGAAGAGCTGCTGTCGTATGCTCTGAGACGAAGTCTATCAGGCATGGTTCATGGTTCCAGCAGAGTGAACTCACTTTACAGGAGATTATGTACCTTAGATACGACATCGTGCGCCGCGTACCTGCCCACTTTACACACAAAGAGCATCGCTTCGGTTCCGACACAATCGCGGCATAGGTCCTGCTCTGCAGAGAGACGATGCTGGTGTACATGGAGGGCTGCTGTGAGAAGATCGGCGGTCCTAACGACCGTCAAGATCGACGAAAGCAAGTTCGATCGCCGCAAATATCATAGAGGCCACCCTGTTAAGGGGTAGTGGGTGTTTGGCGGTGTTGAGCGTGAGTCCGGTAAAACGTTTCTCATTCCCGTTCCGGACAGAACCGCCGACACTTTGATGGCCGTTATAGATGCTTGGATCGAACCCGGCACTACGATCGTCATTAATTGCTGGGGAGCGTACCGGGATCTCGACGCGGAAGGTTACACGCACCGCACCGTTAACCACAGCCCGTGTTTCGTTGGCCAGCGTACAGGCGCCCACACAAACACTATAGAGAGCACGTGGCGTCATGTGAAGGCTTTTCTGAGTCCCTACAACAGGAAGGGGACTATACATCACCTAGCTCATTACATGTTCGCGGCGAGGTGCAGGGCAGAGAAAGTGGACCACTTCACAAAGTTCCTTCACCTCGTCGGCACAATTGACTGGAGCGAATGTCCAACCCCTTCAGAATCGTGGCTCGTCTGCCACCCGCCTTCACTGCGTCACCAACCACAGGTAACAGCGCATGCGCGGAGCATGCTCTACTTCATATCTTCACGTTTTAATTCCTTCGATAAGGCTTAATGTGTCACTTTCATTCCACGTGTGCCTATGTAATTTTTAAACAAACTAATTTTCATTTACTGTATTCTTTAATATTAAAGCAATTGTCATGATTGCGCTTATATTGCTGCACAGGTATGGAGCAGACATTGATCCATCACCTTAGAAATTTGATTAAAACTTTGACGTAATCTATCATACATAGAACCAGTTCGTTAATTATATACGTTTCACGAAATATTCCATAGTGCTTGTCACAGATCTTTGATAGTGTAATACAGGCCTGGATCCCTTATGGCCTTTGTGTCTGTCGAAGAATGATTGGTTGACGGCAGTCCTCGAAAATAAAACTTTACCCTGTGGGTGATGGAGGGAGGTGTGCGCCCAAAAGCTTACCGTGCGGCCAGTGAAAATCGATTGGCTTTGAACGATTCATTTGATGATTCAAACATTCAACATTTTTAAAATTTTTGACATTATAATTGTTAAATATTAATCCGTATAATTTGCAAGTAACATACTTTCCAAGAATAGTTTTTTTACGTAAGAAACTTCACCTCGTCGCCCGCCTTCAATGCGTCTCCACCCACAGGTAAAAGCGCATGCCCGCAGCAACAACTCATAACGTGTCGAGTTTTCGACGACTTGCGTTTCCTTCAGGAACGACCGCAGCGCCACACTCGGCAGACTACGACATCGTTGCACCCTCTTTCCAAGTAGATCCCTCCCTAACAGCCGTGAACGATGGGTTCCATGTCTGGTGGCGTTTAATCCGTGCCGAAAAACAAGTGGTATCGATAGTCTGTGCGTGAACTGGAATGAATCGATGTACACGACGGATCCCTGGGAGCCGAGATTTCAATCCGTATTGCGCTCAGTGTATGGTTCATACCGTGTAATCCCTGATTCAGTACTGTGTGCGTTTGTTTATTCGCGATATGTGTTGATGGGCATGGGTGTCTTGCGAGGACGTAGTTTACCGTGAGATGATTTAGTGATATATATGTTTATATTCGACAGCTGAAGAGATAGGTGAAACACCATTGTCATTTGCCGATTGGAAGTATGACTACCGCGGCTAGGCCAACTTTCGAGCCAGCCCGTGGAGGGCAGGGCCGTGGAGAAAAAGATCTTTCCGCAATATCAAGACAGTATTCGAGTAGGGATTTACCTTCGCACAACAAACTTAAATATAGGTACACAATAATATTGTTAACATATTTCACTGGCTCTTGTATGCACGGTAGTACAACCGCCGATACTCCACAAGAATGACTCTGCTGAATATACTTGAGAGAGTTGAGCCCTGTGCTTGCTTGTGTGTGCAACACACTTTGTCTAACCTCTACACTTGTGTGTGTGAGATAATACCCACAAAGAAAGTCGACGTTTATGCCGACTTTCTTTGTGGGTCCAGCTTAGGCAAATTGCTGTGAAGATCTTAATAGAAATTTCAACAAAGTTCTATACCACATTCTGAAATGGTTGCAGGCCAGTCAGCTAGTACTAAGTATGAAAAAGACAAAAGTAGTCAAATTTACTCCATATTTTTCACATTTCCTATTGCATATAACTTTTGCTGAACACTTACCTGTTGAAACAAATGGCATAAAATTTGTAGGTCTCCAACTGGACAGTCAACTTTCATGGAAGCTTCTTCTAAATTATCTACTACATAAGCTAAGTTCAGTTTCTTATATAATGAGAAGATTATCTCATGTACTTAACATTCAAACTTTGCGGACCTTACGCATTTTCACTCTTTGGTTAATTATGGAATAATATTTTAGGGCATTACTAGTTCTATGCATAAGGTATTCCTCACTCAATATATATATATATATATATATATATATATATATATATATATATTGTGCTGGGAATTAGTTCTAGAAGTTCTGGCAGGAAATGGTTTAAAAAATTGGAGATTTTACCCATAGCCATCTTGTATATTTATTCTTTGATGTCATTTGTTGTTGACAGCTTGCATTACTTTCAAACTAATTCCTCTGTTCATGAGATTAATACAAGATATAAGAATCATTTACATATACCTTCAGTTAGACTTACTACTATACAGATAGGTACTCCCTATTCTACTGTTAAGATATTCAACAAATTACCACCTTGAATCTCGGGACTTAAAAATGATGGGACAATTTTCAAGTCTCCTTTAAGGAAATATCTTCTTACACATGTTTCTATTCCATAGAAGAATTTTTATCAAAGGATTAGCTCTATTTTGTTTTTAGAAGTTTTTTATCTATTGATTAGCTCTTGTTATCTTTTCTATAGACTATTTTTCTTATCTTTTTTCTGTAAAATCAGACCCTGTATTTATTACATTGTTTTTCCAACATATATTTTATATATACTTTTAATATGTTTCTGTGACCAACTTGCATTGAGCGACCTATAGTACCTGACATATTTCATATTCATCTGTTGATGATTGAATGTTGGATCAATGGAATGTATATGTGTGTTTATGTATGTTAGATTCAGAGAGATTTATTTTTGTAGGAGGCAGTGACATGTTTCTGGTAAACAGTTCATGCTGCCCATTTCAGGGAACATGGACAGGGGACCTCTGAAGAACTGCGTTCCAGAGACTTCAGAAAGGAATTGGAAGACCGTGAGAAAGAGAAAAGTGGAGCCCGTGAGAGGCGTATGCCAGAGGCAGTGACACAGTAGGTTTCATTCCACAAATAGCAATTGTGGAATTATGTGCAGGAATAGTTTCTTACATGACCTTCCACTTCATAGACACAGTTGTGCTAGTGCAGTAAGAGTGTGTGTGTATGTGTGTCTGACAGTGGATGTTGTCACTACTATTTAGTATTTAATTATATCTGGGCATAATTTAGGAGCCACTGCACGGTGTTGTGTCTACACAACCCAGAATTGCAGGTACCAATCACCTGCATCTGACGCAAGAAGTTTTATTTTTGTGATAGGCACATTTAATTTGTAATGAGCAAGAAATATTTACACATGTGAAGGAAGTGAAGCTAGTGGAGTAAGTGTTATTTCACGTATGTTTCGAAGCTAAACAGTATCGTAATTTGTTCCTTTTTGGGTAATTCCCCGGCGTCTGAGTTCTAATTGCTGACGTTTCGGAACTCACTATCAGTTCCATCTTCGTATGCAGGTGAATGAAGTACGTCAGTGGCAGGATTATACTGGTTGGGTTGGAGCGGGGAAGTGGCAGAGCCAATAGGAAGTAGTGTGCCCGTGCGGGGCGGTTAGAAGTATCACTTAAATAATTGCATAAGTGAGTGCCCATACTTTGATATTTTCTCCTCCAGGTTCTTCATGTTCATTCTGTATCAGCTTCTGAGGTTAGGTTATAACTAGTAATCATTATGTGAATGATTATGAGTGCTGTGATGTGGTAATATATGTATCTACAGTGGCAAGCGTCCCAAACTGGACCAGGTGCCAGCGGCCAGTCTGGATGCAGATGATCCACTTGATGAGGAGAATTCTGATGATCCTGACAGTGATGATGACACAACACAGCTGCTAGCAGAGTTACAACGCATAAAGAAGGAGCGTGCCTTGGAGCAAGCCAAGCGCGTAAGTAGAGAGCAAACAGCTAAGGTAACTGTAAACTACAAGAACTGCAGGATAACTTATTCGAATTTGATCAGGTTGTAAGTCATGCAAATGTAGTGTGTAGTATTATTTAATGAACGTTAATTACTTACACATCTAGTGCCAAAGTTACAAATGTCTGGTTTTGTACAACCACTCTGTAATGTGCCTTCATATTATATACAGGGATAACTACCTGTCATGTCATATGTCATGGTTTTCAGTAGTGAAATACTGCTAAATTTGTAGTTTTGAGATTATATTCTTGTGAAATGAGGCTACATCACCCTCCAGCCTTGCCTTAACCCGTAATTTACTTGCAGTAAAATAATGGACCATGCTTCTAAGAAGCATTCATACCACATGCATGGAGAGATGGTGGTTCATGCTAGCAATGGTTTTTTTTTAATTATTATTTTTTTATTTTATATGTTGATGTAAGCCAGTAATCTTGTCCGGTAATGTCCGTCTATGTTGACAGTTTTACAGCTCTTGTAATCATTGCGAAACTTTGTTTTTGTATCTTGTTGCAAGCTTCTGAAGCACACATTTGTCCCTTTGTTTACCAACTTGGGAGTAAAATTACAGACATCTCTGTCAGCATAGATATTGCTGTTTTACAATGTTAAGTTTCAGTCAGATTGAATTGCAAACTAAATGAATGAAGCCTACATGGAAGACTTTTGAAGAGACTGTTAGATAGACCGAAATGGGTTTATAAAGGCCTAACTGTGACGTGAAGATGATTATGATGATGATGATGATTAATAATAATTTTCAGTCTTAGTTTGTAAACTGTATTAAAAACATAATGTTACAGAAGTTTTGTACTAGTTTTCAAAAGCATGGACATTTTCATGCAGAAAGTATATGGTGTGCATTATTTGAATGGAAGTGTGCATTATGTTCAGACATATTTTGTTGCCTTCTGGAAATAGCTTATTGAGAATGGCACCTTAGACAAAATCTACATTAATGTTGGTTTTTTACTCTGCAGGAGACTGAGAAGCGGCAAGAAGAAGAAAGAATTCGAATGGAGAATATCCTGAGTGGAAATCCATTGCTCAACTATGCTTCCCAGGTTCAGAAAGGAGATTTGAAGGTAAGTGGTTGAGGCATTGTTGCAGCCACACATGTTAGTTGATGTCCCTCATTCCTGAATATGTTTTGCATACACAGGTGAAGCGGCGGTGGGATGATGATGTGGTGTTCAAGAACTGTGCACGGTCTGAGCCAGATAAGAAGAAGGATCAACAATTCATCAATGACTCATTGCGCTCGGAGTTCCACCGCAAATTCATGGAAAAGTATGTTAAGTGAGCACATGCCCTCCAAAACATAGACAGATGCACAGTTTAAGATGTGAAGGAACATAACTATCACCATCACCACCAGTAGTCACTGTTATCATCATGTTGCATAATTTGTTGGTTTCATTGACACAGACAAGAAAGTACCCACAGATTAATTGCAGTGTAAGTTTTATAGCTTATTTTATTGAAAGTTAGGATGTATGCTAATAACCAGTTTAGTACTGTTGCATGATCCTGAGGTCAGTAGGTTGCAAACCACAATGAAACAACTTTAAATTGTGTGTGGTAAACAACACGCTTATAAATCAACTGATTTTCAGCCAGTTGCATCATAAACACTATAAAAAATTTGGTATGAAGTTGAAATGTACGAACATGTCATCTGGCTGTGTCATGTGACATATAATGAAACTTTTCCGTGTCTGGTACCAGATTTACATTGGGAGTGTATGTGTAGCATAACATGTCATGTATTAGTGTAATGTTCTCAGCTGTCCTAACAGCCTGAAAACATTTCCCTCAAAGACATGCCTTTTATGACAATTTTTTTGCCAGCAACAAACCATACTTAGGTTGTTGTGTCAAATTCCCTATATTTTCATTCAGTTTGTAACGAAATTTGAATTTTTACAACAGATTATAGAGAAAGTCTCCAATGTCACATTTCGTGAAAATCTGTATGGTTGAGCCGAGCTGATAACAGACAAACAGACATATGTTAAACAAATAGTTGCTCTTCACATTTTCAAGAATGCACCTAAAAGGAGGTGATGTCATTTTGTATTATGACTAACAAATGCACAATTATCTCACAAAATATCACACTCTACACTCCTACATGTTTCGACACTATTATGTCATCCTCAGGGAGCTTGTAATTAATGCCTTGCCAAGTTACACAAGTATTTTCAATGCAGCTGTTGGTAATACAATTTATAATTAATTATATTGATTATAATTATAATTGCTTATGATCTTAAGCTGTTGGTAATACAATTTATAATTACAGGCAGACCCCATATCCGCAGATTCAGTATCCACGGTTTCAGTTATCGGCGGTTTACCATGGCCCCCCAAAAAATTTGGAAGATTAAAGAATTAAACGTTTCATAAGTTTCAAAATGCGCACCAAGCGAGAACGGGCCATAACATAGTGAAAACCAGCAGCCCAAATGCGCCCAGTACTTGACTCACCTCCTTTGTCCCCGTACCCACACTTCCCCTCAAACTTGCCACCATTCTGCTTCTAGCATTCCTGCTGTTCGAATTAGTTGCCATGTTATCCCAGTGTTTGTGTTCAGAAAGCAACAAGAAGGATGGAGAAGTTGTTGAATACCCACAAGAGGCTAAGATATTTTTTAACAAATAAAATTCTCTTATTACAGGGTACGTACAGATGTGTATATATGATTTTCATTGTAAAATGTTTAACAATAACACTTTTTTCATGTTTATGCAGTGCTTTGATGGAAAAGCATGATTTTTATTGTTCTGTCATCCCTTGAAACTGTCCAGTATAGGTACTGTATTGTCTCTTGAGGATTAGGCTAAAACATCAGAATCCCTTGCTATCATACGTATGAGAGAAAGTACACTGTAAATGTACAATGAAGTATACAGTACACTTTATTATTACTTTATTTAATGTTGGTAATGTCTTTCTGTGCGTAATTCATCAATTAAACTTTACCATATTTATGCATGTTACACGAATATCACGTTTTGTATATAGCATTCGGTATCATTCGCGGTTGGTCTTGGAACATATCACCTGCAGATGCAGGGGTCCACCTGTAATTATATTGATTATAATTAATTATAAATTATATTACCAAACAGCTGCATTTAAAATACTTGTGTTACTTGGCAAGGCATTGATTACATGCTCCCTGAGGGTGACACGTTAGTATCGAAACATGTAGGAGTGTAGATTGTGATATTTTGTGAGATAATTGTGCTTTTGTTGGTCATAGTACAAAATAATAAGATGCGCAGTACATGTGTTAACCTTTATGCACCATGCATCCTATATATAGGACAGGCGTACCGCTAGTCCCCAGAGTACGCTTCTTATATAGTCAACAAATATATTTGTTTTTTTAGACTTTCTCTCACCGTTTTTGTTTATTCCTCCACAAAATGTCGTGTATTTCCTAATGTTACCCTTCTTGGTTTATAAAATATTCACATTTTACATAAATTGTGTGCTAAACTGTAAATGTCCAGCTTCAGGGCCAAAGGGTTAAAATAATGGAAGTGATGTCACCTGTCATTGTTACTTACGCACCACCTTGGTGAGCATCATGATATATCTTCTGCTGCATAGTGTGAAGACATTTGTTAGGAGCACTTGCAAAGCAGCTGTGCAGAGTGACTAATGGGATTTTTTCAAGTGTATTCTTATTTTGGTTAAATTTAGACAAAGGTCATGACATTTTAGGTGAAGACATACATACACTTATGTGATTGGTCTTTATAATGGACGCACTCGTCTCTGTGCCGTAGAAGCTGTGGTCAAACTAAAAATGACAACTAGTGCAGACTGTCTTCTCTGTGAAGGATTCATTGAGGTCAAAGAAACAGTTGATCTAAAAATAAAGTGAAACACTCCTGTCTCTGAGGTTCTGTCTGAGGGCAAAGAAACAGTTGTCCATACAAATGCAGGAATTGAACATGATCAGTTTCTATCTTTTGTTGAGATATGAAGAAACCTTGTAAGAACAGTAACAGAGCAATGCACCAGAAGTATACACCCTGCAGACATTTCCTACTTTGTTAAATTCTTATGTTGTAAATAGTTCTGATAGCAACACAAACTGCATTCTCCTTTTGTTTTACTAGGCAGCTTCTTAAATTTGTCTTAGTGTATTTCACGTTTCGAACTAACAGATATGTTAACAGAATGTTTTATTTTCTTGTAACTGTTGTTCCCTAGGTAACTTAGTGTTTGGAGAGGAAGTATGAAGTAACAGCAGTTATGTATGTTGTGACAAAGAGTTGTTTGGTGAACTATTGAATTTTTCAAGCAACCCCAGACATACATGTAGGGTAAGCTTGTAATAACTGCTGCCCACTGGTTTCTCATTTGGTGTCAAACTTGGCATTGGTACAGATGGTTTGCCACCACTTTCATATAACTTTGTATACCATGGCACCATCAGTACAGTCACATTTTCCAAATTTGTCTGCTTACATCACTGTTACATTCTTCTGTGCACTCAAGTTGTAATTTACTGATTTGGATAAGCACACCAATGGACAGATGCTTAGCAGGGAACTTCCTTTTAACTTGTTTATATTAAAAATAGTCCTAGAAATATAGATTTTGAGTGAAACTACAGAAGCTATAGGAATTTTGAGACGATAAGTGTGAATGAATGTCTGCAATGAATTGTGTATTTCTGTTTCATCACAGATCCTTTATATTAGGTTGATAACATCAAAGAGGCATGATTTGCATAATTACTTTGTGTTTTTAAGATGTGGTCTATGCCTGAAACCTAAAATTAAGCTTCGATTGGTACAAAGAAAGAAGTAAGCCCTACATTTCCTTTCTCACATTTCATGCCAAAACTTGCCAGATGTATACCTGTATTGCTTTTGTTTTGGAACTGTTTACAGTAGCAAGTCAGTGTGGTTGTCTAGAATACAGGTAGCAGTACTACTTCATGTAATCTTGTTGATAATCAAACTAAAACTCCGTGGCTTTAGTCCGTGAGCGAACCATACCGACAGAGCGGCCGCCGCCGGTAGGCGAAGTTAGTGCCAACTTTTGCGGATAGAGGGGTGTCACGTGGTTAGCGCAACGAGTCCCCAC
>Ga0123355_10019828_pt1 | contig 10714 bp, 5 predicted proteins | sample TergutEmb28metaG_3_FD_89872 | JGI IMG/M metagenome (GOLD analysis project Ga0123355, IMG submission 89872) | Embiratermes neotenicus P1 segment gut microbial communities from Petit-Saut dam, French Guiana - Emb289 P1 | ecosystem: Host-associated > Arthropoda: Insects > Digestive system > Gut ...
AGTCAGGGGTTCTGGAGGCAGTTGTAATTTGGTACAAGAAATTTCATTTCATATAGTAAAATTTTCTTAATTTTTGGTACTTTAAGACTATTTATGATGACAACCAATTTATTTGTCATTGCTAATATAAAACAATTGCAACCCTAGGAAGTTGTAGAATTTTATTGCCTTTTTTCCGAACATCTTGGTGTGTTGGCCTCCTAAATTCAGCAATTTTTAACAGTTTTCACAATGGGGTTGAGTTTGGAAGGATTTTGGACGGCCTTCGGAATTTAACCCCCTTGTTTAACCCCGCCCCCCTCGGTAAGCCTACATATATATATATTTCTTTTTCACGGCATTATGTACCACCTAAAACAAAAGCTTTTCCTCATGCACTGCCGGAAAAAATCTATGGTGGCCACTGGCAATGTGATGATGAATTTTGGTAGCATGTCTGTGACAGTTCAGACTCTGATTCTACGGCTTACACTCAAGAGTATTTCAGTAGAATCTGCCGCCTCGCTGTCCTGAAGACGAGAGCAGCATATTGCCCCGAAACGCCAGTTGCCACCCACAATGTTACACTCCGTCACCATCCAAAATCCCGTATCACAATACCGTTCATAATTTTCTTGTCCTGTTGACCGCAGGTAGAGCGACGCGGTGCTGAAATGTTGGGGATAAGGCAATACTGTTCACGGGTCACCGGACACTGCTGTTTAACGGAGAACGATGAGATAATTTCTATAGCTCTCTCAAGTTAAATTCTTAAAAGAAATTTCAACCACCTGAAGAAAAACATTTTCCTTCACTATTCGACAAATTTAGGTGTGGTGTGGGGCTGTACAAACCGGGAACAGCACATGCTTATACAAAGTATATATTATGTTTATTGGACCGTACATCATTGTGATAGTTGAAGAATAAAAAACCAACTTGATGTCACTTGCTATTTTATTTCACTTCTTATGGCTCAACATGTTTCGAACGTTAATATATCCATCATCAGGAGCTTGCGACTATTCTGTTGAATTACATGTGATTGGGTTGGAGTGGTATCCGTGTTGCAGCCTGCAACACGGATACCACTCCAACCCAACCACACCGAAACTCCAACACACACCGAACCAAGAATAAGACGACCAATATTGTAATTCAACAGAATAGTCGCAAGCTCCTGATGATGGATGTATTAACGTCCGAAACATGTTGAGCACATAAGAAGTGAAATAAAACAGCAAGTGACATCAAGTTGGTCTTTTATTCTTCAACTATCACAATGATGCACGGTCCTATAAACATAAGATGTGCTACATATTCCGGTCAATTATTATTTTAATAACCAATCATAAATTACCGAGAGCTCACTAACGGAAAAACTGCGTGTTTCAAATGTACTTATGCTGTTCAGCTCTAACAAAAGAAGTGCCTGATGATAGTTCGGAGTAATCGAAACATGTAGCAGATTATCTTAACACTTGTACCGTACACCTTTTATTATTCTGTACTGTTAACCAACACGGATACCACTCCAACCCAACCACACCGAAACTCTAACACACATCGAACCAAGAACAATACGACCAGGTGGTAATTCAACAGACTAGTCGCGAGATCCTGATGATGGATATATTGACGTCCGAAACATGTTGATCACATAAGAACTGAAATAAAATAGCAAGTAACATCAAGTTGGTCTTTTATTCTTCAACAAAGTAAATATATTTACTTGGATATTCGTTTCGTTGGATCTGCCGTGATCTTCCCCCTGATTGTAACCAACTTACTGCTACTTTACACCAAACTCTGTCCTCAACCTCTGTTTCCAAACTTGACATCCACCGTCACTCAAACGTACTTACAGTGAACAGTGGTCGTTACTTGTGCCAACAGTTGGCTACTATCAGAACCCTGTATTCCGCCTGCACGGTACATTTCTGTATTCCTTAAGATTACCATAATAAACAGCGATTATTTCACTACAAAACACTAACCGGTCCTCTGTAATGCTGAATTTGAGTGTTTTCTGTGAGGCACGAACTGTGCTTTAATTGTTATTTAGACGAAAGTAGATCTTCAAAGGGCTAAATAATTTCTGTAGCTAATCTACCATTAGGATGCTTTCATTGCGGATTTACACAGATAAAACGTGTTCATACACGTACCGATCCTAGCGCTATGGCAAAAATAACATAAATTTCATACCAAAAGCGTACATTGCAACGTAAACATTCAATTTACAAACGGGGACAAACAAAGGAACTGAAACAAACTAAGTTTCCACCGCCATGTTTCAGACCACTTTGCTGCTTTTAAGTTTCAAATAAACCCAGAACTATGGTACTGTGTTATAAACAGCGACAGTGCGAGTTGTGTGGCACTTTCCACTTTTGCATGGACCAGACCACTATGCCTTACAGTTGGTTATCCAAGTTGAGGCAGGTCCATGTGAGTGTACCGTTCGCGATCTCCCGTGAGCCGATGATGTGGTCGCAGCCCGCTCGACCCGTGCTTCCGAAGGCACACTCAGTGCGAGACTGTCTGTCAACAGGTGACAGCGACTGGACCAACCGCACGCGAGTCTGCGCGTCGAGGTCTTCGATCGTCGAGGCGCTGCTTCTTGTATTTGACCACTTGTCGTTCTGCTGTCCTCTCTTGGAAATTTACATTAGTTGAAACTTCCTTTTTCTACCTCTAACCAACCAACCAACTGACTAACTAACTACAAGTACAAAAGTCCTTTTTCAAAAGCGAATTGTTCCTCAGCTATCCATTACTGTGTCAACGTGGGTTCGCCGTTTGTCTCTACCCTGAGCTAAGTTATTCCAGTCCACATTCTTTCGTTGTATTTTTCAAAATCCCTTTTAATAGTATCCTACCATCCACAACTCAGCCCTATCTTTCAACTTTTCGTTGCCAACACCCTGAGTGTTCCCATCTCCCCACACGTGCCACATACCCAGTCAATCTCATCCTCCTTGACTCAGTCAGCTTAAGTATTCAGTGTCACGCCATAAGTATTTATTAATATCTGACTATTTTTGACAATAATAAGGAACTCATGCCAGTGTGAGTGGGACAGATAGAAGTGATTCTTTAAGGGCGGCTGACATTATTCAATGCTACTCAAAGCACAAGGTTTCTTTTGAATGTAGAGTACATATAAAACTGTTCCGATAGCATTAGCCTAATGTATTCATGGTCGGTAAAAACGGAAGCACGCTCATCTGCACAAAACGGCATAACAGCAATCGCAGAACTGTTCAACACTTTAAAGGGCCCGTTCTGCACGATGCACAGCGAATAATGAAAGTACGTTCAATTATATGAGAGTTTCCAGGATTTTTCCGCTTGCCCTTCTGAAATATGTTGCAAGTAGATGACGACTCGTGTGGAGCTTTGTTGGAATGATACTGACAGGAGAAAACGAAATATTGGGGGAAAAACCCGGTACAGTATCATTGTGTCTACCTTAAATCTTACAGGGACTGACCGGGAAAGAACGTGAGGCCTCCGCGGTAAGAGGCCGGCGAATAACCGCGTGGGTTAGTCACGGAATTTAGTGCTCAAAATTCGTGTAAATAACTTACACATAGCCAGTTCGTACCTTACAGTGAACACTAAAGCCTATATCAATGTGTAAGTATGCGGTTTGTTTATACTCAAAATAATCCGCGACTGTACATTTTGAGGTAGCAACTGAAGTTTAGAAATGGAAACATATCAAGTCGCACATAATGCAGTAGGTTTTCACCATTTTTATAGGCCACGAAAGCCCTTAGGGAGAGTCGAGCTATAGCTCTACTCTTTTCTAGGACCTCGGGACTAGATGGGGGTGGAAGGGGCAGCCCCACACCCCGGCCACCTTTACCCCCGGGAAAGACCCAGTACCCATTGTACAGGAGGCTGGGTGGGCCCCAGGGCCGGTCTGGAGGGGCGGAAAATCTGATTCCCACCGGGATTCGAACCCGGTCCGTCCAACCCGTAGTCAGTCGCTATACCGACTGAACGAAATACAGTTGGTAGTACACTTTAAATCAAATGGAAAATCATACAGTTATTGAAAGGTAAAGGTAAAGTGATCCAGTCAAAGGCCCGGTGTTGCCCAGAGGGTGGGTACAGGTATAGCTCTACTCTTCCGTGACCGCGCCACTAGAAGGGGGTGAGTGGTCAGCAGCACGCCCCGGTCGCAATTTACCCCCGGGAAAAACCCGGTACCCATCGTAAAGGAGGCTCATACAGTTAGTACTGTACTTTAGATAATGTGGCACATCATACATTTAGTACTGTACTTTAAATCATGTGGCACATCATACAGTTAGTATTGTACTTTAAATCAAGTGGCACATCATAGAATTATTACTTTACGTTAAATCAAGTGGCACATTATACAGTTAGTACTGAACTTTAAATCAAGTGGCACATCATACAGTTATTGCTGTAATTTAAATCATGCGGCACATCATACAGTCATTACTGTACTTTAAATCATGTGGCACATCATACAGTCATTACTTTACTTTAAATCATGCGGCACATCATACTGTTAGTACGGTACTTTATATCATGTGGCACATCATACTGTTATTACTGTACTTTAAATCATGCGACACATCATACAGTTAGTATTGTACACTAAACCATGCGGCACATCATACAGTCACTACTTTACTTTAAATCATGTGGCACATCATACAGCCATTACTTTACTTTAAATCATGCGGCATATCATAGAGTTAGTACTGTACTTTATATCATGTGGCACATCATACAGTCATTACTTTACTTTAAATCATGCAGCACATCATACAGCCATTACTTTACTTTAAATCACGCGGCACATCATACAGTTATTACTGTACTTTAAATCATGGGGCACATCATACAGTTAGTATTCTACTTTAAATCGTGTGGCACATCATACAGTTAGAATTGTACTTTAAATCATGTGGCACATCATACAGTCATTACTTTACTTTAAATCATGCGGCACATCATACTGTTAGTACTGTACTTTAAATCATGTGGCACATCATACAGTCATTATTTTACTTTAAATCATGCGGCACATCATGCAGTTAGTACTGTACTTTATAACATGTGGCACATCATACAGTTATTACTTTACTTTAAATCATGCGGCACATCATACATTTAGTACTGTACTTTAAATCATGCGGCACATCATACATTTAGTACTGTACTTTAAATCATGTGGCACGTCATACAGTTAGTGTTGTACTTTAAATCAATACGGTTAGTACTGTGCTTTAAAGAGTGCAAGTTAGTTCGGGCTGACGAATGATCACAGGTGACTGTTCGAATGCGCAGTGCAAAATAAAAGTTTTTGCGTAATTGGCATTACAGAGCGAGATCTGACGGCTGTTAAAAGAAACACATGTCGACGTGCTGCGCCAACTGCATATCTGCGAGTAACAGAGATCAAGTGTTGTCAGAACAAATGTAGGAATACCAGGAAGTTTGTAGCAGACATTTTAATTCAGCAGATTGCTTTACCGATCTATGGGAGTTCGAGTGTTTCTACCGCAGGCAGATAGCTAGCTGTTATAGGTCGAAGTTCAAACACTTCCGTATCTTCAAAGGTAAATAACGACATAGAAGTCAAAGCCTTCCATATTCCTGATCATTTTACGACCATAGGACAGTCTTGTGCGCTTGATTATCATTCTTATTCGTTTCCTGGAAGACGCGGGTTTGAATATCGCCCAGAACACCGGATATCCGTACAGCAAAATGTATTTATTCTCCTCACTCATTGAAGGCAGTCATCGGAACACAATTTTGAAAATAGCCCAAGACGGTTTCCCCTTACAGACTTTATAAGTCATTATTTGCTAATTATCCCACCGTTTGTAGATGGAGGAAAGAGATAATGAAAGTTTGCCAACAACGGTAAATGACACAGCAGAGCCGCCTTAAGAATGCAGTCAGTTATTTTGGTAAAGCAGTGCTGAGACATCTGTATGTATGATAGCAGTCTGTCTGTCTGTAGCTCCCCACAGTTTGAAACTTGCTAATCCCACCATGTTCCTCCGGTTCCCTAGCCTCACATTGAGTTCCTCGTTTTGTAGTTTCTCGACCGACTGCCCTATAATTTTTAAATTTTTTTGTCTTTCCCTTTCAGTTAAAGAAACAAGAGGTGGGCCCGGTAGCTCAGTCAGTATAGCGACTGACTACGGGCTGGACGGTCCGGGATCGAATCCCGGTGGGGATGAGATTTTCCGCCCTTCCAGACCAGCCCTGGGGCCCACCCAGCCTCCTGTACAATGAGTAACGGGTCTTTCCCGGGGGTAAAGGCGGTCGGGGCGTGGGGCTGACCCTTCCACCCATCCCATCTAGTGCCGAGGTCCTAGAAATGGTATAGCTATACCTCTACTCACCCGAAGGGCCTTTGTGGCCTATAAAAAGTGTGAAAACCTACGTAAAGAAACAAGGTACTTTGGAAGCTGATTCTGCCTCTGTCTTTAGGGTCGATTTTAAACCCTGCGTTGTTATGTCCTTTAGATGGAGATAATCCATCTGTAACTAGATATTAGTTCCATCCAATTGAACCTACGGAGCAGGATTTGTTATTACATATGACGAGAGTATTACATTTGGATTTCGAACTTCTGTCCGGAAGACACAGTCCGAAATATTGCTACGTGTATGTCAATTTGTTGCCACAGACATTTCGAACTGTACTCACTCACAAACACTCGGGCTCAAGTAAAAATCTGATTCCATTAACTAAATTCCAACATCCCCGAATTTATAAGGCAGAAATTCATTACTGTCGTCCCAACACTTGATCTAATCTTGAACCAAATAATCCAATCCTAAGCATCACAATCCCTTCCTCTAATATCCTTTTTAACATTACTCTCCCATCCACAGTTATTTTTCCCCCAAGTGCTCGTCAACGAAGGCTAGACACGTGCCAAATGTCCTTTAGTGTCACATGTTCTCTGCACGTCATTAAAATTGGTTCACCTAGTTGAGCTCCCTGAATGCCATCAGGGTGTAAAGGTAAAGGTTACCCTAGAACAGGCAACGAAGGATCATAGGGGAGTAGATATATAGCTCTACTCTTCCTCCAGCGTCGGCGTTAGATGGGGTGGATGGTCAACGCCACACCCGCGCCGCTTTACCCACGGTACCCATTGTATAGGAGGCTGGGTAGGCTCCAGGGCCGTTCTGGACGTTTGCGGAAAATCTCGCCCCTACTGGGATTCCATCCCAGGACCGTCCAGCCAGTAGCGATTCGCTATACCGACGGCGCTATCCAGGCCCTGCCATCAGGGTGTACATTTTTTCATCATCTCTCTACTGACTATTACTGGGATATATTGTTCAACATTTTGCAGGCTGTAAACACCAGACACCCATCGTTGGGAGACACGGTGCGCTCCAGAGAGGGTGTGCACTGTACCGACAGAGCTATGGAGGACGCTCTGCAAAGAGTTGCCACTGCGGTTGAGAGGTTTACACGAAGTGTTCAGCAGTGTTACTCAGAAGCTGCTGGTGTTGCAGCCAGAAGAAATGGCGCTTCCACAGCGAAACTCGAAATGGTCCGAAACTGCGGATTTACGCAGACATTGCGCACACTGCGTGCCCTAAGGCAATTCCAAAAGTGCTCATCCACTTTAAAGCTTCCGGAGGCAGTGAGCCGCAGCCCCTAATTGGGTCACACTGAACAGGCTCAACTGAAATCTTATAAACCAGCCTCCCTCTGGTTCCATCCATCTTGGGGAGCCTGTTGCATTGACCGACGCTGGCCACGGCGCTGTTTCGTCTACATCAAGTGCACTTTCCTTGTGGAAACGACTCTTACGTCGCTAAAGGCCATGTTTCACGAACAGAATAAACAAGATTATGATCTTCTAGGATGTGATGACATATAGTTTCAGAGATGGATACGGGCGTTTCGGGAAAAGCTGCAGGGACAACAGTTTCAAGATTTGTCACCTAGCCGCACCGGCTTCTGTCCGATCCTTCATTAACCGGCGCGACAAGATAAAAGGTGACTATTAACTATTCTCATGCTCTTTACATTCGTTTTTCTTTTACTGTTTTCTCTCTTTCCGCCCGAAGGTTGCGAGAAACTGACCCGTGACGAAAATAGAAAATTAAGAATATTTTTTTTACTCATCTTCTTACTTTTGCATTCTTCTTCTCCTTCCAAAACTTCTTATTGCTTTTTTTTCATCCTCTCTTCTTCATTCACTAATTGCTCTTTTTCTTCCTTTCTTCAGCATTATATCGTTTTCGTGTTTCATCTACCCTTCTGTCGTAGGACCCTCCAACACTCCACCCCCGCCACAAAACAGGGTGACTTAAGTCACAAGATTTTCAATACTGCGAAAATAGTCAAAATATCAAACTGATGTAAATTTAGGACGCAACTTGAACGCTCTGGATTCTGTGTCAGTTCTTTAACGACTAACTTAGCGGCTCACGTCACATTTTCGTATACCAACTAGTAAATGTATTGGAATGCATATAAAAGGAAGCGACCGTGACGTCACGTGAGATACCGTCTCTGTCTTTTACTGGAGGAACTGACGAAAACCACGGGAGGGCCTTCTGTCTGGATAAATGGGCACTGGACCAAGATTTGAAACTGTGATATTCCAGATACTAAGCTAACCAATATTGTAACACGCACAGGAAACCACGTCGGGCTCAGCACGTGGGTGAAAGCAGCGTAATTAAACAACTTGTAAGTCAAAACGCACTCCCGGGGTCAGAGCACACCGGGCGAATTGCTATTTGCTTTGATGGAAGCGGCAGACCGCTGTCACGTTGTGGCCAGGCGCGAAATGACTGCATGGCAAAACTGGCTGCTGTCAGAAACAAAGGTGAGCCTTAGGAAGTCAATGGTAAGTGATTTCAGGTTGTTAAGTCTGCATTTCACTATCAGGGTAGATGGACTACAGCAGCCATCAGAAGACTGACTGCCAGTAAACTAAATTATATACATAAAGACCCAGTCCGTACCGCGCAGCAAACACACTTCGTTTCGGTTATAACAACCAGTCAGTTAATGTTGTATAGGGAAATAATCGTTGTTTGTGCTCAGATCCACACAAACACATAAATACAATGTGTGGGCAGAACGTAGCATTGTTGAATGTTAAACTGGCGGTACATATAGTAACCACTGGGCTTTAGAGGGTCAAATCTCGGTTATAAAAGCCAATCAATCAATGCTATATAGGGAAATAATCGTTTTTTATTCTCAGATCCACACAAAACACATAAATACACTGTGTGGACAGAATGTAGAATTGTTGAATGTTAAACTGGTGGTAGGTATAGTAACCATTGGGCTTTAGAGGGTCAAATCTCGGTTATAAAAGCCAGTCAGTCAATACTGTATAGGGAAATTATCGTTGTTTGCTCTCAGATCCACACAAGACATATAAATACACTGTGTGGACAGAAGGTAGTATTGTTGAAGGTTAAACTCGTAGTATATATAGTAGCCACTGGGTTTACATTGTTAATGTTCTTTGTGTGTTTGTTCATAATTCAGAACATGTGTTTCCGCATATATTGTTACAATTCTTAATCGACAAGATCGAACCAATCCTATATATTTTAGAAACATATATATGAACATTTATTCAGACATATTTTCCCATTAAAGTGCGCAATCTGCTACCTTTATTGAAGGCTAACCTGCACAGACAGGAGAATCCTTCTTCAGAAACTAACAGCTGCTCACCTCGCCAAACTTTCCCAGCCTTTCCTCTAACACATCAGCTCATCGCTGAATTTCACAGTACCCAATTGCGAGCCACGTGCACCCAAATTCACACCCCTACGGTCAATCTCACCACCTGTTTTATATCATTCTCTCACCTAAGCTTAGGGTTCTGAAATAATTTCTTCCTTTCAGGTTTCGTCAATAAAACTTTGCTTTTCTCCACGCAAGATGCTCGCCCTGCCTTGTCAGCTTCCATAATCTGACCAGAACAATATCACTTGCTTAAGAATTAGTAAAATCTTTGAGTTAGGCCAGGAATGTAGTTTGAAACAATAAAGAGGAAATTGCGTATTTGTGTGTCAAGTTACGGGAGGAAAAAGGTGAAGAGGCGTTTTATGTTGCCATAATCACCCCAGTGTTCATGACACGTTACACAAAATACGTTTAACAACCTCCTTGCCTGTTGGCTGCGCAAAAAATCTCTTATAGGGTGTGTAAAAAAGAAGCAACACTTGCCAGTCTGTTGTTGCATGCGGCAGAAGTAATTGATAGATGCATAAGTTGGCAGGTGGCTACGCTTGATTCGGAATGGTGTGTTCATTTTGTCGCCTAAATTGATAGCGCTATCTTTAGAAGGCAGCAAAACTTAGTGTGCATATTGTTATCATAACATGTTCCTAGTAATTAACCAACTTGATGCACAAAATCTTGTTTTATAATAAGTTTATTAAGTGCCTCTACATGTTTCGAGCACTATGTGCTCATCATCAGGAGGTCAAAATTGTATTATACAGCATCTGGTGTCGTCACACCTGTAGGTGGCCGTCAGGGGCACAGGTTGAGAGAAGACTTCTCTCAACCTGTGCCCCGGACGGCCACCTACAGGTGTGATGATACCAGATGCTGTATAATACAATTTTGACCTCCTGATGATGAGCACATAGTGCTCGAAACATGTAGAGGCACTTAATAAACTTATTATAAAACAAGATTTTGTGCATCAAGTTGGTTAATTACAAG
>Ga0123355_10019829_pt1 | contig 10714 bp, 9 predicted proteins | sample TergutEmb28metaG_3_FD_89872 | JGI IMG/M metagenome (GOLD analysis project Ga0123355, IMG submission 89872) | Embiratermes neotenicus P1 segment gut microbial communities from Petit-Saut dam, French Guiana - Emb289 P1 | ecosystem: Host-associated > Arthropoda: Insects > Digestive system > Gut ...
AATGTGGTAATTCAACAGAATAGTCGCAAGCTCCTGATGATGGACATATTAATGTCCGAAACATGTTGAGCACATAAGAAGTGAAATAAAATAGCAAGTGACATCAAGTTGGTCTTTTATTCTCCAAACTATATTAGAAGGGCTGTTGATAAAGATTCACTTCTTCAAGTATCGACGCAGTGTCGCCTGGTAAATAGGCAACAACGGCTCGGTTGATCGTGCAGCCCTCATCTTTAAGGCCTGTATGGTCTATAAACTCTGAAGATGGAGTTAGCAATAACCACCGGGTGAAATTCCAGAAGACTGGTGTTCGTGTTTGTACTCATACGTATTTCTGTGTCCTACCCAACCCTGACTGAAAAATTTCACGATCTGTTGAACGGGGAGTACTCGTATGCAGCCGATGGAAAGCCTACTGGGTTAATTTATAGGTAGGATTAGTGTGGCTGTGCGTACTGTTGTGTTTGTTTAGTTGTTAGTTGGCGAAATTTGACGCGTTCCGTGATATAAACGAGATCTATCGCTCTGAAAGGGGCGTTTGGGCCGTGCATGTTTATTGTGCGACGTCAGCAGCAATAATAACAACTCTCGTTGATTTCTGGTGACACCGTAAGTTATTGCAGTCTCTGTTCTAGCCTTGCGGTATTATTTGCTGTAGTTTGTAGGCACGTTCGCTTGCAAAAAACGACTGTTAGTTTCGTCATGTCCGTCCGTCCGTCCGCATGGAACAACTGGGCTCCCACTGAACAGGTTTCCATAAATTTGATATTTGAATATTTTTCGAAAGTCCGTCGAGAACGTTCAGATTTCATTAAAATCTGACGATAATAACGGAACGTTACATGCAGACCGCCATACAGTTCTGATCATTTCTCACTCAGTTCTTCTTAGAATGGGAAATAATACAAAGCTGTAGTGTGTATATATCTATATATATACATACAGTCATGAACACAACAATATTACCATTAGTAACAATATATAATATACAACTACATTTTTCGGCCTTGTATGTAGGCCATCATCAGGTTGTCCAAAGAACTTATTGAGTGACTATACAGTATGTGTGGTAATTTGGGATCCCGCGATTTATGATGTAAGACGAGATCTCGTCCCCTATCCAGAATTACCACACATACTGTATAGTCACTCAATAAGTTCTTTGGACAACCTCATGATGGCCTACATACAGGGCCGAAACATGTAGTTGTATATTATATATTGTTACTAATTGTAATATTGTTTTGTTCATGGCTGTATGTATATATAGATATATACACACTACAGCTTTGTATTACTGACCTAACACAACGGGGATGACACACCGCAATAGTTGTAGAGAAAATCAAAACAGACACACTTCGCGATGAATAATGTTTTCAAAAAACGTGTCATTTATGAGATAACATGGAAAAACATTGTACAGCCAGACAGACCACAGATGACAATATAGCGCATGCGCATTGCCTGCTCGATACCTAAGGCTACAAACACACACTCACAATATGTGCTGCCTGTTGTTCTTCCACTGCAACAGTGTTGCACATTGCGCCTCAATGTTACGTCATGCATGCATTGCCTGTCGCGTTATAAGTGTAATAATGATACATAAAGTGATGTAACTGACTTGCTGATTCCATGAAACGGCGTCCTTCTGCAGAAAACAATGTCCCCTCTCTCGTTCAGAATTCCACTAACTTTCTATGGAGCCCCCTCCTCGTGAACAGTTCCACAGACTCCATCGGTCCTTCCGATTCTCAGTTGGTTGAAGCCAGTCCGAGCTTTATTCTGTTCATTAAAGTTCCCTTACTCGTATTTTACTGTCCCATTTATGCGACTTCTCAACTGCCGCCTTCTCTTATTCTTATTATTCGACAAGAACTTTATGTGCATATTGCATTTATGTCACGCGGAATTGTATGCTCAGGCATCTCACATTACTTTATTTAATCATCCTAATGTTGGTTGGCGAATAGTAATGATTGTGGAGCGTCGTGTTGCATGTTATTAGTTCTGGCAGTTCGTTGTTAGTTCCGTAATTCCATTCTATTCTTCTCACACGAACCTTTCAATAAGGACGTGTGGCGCAATGTGCAGCGGTAGGGACGCAGCTGAAAGCACGAAGCATGAACCTAATTGCCTTCACACACGTTTCCGTTCCTTTAATGAGTGTAGCCGGGAAAATATGGCGGATGTAATCCTGTGGAATACTTCGTTCGATTAAGGGCAATCTGCGATATTTGTTTCCTTTTCCTGTGGTGTGGGAGGAGTGGATAAGGGGAGGAGGAAGAACTGCTAAAGTCATTTGTTATTCCACACATTCAGACATTAAATTATAACTCTGAATGCATTTGAGATATGGAATTAAGGTACAGTCTCTTTACATGCATGTCGTATTGTAGACACCATTATTATTTTTGTTGCTAAAGAGATTCTGATGCCAGATAATACATTTTAAATTGACAGCTTTTGCTTCTTACACAGACAAATGGACGTTCTCGTGACAGAACGAATCGTATATGCTGGTTCCTTATTTTTACCAGGGAACTTAAGTCAGTAGCTTTTGTCCAGATCTTTGCAGGTCCTGACACCAACTGTCATGACTGGAATTCTCGTAGTTTTCCTCTACCTCTTTGTGCAAATTCTGTGTAGCATCTGTAATCTGGCCACAACAGCTTTCTGCTACCTTTCATACTCATGCCCTGATTCTCATTGTACCAGTCGCCGCTGTATATTCGGACAAAACCGCAAATAAACCTAAATACATTAATTTTTATAGCACAACCCTAATAAATTCAAAACCGTTCATATGGAAGTGTGTTGTTTTACATGATCTTGCCCCATTTAATTCTAAATCCTGATCTTACGAATTTTTCTACTAAGATGCATTGTAATGCTGTCCTCTTGTCTCTTTCTCAGTATTTAAAGAATTTTAATGCAAGGTATTTCCTTAACAAAATTTTTACTGCATCTGTTGTGTCCCTAATATATCTACATGCCCAGCCCATCATATAATCCTGCATTCCACTGCCTCACGGTGTTAGGTAACCAGTGTCAGCCACCGTATGACACGATGACAATGATATGACAACGGGAATGGGCATTGGTGAGTTATACAGGAGGCGTGTCAGTATGTAAGACATTAACGCCACGATGGTTGTAATTGGAAAGGCAGGTACGCAGTCATGGACACAAATAAAGAGATCCGTCTTTGGCATCCGACTGTATTCTGAGATAACGTTTCTACCATTTACGTGTATATACCAAATTATAGTTGCGAGATTTGGGTTTTGTGGAGCGGTGGAGAGGTGTAGAGTCACACCGGCTGCAGCGATGCTCCCTGTCGGCTGGTATATACAGCCAGACCCCCGATGTAGCGCCACAAATTGCGGTGAGCATTCAGCGGCGTTATATCGGGGCTCGACTGTAGATACCGCCGTTTCGGAGGACCAGAGTGCCTTCCTCCTTCCTCTTCCTGGGCCGCTGGACCCTGCAGAAGAAGACGCTTGTGGTCCTGCTAGTCGTCGGTAGCTTGTACTAATCGACACGGCGCAATACTGCATTTGTCTGCCTCAGTCCCACTGTGAGATCCTCAAACTACGTAGCATAGTTTGAGGTCCGTCAGCTCCAGTTTGTTTGAGGGCGCCCCTGTGTACTGAGTTAGAGGCTGGTGTCGGTGGTGTTGCACTGTGAGTTGCTAAAATCTGTAGTGCAGTGTACCTGCGATTATCCGTGCACATTCGGAAGTTGGAAATGAGTAGTGACGAAGGTAGGAGTAACTTGATTAGCGTTTAGTGCTCGAACGTGATCCTCAACACTAACAGAAACCAGGGACTGTTTACGTAAGCATAAGCTGTTTTTGTGTTATTTACGTATATGATGAATAATAAATTACAGTTTTATTTGTCTTACGCGACACAATAATTATACGTCGTGCATTATCCGCGTTTCTCAATTATCCGTGCACCCATCTGCCCGCCAATACGAGCGGATAATCGATAGTACGCGGTATAGGCAAGTTAGAGCTTTAGACATGTCCGTAAGCCAATATTAACTAACGTACGAGGTTGACAGTTGGATACGTGCAAGACGGGCAAGCGCGAATAGTTGAGACAGCGTCACGTCTAGAACTACGGGCTACACGACTGAGGAATCGTGGGTCAATTCTCGGCAGGAGGAACAGATGTGTCTTTTGTCCAAACGGTCCAACTCGGCGCTGGAGCCCAGCCTCCCATTCAGAGGTTGGCCGGCACCTTCTAGATTGATTTAGATGAAATTAAGTGGAGAGACGTGCGTGAGAACCTTGCAGTAGTAAGTTGAGCTGGCAAACTGTATCAGCTTTGGATTGAAGGCAGAGTCAGACCAAGCGAACGGATGAAGAAATGCGGGACAGCAGACAGTCCGGCAAACAAAAGCTGCAAATCCACTATTTGTGGACTGAAGTTTGTCGAAATCATGTAATGTACACAACTGCAGTTCACCTGTCAGTCAAGTGTCTCATTCCGCGCAATGAGGACTAACCGGATAATGCTGTTCAGGGAAGTATCGGTGTCTGTAGCACAAGGCAAGCGATGGACATGTTCGTGCAGCCATTGTTGCAGTGGAGAAACAATAAGAATTACGTATTCCGAGAGTGTGTTTGTAGCCTTGGGTATGCAGCATGCAATGCGCATGCGCCGTATATTGTCATCTGTGGCCTGCCCATCTTTACAATATTTTCCCACATTATGTCATAAACAGCACGATTTTCGAAAAAAAAAAAAAAATATTGGTCATAAAAGGTGTGTTTTGTTTTTCTCTACAAGTTTTGCCTGAAACATTTCTCATTATAGGAAGAATTGAACGAAATGTGATAAAAAATGTATATCGGTCTTCATGTACAGCAGTACCCTTTATTATTGTCAGATTTTAATGAACCTTGAATTTTCTGGACAGATTTTCGAAAAATACTGAAATACCAAGTTTAACGGAAATCCGTCATGTGGGGGCGGGGTAATTCCATGCGGACTGAGAGACGGACAGACAGACAGACATGTCGAAGGTAACAATCGCTGTTCGGAATCGTGCTAACGCGTCTGAACGCTGTACGATCACTGTGTGCGCCACGTGCAGAGTTTGCAATGTTGCAGCAGTCAGTCAGTTACAGTGATTTGGTTTACTGTCCAAATGTACGCGAATGCGCTTCTTACTGAATTGGCGACCGTCGTTAAAAACTCCGAGGAAGCAAAAGAACGTAATTATCTTTTTATATAAAGAAGGGAAAGAAGAAAGCGTTTTCAGCGATCTATTATCTCCGTTATAGAAGACACGCGGACTAAGTTGGTGGAGTCGTTTCAGTTTCAAAGTCCAATACCCATAAGAAACTGTACTGTTATATTGCTGTCGTGGAGTTGGCATTTCGTGACTTTCTCCTTTCTCTTTTCTCCCTTCTCCCTCTCCCCTTTCCTCTCGCTCTCCCTCTTTCCCGTCTTCGCTTATGTCTGTATCCTTGTCCAAAATTTGAATCGCCATATTTTATGACGGTGTTTATTTTTAATAAAACTGAGAGCCCAATCTCAGTACATAAAGCAAGAGCGATCTGTTATTTCCCTCCAATATTGGAACGTGATTTTCATCTTATACAATTTCCTTTCAGACCCTAAGGGATTGTGTACATTTTTTATTGCTTAAAATGAAATTATGTTGGGAGAATCAAGGTAACTGGAGCTCTGCTCGTATTTAACATTCATGCTTAGCCCACTTTCAGTTTGTAGTTTTGTACAATGTTAGAGTTTTGTCGGTTGGTGGTTTATTGACAGTCGTCACGTGGCAATGGTAATTTTGTGGTGTCAGGGACATCAGTATGACGTGGAGATTCAAGTCGTCTGGTTTATACGCCGTGTTGACTGGTAAATAGTTACTTGCGTTTCGGAGTAACATAACGCTGCCATTTGCAGGGTAAAGTAGTCCAAGTATATGGGTTTTATGTGTTCACGTCTGTTGTTGTCAGGAAGCGTGCGGAACGTCAACACCGTGAGGTAGGAATTGTTTGTCCTCAGTTGCTACGTTTGTGTCTTTCCGTACACACGTCTGCGTTTATCACCTCGAGTCGTGGTGAGCAGATTCATTGCAATTTGGCTCTGAAGGTGTTTGCTTATGCCTCCTAACTAACCAACTTATAGCGAAGTCCTTCTTGAGAAGCTGATGGTTCTTCAGCTGATCGAGCGATTCCCAACGTTTTGTGGAACTCCATATTTCCTTCCCCTGCTCACAACAGCCTGCCATTCGTCCCTATACTGTGCCGGATGAATACAGTCCACACCATCCTGACCTATTCCTTGAGAATCCATTTTAATGTTTTTCTCACATCTATACGTAGGTCTTCCGAGTTGTCTCTTTCCGTCCGGTTTTCCCACCACAGCCCTGTTCGCATTACTTTTGTCTCTGCGATCGTGTCGTCCTCCATGGCGTGGGTTTCTATCTCATAATTTTGATTAAGTCAGGTAAAGTTATTCAATATTCATATATCTGAAACTAGTAATGTTATCCCAATTTTTTGACGGCAGGTGCGTGGTAATTGTGCTTACCAGTGGTAATTGTGCTCACCGGTGCTTAAGATACTGAGGCAGCTTCATCCACCTCGCAAGTACTTTCCAATTTCCTGTCCGGTATTCGAAGTGTCTCTTTTCCAAGAGGTTTCCCTGCCATCGTTCTACATGCGTCCTTTTTCTTCGCAGCCAGAGCCTAATGTGCAGCCCCAACAGTCGTGTGATTGAAATGTCGTGATTCTTTCACGGCTTGTTCACGAATCTGTGGATTTCTCTGTCTTTCAATGTCGAAGAAATTTGCACTGAAGTAAAGAAAAGTTGGAACGGTTCCCGTTGTCACCTCTTCCTAAGGATGACTTTTGTTCATTCCTTCGTTCATCCAAGGATTGCCCACTGTACAGTGGTCTTTATTTGCCCAAAACTAGGTTTCTCCAACTGTTCCTGTCTCCGGCATCTTCTTCTGGCTGACCACGTTTAGTCGTACTCCGTCTTACTCCATCCATCTTTCTTTGGGTCTTATCGTCCCTCGTTTTCCCTCCGGTTTCCAATCTACGATTCTCCGTGGTGTTTGTTCATTACACCAAACTGTAGGGCAAAGTCACAGTGTACAGATCCGCATGCGTGTGTTGCATATATATATATATATATGTGACAATGGGCAGCCTTCCTGCTGTGTATCCCATTCTGTCTTTAGGCTGTCCTTTTATAGAAACTAGTAGTTACGAATGGAACCAAAAGATGGCATTGATGGAATTAGAGTGAGAAGTGTTTATATTTCGGTCTCTAAATGAAATTATCGTATTTTGCGTTGGACTGATAATTTTGCATTTGTTCTCGACCTCACGGCCTGACTCTTTGACGAAAATCGTTTCATAGCGCGTATTTTCAGTGAAATCTTTGTCTAAATTATCACTGAAATCCTATAAGAGTGACGAAGTTGAGAATCAGTGGATTTCTACCTCCGCTCCCCCTTATGCCTTCGTAGCGTGGACAAGGACAACTTTGCCACGAAGGCTGTAATACTCGTATATAATCGTGGATTTAAGTCATAGTTGTGTCCTTAGCACTCACTGCTAGTGTGTGTTGTGTTTAGAACAGACTGTACTGGAATCGGAAAAGGCTTGCAGTTCGAAAGTGGATCACGTCTTACCGTTGCAGGCCACAACTGCACGGTCCGCCCTTCTCTAATATGAGGCCTCGCAGCAGCTTATGTTGCTCTACAGCTCTGCTATGTTCAATCATGCACATCGAAATTTGCTTATCAATATTTTATATAAACCATCTTTCTTCCCCCCCCCCCTCTCAGTGGAGTGTATTACGTGAGTTTAGTTTCTCCCATCCCAGCCTTCGATCAGTTCAGGGGTGTTCAAATGTAACACAGAGTTGGGGTACCGCAGTGTTTGACAGATGTGCTGCTGATGGTTGCCGTCTTGTGTAGAACGGTAAGTAGGCAGTGCTGGCTGTACACAGCGCACTAATCATATTTACTTTGGCCCTTCCTTGTAATCCACTTGTCCACCTTGACAATGGAGGCAGAATGCTTCTCCGCCACATGGTTAAATGTCCATCCACTTTTCGACGTCCCTTCTCAGAAGACGCTAAACTTTGTCGCAATCCTTTTTCATATATATATATATATATATATATATATATATAAGCGTGATCCTGGATTCGAACCTGGGCCCGGAGGTGGGCCAAGCTGTTTTCATGCTCTACCACCTGACTGAAGTGCTACATTAGTACCTACAGTAGGCAGATTCTTCCTTCCACATTCCTGCCAATTCATCGCTCAACTGTGTCACTTGTCTCGTCACTCCATGGGCACAGTTGTTCTTTACGAGCTGATTGTCGCCCATCTTGCCAATAAATGTCCCCAACTTAGCGGGACTCGAATTTTCGTCTTCGTGTTCGTCGGAGTCCTCATCCGGTCCCTGACCGGAGCCACGTTGATTCCACACCCACCTTGAATCTGTAGGTCAGTTTGTCGTATTATCGTCTGAACGGCTGTCAGTTCTTTGAAATGATCTTCTCCCTTCAGGTGCTGTGACTTCCATGTATTGGTCATTATCCAGTGCGTGCTAAATACCTTGCCATCCTATCCACTTTGCTTGCATTACCCCAGTAACGTTTATTGTACTGCTGAAGGTGAGGTGTGAAGTACGTCTGTACGTGTGTGTGGCATCATTGCGAGATGTAATATGTACAATATATATATATATATATATATTATGTACATATGTTTCGGTTTTAACTAAAAGCCGTCATCAGGAACTGTAAGGATACTTGTACAGATCGCTTACATGCAACACAACTTTCAATGGAATGTTATTTTTTCGATCCTTTCAACACACAGTACTTTAAGGTTGAGATTTCCATCACTTGAAGTGAAACATGTTGTGTGATGTCACTGCAAAGTGTGAAATAAAGTGAAATGCCAACTAGCTGCAACAATGTAATTTGTTGAAGTTTTCTTAGCTCTACATGTTTCGGGTACATACGCCCATCATCAGGAGCACTAGATGTTGAGTTGCAGCATACGGTTTTCTGCACCCAGTTTGTAGGTGGGTGGTGGTCCTGAGAGCCGCTGCGTAGGTCGTGTGTACGGTGCGGATGGTGCCGTGCGACTACTACAAACTGGGTGCAGAAAACCATATGCTGCAACTTAACATCTAATGCTCCTGATGATGTGCGTATGCGCCCGAAACATGTAGAGCTAAGGAAACTTGAACAAATTGCATTTTTACATCAAGTTGGCATTTCACTTTATTTCATGATGAAGATGCACGGCCAAACAACCCTCAAACTGCAAAGTGTGTTTGTGAGTGACGGCCCCCATTCCCCCATTCCCCCATTCCCCCCTTCACTCTTGAGTTCCAACAGTCAGGATGTGAACTAAGTTGAACCAAAGCAGCAGAAACATCCGCATGGGGAGACAAGTGCATGTTGTATGTGGTGCAGTTTGTGTGATTGTGTGAACTTGTTATCAGTTTCTGTTGTTGTGTCTTTAGTTCTCAGGCCGCGCGTTACACGGCAAGTGTCACTGTTCTTCTGTAACCTTCTGACAGCTCTTTGTTCTCCTTGAATTCAGTCAAAACTGCACTGTGCTGTTGCCCTCTGGAATGAAACTTGTTTAAAATACAAAAGTTTAAAGAAAGTTTACTAATTATTCCTTTTATCAGATCTACATCCTGCGCAGATTTTAGTTGTACAAACATTTTAGACAGTGTAATTTGGTGCTTTATTGGGTATTAATGATTTAAAGGACCGATGGTATGGCTTCCATAATTAGCGCTGTTGGTGTTGGTGTGTCCACACAGCAGACCGGAGAACGTTCTGCCATTGGTACTACGTATAAGCAGTGCGCTCCGACGTAATGTCTGCAGCTAAGAGTCATATTTCTGAAAACTGCATGTGTAGATTGTTTAACTTTTTTAACACAGTCTATCTTACAGAAAATTTCGTTGTTTTGGAGTACGGTTCATTTATTTAGTGGCTATATATCAACGTGTTTAATTTATTGTTGATTGGGTGTATATTGTTGTGTGCATTAGAGCGTGCCTTTTGTGGGATTGTATATGTAGCTGTCAGTAGTTGACATTGCTTCGTACACACCGTTCAGTGACAGCATGATGGGGGATGTTGATTTCGAGAGGGTCTAGAGGGCAGCTGTCGTGGTATAATTTGCGGTAAGCTACTGTCTGGCGTTCGTCTAGAGAAACTGCGAAAAACCACAACAGACTTTTGTGAGGTTGTACTGTACTGTACTGTACCGTACCGTACCGTACCGTACCGTACCGTACCGTACTGTACTGTACTCTACTGTACTGTACTGTACTGTATTGTATTGTACTGTACTGTACTGTACTGTACTGTACTGTACTGTAATGTACTGTACTGTACCGTACTGTACTGTACCGTACTGTACTGTATTGTACTGTACTGTATTGTACTGTACTGTACCGTACCGTACCGTACCGTACTGTACTGTACTGTACTGGTACTTTATTGTACTGTACTGTACTGTACTGTACTGTACCGTACCGTACCGTACCGTACTGTACTGTACCCCTCCCTGTTAAAAAAAAAAGTTCAGTAACACTCACATGCGAGATGATTCCTCTGGACACAAAACAATCCGGAGGTAAACTACTCCCCCACTCGGATCTCCGGGGGGGAGTGTTTCTAGG
>Ga0123355_10019830_pt1 | contig 10714 bp, 10 predicted proteins | sample TergutEmb28metaG_3_FD_89872 | JGI IMG/M metagenome (GOLD analysis project Ga0123355, IMG submission 89872) | Embiratermes neotenicus P1 segment gut microbial communities from Petit-Saut dam, French Guiana - Emb289 P1 | ecosystem: Host-associated > Arthropoda: Insects > Digestive system > Gut ...
ATTCAGTCCTCCCTTTTTTGTTTGTTAGTACAAAAAAGCATGCCACTGGAAAATGTGATGGCTAAGCAAAACTACCCCCTTCCAAAAAAAAAAAAAAAATATGACAGTGCAAAATGCTTGCCACTTTGCTCCACTGGATAATCCATATGTTCGTTTTCATAAATAGTTCTATATTTGCTTCATTTATTAAGTCCAGAATAACTCAAATAATAAATCATAAATAGCTATTATGAAAATTGGTGATGTAATGACTCACCTGATTAGCTCTTCTGCTGCCAACTGGAAAAACTGGATTTTGTACGGTAGATGATGGATGCTGAGCTTGCACCTCTTTTACTGTGTCTGCAAAGTTCGTAACATGCTACAACCATGAAAAAAATAAATAGAGAAGATTGTTGTTCATAAGCATGGAATGTGGTTGTGAATAAGATTTAATAAAATTGAAATATTAATAGTTAAATGACTGTTTATATTAGAATGTAAATGTTTACATAAGTCAGTGCATATGTCTTCACATAAGTGTACAGATTTATTTCACTTTATATGTTATACAGTACAACTTCCTCCAAATGAATTACTATTGTTTTAGCATAAGCAGATTAAAAATTCATTACTTAGTTCTGTTCATACTCATTTGCTTCTGAAAATGTTGCAATAGAGTGACTGCTGTGTGGAATAACATTTTTCCTAAACATGAAATGTAAACTGAATTCCTGAAATGTTAATGTCTGTAGAGTATGCTTTTATTAGATAATGGAAAATTTCGTTGTTACTTTTGTTACTAGTGGATAGTGATATTGTTATTTTAATGTTTATGTAGACTAAAAATTACAACAATGCAAAATAAATTGGCTGCAACATGTAAATTAAAAGGACGTTGCAGACTACCAAGTCAAATGCTTCACTGCATCCCCAGAGGAAGATGATAAAGAGTGAGAGAGACCTCCAAAGAGATGGCAGGAGAATGTAACAGACCACTAGGCCTATTACTGGAAAGGATGATGATGATGATAATGATATGGACTAAAATTCTGTGTATATGTATTTTAACACAAAATTGCTTAAGACAAGTCAGGAGATGCATTGGTTCCTGAGAAACTGATGTTGCCTTCTCTGTGGTACACAGTCCCATGTTAACACTGGAATCAGAACCGCAGATTTGGTGGCTTATCTGTCACTACACATTAATGCAGTTATGAGCAGTTGAGTAGATTCTATGAACAAGTCTCACATTCACCTGGACATCCTGTGTAATTTTAAAGAGATGCCTCCAGTAATCATACATTCAGACTTACAACTTTAAAACATCTATGTCTGGAGTTACAATTGTTTCACTTACAATGTTCTCCTCAAAATCTGCAACTCTGGGATTCAAACAAATAAGAGTATGTATACAACTCTCTCTTTCAAAGAAATTCTTAAAGAGGTAGGTTAGTTTTGAGTCACGGTAAGGAACCAGCTTTCTTGTCCCCAGCATTTGGTTTTCTCGCAGAGTCTCTAGACAAATCTTCAGTATCATCAATGAGTTGTTTATATTGCCTGCAAGAAAAGTCATTTTGAGGTTATCTAAAAGAAAGTGCTGGATGTTCACAATTATCTTTCCCCAAATTCAATTATCTGAAGTGTGATTAATCTGAACAATGGAGTACTTGGATCAAATTAGAATGACATCTGCATATAAAAATGTTATCATGTAATATTAAGCCATTCAAGACCACTCTTATAAATTTTCTAATACTACATTCCTTTGGTACTTTATCTGAATACATACTTTAACTACAATAAAAATTAATTCTGTGAGTAGTTTTAACTATCTATATGTATGATTAGTTTAGAAATTTGTAACACAATCATTCTAAATTGTTTTACATACAAAGGTGTAGACATTTTTTACTTTTATTTCAACTTGTACAGAATTTTCCATGTATTTTTTAAGGTACATTCAATTTTTTGTAAATTTATTTACACGACTGACTAGTTTTTAATAGTTAATTAATTATTCTATAAAATATATATAAGTTAATTTTATATTATGACTAATTTTTTATGTATATACTGGAACTGTATACATTATGATCTACGTTTGTCATATCATGTATCGTATCATTTGCTTTCCTTCCATAGATCTGTACAGGAATACAAAATTCCATATGGATATGGAAATAGCCACATTTTTAGGAATCAACAGGTGAAACCATCACAAAAATGTACAACAATCACATGGTCTAATACAGTATTTGATGTTTCAGCAAAATACAAATTTTTCAGTATGATAAAATGTAGTAAAAATAATGCTGTGCGCTAGTACCATGTAAGGGTACTTACTGAAAAGGAATTAGTACACTGTGTTACAAATAATGAATAGAACCTTCAGCTAGTTATATATACAAACTAATAAATGGTACAGATAGGTAGATAAAAAAGAGGAACATGTGTGCCAAATCTTTCACATGTTTATCCAAATCATATGTGGAATTAACTTCTTTGAAGTTCAAAATATTCATCCAAGGAATAAAAGGAATTTTAATATAAAAATTTTTGTAAAACACTTTAAATTTATTGGGATTATCAAACTCTGCTTTTATGTAAGAGGGAAGCATATTAAACACCTTTACACCTAAATAGTACACTCCTTTCTGGTATATAGTCGTGTTTGCGGAAGGTTGGTTGAAGTGTGCATGTTGTCTGGTGTCAATGCGAAGTATCTCAGAATTTACCAGGAATTGATTGATTTGCAACCTGAATGTCTTTATACCGTCTGGGGAGTTCCCCAGAATAACAAACCATAGGTCATTACAGTGTGGAAGTAAGAATAGTAAATCATTCTCAAGGTATTTATTGTTACAAATGGTTTTACTAACCTCATAGCATAACAAGCTGAACTTAGTTTAGACTTAATGCATTCAATGTGTGTTTTCCAGGAAAGATTATTATTAATAAACAGCCCAATAAATTTTGTTTCATTAGCTAAACTTAGTTGTTTATCTTTGTATTTAATTTGTATGTCAGAGGTGCATTTACTTTTATTAGAAAACTGAATAAAACAAGTTTTGTCAAAATTCAAAAAAAAGCTGATTAGATTTGAATCACTTATTTAGTTGTTCAAAGCCTAAATTAATATCACTCTGCATTTGAATATTGTTAGGGCTTGTGAGTAAAATACTGGTATCATCAGCAAATAAAATAGGAAGAGCTTTACGTTCTACAGCCTTGGGTATGTCATTAATATATATTAAGAAAAACAATGGGCCTAAAATTGAGCCCTTCAGCACCCCATATTTTATTTTGGTCCATTTTGAAACTGTGTTGGAATTTAAATACAAGTTAGTGATGTGAACTCTTTGATACCTATTCTGAAGATAAGATTCAAGTAATAATTTAGCCTTGCCACTTATCCCATAATATGTTAGCCTGGACAGTAATATATCATGATTCACAGAGTCGAAAGCCTTCTCCAGATCACAGAAGATGCAACCAGCCTTCTTTATTGTTTAAAGCATTTAATATTTCATTTGTTATTTAAAAAATGGCATGTTCAGTTGCTATGCCTCTCCTAAAACCAAACTGGTTTCCCACAAGTAATTTATTAGTATTAAAATGTTCAGTTAGTCTAATACATAAGGCTCTTTCAAAAGCCTTCAAGAAAGAAGTCAATAATGATATAGGCCTATAGTTTGTAGGATTCATTTTGTTTCCTTTCTTATATATGTATATAGGTTTTATAATTGAAAACTTCATATGGTCAGGAAAATTCCTGAGAAGATAGACTTATTACAAATATGTGTAAGTGGTGAACATATATAAGAGGCACTAATTTTTGATAATTTAATATAGAGCTCATGAAACCCATGAGAGTTTTTTGTTTTTAGTGCTTTAGTTATTGAAGTAATTTCCTTGGTTGAAAATGTCCTGATAACCAGAGGTGGTGAAGGATGAACATAATTTTGTTCTAGATAATAATGGAAAGTACGAGCTTTTTCATTATTGGTCTTGTTATTTACATTATTTTTACTTGTTTTATCAATTGTAGTTGAGGAGTAGTAGTTAAAGGCATCTGCTATATCTTGTTGATCTTTTAAATGTTCACCATCCATCGTTAACTCTTGTATATCAGTATGAGAGTGTTGATTGTTAGTTAGCTTCTTAATGATATCCCAAGTAATTTTACCTTCATTGCTTGATTTTTTATTTTTTTGTCATAATATATTCTTTTTCCCCCCTTAATTACATTAGACAGTATTTTACAGTATACTTGGTAGTGTCTTTTTAATTCCAGATTATTACTATTTCTGTATATGGAGTACAGTTCCCTCTTATGTCTATAACAAGTTCTATATCCATTGGTCCTGTACCAGTAATGAATTCTGGAATGATCAATAAATGAATAAATGAAGTAGAGAGAAAACATGACATATTTTAAATTAAAATAACAGTAATAATTTTGTTATTGTTAGTTAAAAGAAATATTACTGCAGTTTACTTTTGATCACAAATTAAATGCAATAAACTCTTATGACACTGTTAGTAAACCCTTTGAAACTCCGGAATATGGTTAAGATTTAATTTGTACCAAAAATTTACTTTCACATAATTCAGAGCTGTCAACCTTCTATGCACATAATTCTAAACATACTCATAATACAGTACTAATAAATTTTTCAGTGTTTGGTACCCGATTCCTTGAGTCTCTGGCCAGTGTTCTTTGTACGTCTTGTCCTTTCACTACCTGCTAAGTCCACAAGACAAAGCTGGCTAACATGGCAGGCTTGTTTCTGTTCTGGGGCACCTCCAGATTGGTGAAGTACTGCCTGCAATTACATACCATAGTACACATGTCTGGATCCCAAAGAACCATTGTTAACTGTGTCACTTATGCAGTCTTAAACCTCATATGCAAGAATGAAATCACATGCACATCATGTGAAAAATTCACTTGCAAAGGTTGAAAATATTTCATAACATAAGATATGTATTTATATTTCTGCAGCTCACAATCAATTTTTTGGTTTCATGCATATTTGAGCAGCAAATAATAATATCGACACAGACCATCAAGTTATAAGAAATAATCCTGAAAAATGAATGTTTGTCTCACAATTTCACACTAACCTGAACAACTCTTATAGTAAAGACAGAATGACTACGAGTGGAATCAGAATTGAGGTCGGTGAATGCTGTGTGCTTTCTATGCATCCCCTTGTAGAATATTTCACATGCTTCTTTGCTTGACTTTACTTCTACCTCCACCACACCATGAACATACATATTATGGGCACCATCCTCACGTACCAGCTTTCCTTGTGGAAGCCTGTTGATATACAATGTGATTAATTTGATCTGCATGGTATGCAATGTCAGTTGTAAATATTTATAGAGTTGTGATCCTTACTTAAACTTCCCATGATATGGAGAGTGTTCCAGCATATCATAAACTACATTGTTGTAAATTTCTACACAGCTGACAAAAACAGCATAAATGCTGTCTTCATCAATGCTTTCCAGTTGCATACAGTGTGATGTCTCTTGACCATGTTCTGTGCTGTCATCTGACCTGTAACAGATGTGTAGAAGTGTAGTGTGCAAAAACTTTAAAATTATAATCTGAACAAAGTTCTTGATTGCTGTTTTTCTTCAACCCTTTGTTTTATCTAACACAGTAGATGTTATACAAGTAGGAGTTGTTGTCTTACTTTTAGATACATCATTTACCCCTTCAAAGATAAAAATGAACCTGAGCTCTTTTTACAGATTTAGCCACAGTGAACACACTCCATTTCCATTATAAAAACTATTCACTCAATGCTGTGTAGGTAAAAGATCTCTGCTTGTTCTGAGATCTGTACAAAGTAAACAAATACACTCTATGAGCAGTATGAAAAATTTTTAAATGTTAAATATGGTGGTACATGAAGTAATCACTGGGCTTTCAAGGTTTAATTATTAATTTCACTTTTGGAATTGAAATTAAAGTTAAACACAGTACAAACAAACTTTTCTCATGTGAATGGAACACAGTTGTTGGCTGTGACAGCTAACATACATATTAGGCGTGGCACATGCTTAAAACATGTGAACACAAAGTTGACTGCATACATTTCATAAAATAGTAGACAAATGTTATGTTTCCTAACAGCAACTTTCTGTTAGAACTTAACAAAACTACATCTAAATTCAGTTCTATCTAGTAAGATTTAAAGGAACTTCATATAAAAATAAGATATTTTCTGCATTTACACAAAATGCTCGTAAAATTAGTGCGTATTGGTCAGGTCATTTCTCCATCTGTCCATTCATCCCCATATTTTGTAGCCGTACATATTCAGTGAAACTTGTTATTTGTTGGAAGGGAGTAGGGCATTGGACCTCTCTTAACCATAAATTTGTATCTGGTGCAAATGGGTACCATGGTCATTCACATACAACAAGTCATAAATAATTCTTATGGAAGATCATTAACTGAAGGGAAATTCATGCAATTAAAACTTTTAATGATAATCAAAAGTGAAATGTTATGTGAACTATTTATAAGAATATAATTGTGGCAAATAGAGTCTGAATGAAATACACATTTTAAAAATATGCATGTAATATCTATGACTAGATCAAAATAAAGAAAGAGACAGAAAATTACAACTGTCCTAACAATGAAAAAAAATTTATGTGGAACACATTGTGTGATCATATTTTAGGCACTATTCAAAATCTTTATAATCTCATGTAGCTCTAACGGTCACTACATTATTTTATTGTACATAAAGTAATACAAATTGGTTGGAAATATACAATATTATCATATTGATACTTATTACTCATACATAAATTCAGACATGAAGAGGAACATTATTAGCATAATTTTGCCACTTATAATAATGTGTTTACTTTAGAAGACACCAGTAAAACATATTTTCCTAAAATAATCCATTTAAATTCAGACTGAATGAAGCCAAATATTCTAGCCTGCATACATACTTGATAAATCTCTGTGGCCTTGCAGACTTCATATACGCTGTTAGTTCACGCTGGCGTTCCTTCCTTGCATCTGCTTCAGACTGCACTTCAAACCCATTCATTTTATCAGGTTTGAAAACATATTTCTCTGCTTGAAGGTGCATAATACTGTTGAATATTACGTCCAAAGAACGTGGTATTATTCCAGCTTTCTGTGGCGTTCCAGTCATGCTGTAAGTCTTCCCACTTCCACTTAACCCATATGCAAACAGAAGACAGTTTCTGCCTTTAAAAACTTCATTGATGAGTGGGAGAGTTGTGTGTTCAAACATGGTCTCCTGAGTGGCGTCTTCCCCAAAGACATGATGAAATGTGCAATGAATTTCTCTGTAATTTCCATTCTGGGAGCTGACAGATGTAGCAGGTGGTGTAAGGACAACTGTATTGTTTGACAGAAATTTTATGCATGAAATGTCATTTTCATCCTGCAGTGTTCGTATTCGACAGAAAATTTTCATCTTATCTCTTTCTTTTATTTGTTGACCCTTGTCTGAAGTCTTCTTGATAGATGTCTTAATATACCTGCAGAAACATTTCAGAAAGTCTACTGTATCAATACTGTTTACACCTGAGCAGTTATTATAATCAGGGTAACCTGGAATAAAAAAGACTACAAGAATAGCTGATTGAATGCCATGAATTTTGTAAAGGTGCTTCTACAAAATTTAAAAACTTTACATTTTTAGAAGCTGTGCTTAATCAAACATTTACTAATATGGTACTGTAATGCAACTTTAATTTTGAAAGGTGGGAATATTGTAACAAATATTATTACTTCTATTAAATTACAAAGCAATGAGGACACATCAAACACGTTTCCCGTCCTCTAAAATTCTCGTAATGTTCAAGCTGAGCCTCTGCACGCCACGAAGTTACAGAGGGGAGCGAAGGTAATCTTCAGTGCTGTATTGGCCTCGGCACTAGAAGTAGATGAGCGGTCAGCTTTAACCTCCGACCGCTTTACAGCCGGGGAAAATTGTCCACAGTGACCGCTGAATATAAGCCTATGTGAAGCCGTCTCGGACGTCTGAATAAGAGAAAATCTCTCACCATTCTCTCTTCCCCCCCTTCCAGGCCGTAACCTGACGACTGTAATGTCAACTCCTAACCTACTACCCAGAATTGTTGTACCAGTATTATCAGTAGCTAAACAGTCTCTAAAATTATTTAAAGTGTCCATGGAAGTGTACACCTATATCAGGTCCAAGCTACAATTTTATACCTACGTAGAATTGGTTAAAATCATTTCCATATTTTGGAGCAGGGTTGGTTAAAATCAGGACAATAGGCATACAGGAAGTTCCCCATGACAATGATGGAATAGGGGAGAAGATAAATGCTTATTGGGGTTTGGTTCGAAAAGCTGAAAAGTGCTTGGAAGATGCTGGCATAGACAGGAGAGTGAGAGGAACTGTACACATAAGATAATGTTCAGGAGCCTTCGGAATTTTGCTCTGATTACGAGGCACAGATGCTATAGGTACTTTTGGCGAAGTGTTATATTTAGATCGTCAAGTGTTTTTTCGGCGTCTGGCTCTACCGTATTTCTCGTTGCCTCGTAAACTGCGAGGTATTGTATTTCTTGTACTCTACTCCTAAACAGATATATAGTAACGAATGTTCATATGTCGTTTTGTAAAGTGCTGTTGAAATCAGATTTTAACCAAACATGATTTTTTTTTTCGAAAAATAACTAAAACTTCATGAAAATCTTTCGTGCGGGCATCAAGTTGTTCCACGCCGACACAGACGGAAGGACAGCTATTATGAAGGTAGTAGATGTTTGTGATAAATTTAAATAAGAAATGTACGACATGTACAGCGGTAGCGAGTTGGCCTTGAGACCCATCTCAGCACTTGCTTATAGAGAGGAAACCCGAGAAAACCTTTGTCAAGTTGGGAGAAAGCCACATCTTAAATGATAAGCACTGTATTTAGAAAGTGAATGCTATACCTCACAGTAAACAATAAAATTTGCCATTACAAATGCCGAAAAGGCAGAGCTATATAGGGAAATGATAACTGTTTATGGTGAGATGCTTATACAAGACAAAAATACACTTTCTGTGGGGGCGGGATAATCGGTCTTTTTTAAAATTCTAATGGAAGGATCGCATTTTACTGAATGAAATGTCTTATCTTTTCTTCTTTATTCTTGTTTTAGTCTCACACAGATGAATATATTTTTGTTAGTCTTTGGTAGGTCTTGACAACCATGTTTGGATAATGGAGTTAAAAATGCATGTGGTCAGGTAATGAAATGCCTTTTGTGTACCGGTTAAGGCGTTACTAGTGACTGAGTCATTGCAGCATCAAGAAGAGCTACGTATACCTGTATACCTGCCACGAGAGTAGTTTGCTTACATTTAATATCAGTTTGCATTATTCCTTCCCAGACACGTGAAACCTCCTAGGAAGGAATCGTGTAAATACAGGGTAAAGACACACAGCACAACGGCTGCAATAAAGTCACTAGGCTTGACTGTCGTCTAGCTTGGAGGAAATCGTTAAGTGGCGGTGAAGACTCATTAATATGAATATTTTGCACACTTCTTTGCATTGATTATTGTGTCTTGTACAGTAGGAGTAGAAAATAACGAAACTATAGGTCAATAAATAAGCCGAGAAGAGAAACGCGTTACATTGCAGTGCCCGACTCTTCATGTGACATTTACGGAGTTATAGCAGATGTTCCCATATCCCGTGTATTTACACTACGTATTTATTTTGCTGCTAGTACTTCACTTTCTGCACTTTGCACAATGCTTAACACTTAATTTTTGCAATGATTTTTATGCGCTATTTTAATGGCGATTTTATCAATTGGGGTTTGTATTATTTCGGTTATAGGCTCGAATTAAATTGGACGATTTCATTTTTGTGCCTGGCATCCCGTTGTGCTATCAATAATAATAATAATAATAATAATAATAATAATAATTCACACCGTCAAAACAACTTTTTGTTTTTGTTATTATTAATATCATTATTGTTATTAGTAGTAGTATATATTGGCATCCATAGACTCACATTTCATCATACTGGCCAAGCCACAAAATATACATACCATGCCAACAAATAAAATACACAGATCAAACACGAACATTCCACAGTCAAAGGCCACCACATGACTAAAACAATATATAAAATTACGAGCATGCGTGTAATTATAGTTATCTACCCCAGTTTCCAGTATACACAGCTACTATAATGCCGCCTGTAAATATGCTTCTGCATTATAAAAAGCGTTCTGCAAAAAGCATTGATTTAAGCTCTTTCTAAAATTATGAAGTGTGTGTAATCTCTGTTTTTTTTTTTGAGGCAACTTATTATATAATTTTATGCCCATATTTAAAAGAGTGTTTTGATATAAAGATGTACATACAACCTGAGACATGAGGGTCATGACTGCTTCTGGTATCATATTTATGTACATGATAATTATGTTTAATATTCACTAACAATTATAATTTGTCACATTGTCTCATAGCAACACGTTGTGACTATAGCATGTCAACCTCATGTAAAAACAAGTATATAAATGTAAAGGCACGAGAAATATAGTTTTAATATATTATACATTTAGTGTGTTTACGTTTTTAAACTTTTTGGTTTAGACTGAGGATGAGTTATTATAGTCAAAACATGTTGCTATGATATATGACTACTACTACTACTACTACTACTACTACTACTACTACTACTA
>Ga0123355_10019831_pt1 | contig 10713 bp, 6 predicted proteins | sample TergutEmb28metaG_3_FD_89872 | JGI IMG/M metagenome (GOLD analysis project Ga0123355, IMG submission 89872) | Embiratermes neotenicus P1 segment gut microbial communities from Petit-Saut dam, French Guiana - Emb289 P1 | ecosystem: Host-associated > Arthropoda: Insects > Digestive system > Gut ...
AGGAGGTGGGATGTGGGTATATGGACTGGATTGGGCTGGCCTAGGATAGGGACAGGTGGCGGACGCTTGTGAGTGCGGTAATGAACCTTCGGGTTCCGTGAAATGCGGGGAATTTCTTGACTATCTGCAAACCAGTTAGCTTCTCAAGGACTCTGCACCATGGAGTAAGCAAGTAAGTAAGGATGTAGGCCGGTGATCAGTTTGCAGTGCTGTTTTTACGTTCCTCATTTTAGTCACAAAAGACGCTGGCGTTTATCTTGTTTTGTTGAAAGACTTCTATGTTGTGTGTCTGGATCACTGGTTAAGGTAAAAGCTGTTTTACCGGGGAGCGAGAGTGATCTGGTGACAACTTTGTGATTTACAGCCATCATTCCAGGGTTGTAACTGCCCTGTCTCTACTGTTATCTGAGCCACCAATCAGCTGTGAAATGGGTTCTGAACATTCAGTATCCGATACTCCGTTCATTTGGGTAGACACAGAACAAACAACAAATTCTAAGACCCTGAGGGTTCCAGGAGGATGAAGCTCCCAGATTTCAAGACAGTCGGCACATGAAAGTGGTATGGTTGTCAGCCCTACTCACCGGCCACCTTTACCCCCCAGGAAATATTCCTGGTACTAATTTCTACTGGAGGCTGAGTCAACCCAGGGCCATAGTGCGGCCGGAAGGATTACGTCAATGAAAAATTCCAGTGACACCATCGGGAATCGAACCCGCGACCTTCAGGCTTGTAGCGCAGTGCCTCATCCAACTGTTCCACCGTGTACCCCAAAACAAACTCTAAACACAAAATGTTCGCACTGTCCTATTGTCTACACCAGTGAACGGTTTTCAAACAGTAGTCTGCAAACCCTAATTATTCCTCTACTGCGTGCATGGAGTTACCATAAGGCTTCACGTCCCAGAAGAGAGTGATTTGTAGGAAGTACTCAGTTTGAGCCCCCACAGCAGCCGCCAATCGAACAAGAGTTTCAGGGAAGTTATTTAACGATGCATTTAAAGTATTAACCTTTAGGCAACAGGCATCCTATATATAGGACTGGCGTACTGCTACTCTCCAGAGAATGTCTTTTATATATTTAGACAACAAATATATTTGATGATTTTTTTATACTTGCTCGCACCATTTCCGTTAATTCCTCCAGAAAATCTCATGTATTGCTTAAAGTTACCTTTTTTGGTTCATAAAACATTCATATTTTACACAAACAGTGCTCTAAAATTTAAACGTCCAGCTCCAGGGCCAAAGTACTAAACCTGTCTACTTGTGATACAATGCAGCTGACAACAGGAACTGAACCATAGTTTTACTGCTTAAATAATATCACACTGACGCCCCTGAGCTAAACAGAAATACACCGGTATATCTGAGAGTCCCTCGAATGATGACCTTACAACAATTACAGGCCAACCAGCTCAATCATAAGACTCTTCACATATCGATCTTACTCTGCTACATGTTTCAGCTCACGAGGCAAAAACGTTACGAAAGAAAAATTGCAGTAAAAAAATACCTTCTTTGTTTTGCAACTTGTGAACATGACTGCATGGACGTAACAACTTTAACATTCCTTAAATTTTAGATGTAACTTTTCTGCACATTTTTCCCTGTTACTTTCCTGTATACACATTCTGTAATTAACAATTTCTATTCATTTTGTATTTTTTATGATATAAAATTTGAGACCTTAACAAGAACACAAATGTTGTAAAATGTTGTAAAGGTAAGCAAGGTTTTTTTGTGAGTTTTTGACTGATAATGGCTCTGTACATGAGCCGGAACATGTAGAAGAATAAGACCAATGTATTATATGAAAAAGTGTTGTGACTTACTGTTAGTCTTCCTATACGTGTGCATCTCTCACAACGGGAAGTCTCATTTAAAAACCAGCCATGTAATAGCTGCTGTCAAATACCTCAACTCCATTGTGTTAGATTATCACAAATCTAGTTTTCTGTGAAGGAGTTTCATATTTCAATTCAATCATCGTGGTCGCTTTACTTCCCAACATGCTGCCATCTGACGTATCTAATGACTACTTCTGACGACAGAACTTATACTAGTGACATCTGACGCAAATTTAGCGGACTCGGCTGGAAACAATTGCAGTAAACTGTTTCTCAAATGTTGCCCGTGTTAGAGACCGCTCTGCGAACGTACCGTTACATCCCACGTAAATAATTTCGAATAGGCTACAATTGTTTCCTGCACAGTACCAATTCATCTTAACAACCGCCACAGTCTGCGTCAATTCTCGCAGTAAACGTGATGGATATAAGCCAATAAATTCATGAAGATTAAATTTTTCTATTTGTGGACTGAATAATGCCCTACATCCTGTCTGACCTTCTGTTCCCCTTACACACACAAAAATACATATTTGATAAAAAGACACGATAAATATGTACTGTATCAGATATCATGGTATGGCAATAAAATGGGTATATGACGTGAACATACAATTTAACTTAGGTGGTAATCAGAAAAAAAGACAAATATGAATTATGGGCTCAGAGATATCGTGTTCCCACTTCTTTCTTACAGACAGGGGCTACAGAAATACAAAACAGCTCGCGTGTCACGTATCAAAACTCTCTGGTGAACAGCCTCCATCATAACAAATTTTGTTCAAGCGGTTACACTTGTGTTTGGGACGTGCACAGTTCGAAACTTTTCTGGGACATCGACTATCCTAAGGCAGAGGCTTTCCATTTTCTGGGATGTTACGAGGTGTATGTTGTCCCGAAACGTCGGTAAAAAAAAGCAGTCGGTCTTCTTGAACTGCTTGGCCCTTGAATAAGCGGCCGATAGGTTGTCCCGCAACGTCGGTAACCAACTACAACCTATGCCGCGTAACAACATTGCCTTGACTGTTGTATGATATTTTGTGCGATGTTTTAATTGTGTGATGTGTGTTATTGTATTGCGTTGTATTGTATTGTCCTGTACTGTTTTGCACTGTAGCACACTGTCGCCGGGTATAAACCTTTTGTATTTAATAATAATGATAATAATAATAAGAACGACGGCCTCGCCTGCAAAGCGGCGAAAGCCTGAAACCTCGGTTAATCTGAGGTTTCCCGTGGAATATGTTACTATTACCAACCAAATGCAGCGACTGCGTCACAAATTAGGCCACAGCCGCTTCCATCCATGTCCTTTCTAGTTCATCTTCCGCTGACCATCCTGTCGTCCCACCTCATTTACTCCGAACTACCGACAGTTTGGACAAATAAAACAGAACTAGGAATCTACCTCACGCAACATTTCTTAGGTTTATGTAGCGCGCAATACTCTTCTTTATTTAGGTGCCCTTTCTGGCCTTCGTATCCCTAGTGGCTTCTTTGTAAGTGACTTACCCACACAAATTGTTTATTCTTTTTTATTTCATAAACCAACAATAACAAGCAGTAAAGTTGTCCCTGCGCAGATCGTGTAGGCATATTGGGGTCACAAGTACAGTTCCACTTATCCTTAACCTCTACTCTACACGAAGGTGAGTGACAGTTGCTAGCTCCAGTCAGTTAACCCCCAAGGAAGAGACTCCAGATGGCCACTCAATAGGAGGCTGGGTGGGCATTATAGCCGGTCTGGGTGTTTTGGAGAAAAGAAAAATCTCTCACCCTAGAAATCGTAAAAAAGATTCTTCTTTTGTCCATTTCGTATCGTAAAAAAGATTCTTCTTTTGTCCATTTCGTAGACTAGTTACTATGGCGACTGAGCTATCCTGGATCCTCAATATTATGAAGACATAATTAGTAATCGACTTACTCCTTATATATAATTACGTTTTCAGTGGTTTGCCTTATATTCTAGCCAAAGACGTAAAGTTTCTGTTTGTATGCCATGACAGCATATAGAAGAACGGAGGTATATCTCCACTCATTCTTCGTCTGTGGTTAATAGCTATTCAGGAACCATAAAGGCTAAGCTGTGCCACGCATTGTATCTAGCGGCCTAACTCGTACAACTTCTATCAACGATATCTGCTGAAGGAACCAATTTTACACTGTTAAAAAACGCTGATTCCGGACTAATAGCAGCTAATGGCCTAATGATGCACCTTCCCTTCGAATATCTCATCTCATCTTCTACAAAGCAGGGTAACTGCCATGAAAAAAGCGGCAACAGATTCCTCCGAAACTTTGTTACATATCTATCAAATTACTTGGTGTCACCTCCTAGAAGTTCACAATGTTCTTAGATCCTTATTTCATATTTATGTGCATGCATGATAACCACTGCCATCATCATCTCCTATATGCAGGGTATTTATACTTATATTCCTGAGACAAACTATGTGCCTAGGAAATACAGCGTTGCAGCTATTCTGTTGTTACTATTCATGGTGCTTATATCGTTAGTTTCAGTGCTGATTCTATTGTATTTTTACATTAGTACTTTCCGAAGTACGTGTATGTGTGCAGTGCCCAATATGGCTGTCTTCTGTATTTCCTTGACCTCATGTTTTCCTGGTATGTTGCTCACACATTTTCTGAACGACTTTGAAATAGTCCCAGTCGCCCCTGTTATATTGGTATCACATTTGTTTTCACATTCCACATGCGCTGTATTTCTATTGTAAGGTCTTTATATTTTAGAACCATCTTAGCTTCTTTTTTAATCAGATTTCTGTCTCCTGAGATTGCAACGTCTATTGTTATTATTCTTATTATTATTATTATTATTATTATTATTATTGTAAGGTCTTTATATTTTAGAATCTTCTCAGCTTCTTTTTTAATTAGATTTCTGTCTCCTGAGATTGCGACGTCTATTATTATTATTATTATTATTATTATTATTATTATTGTAAGGTCTTTATATTTTAGAATCTTCTCAGCTTCTTTTTTAATTAGATTTCTGTCTCCTGAGATTGCGATGTCTATTATTATTATTATTATTATTATTATTGTAAGGTCTTTATATTTTAGAATCTTCTCAGCTTCTTTTTTAATCAGATTTCTGTCTCCTGAGATTGCAACGTCTACTATTATTATAATACCCCCATGAGACCCACAAACCTCATTTGAAACTTCCAGAAATTACATATCCAAGTATGTACAGGGCTTGCCTTCCTTAGTTCCACATTTATACAAAACAAATTACTCCGAAAATCACAGTCTTCTGGTATGTGAATTCCCTGTGGTGTGATCGAAATTTATCGACGTTTCTGAACAACCTGCTCCCGCCATCTATAATTCTATCTGTCCTGGAGACAGATGCAGCAGTTCCCTCAGACATCGGATCTTTCCTAGCACGCCATTAACAGGGGAAAAAAATCTTAAAGCTAATCTCGCTACAAATGTTCACGATAACCTCGCGCCGACCTTCGCAATATCCCCGCAAATGTCTTCAAAATACCCTCACATATCTTTACGATATTCTCGCAACAAACTTCAGGATAACTTCAAAACCAATCAGGCCCAGGCGATGGAGATGAGATTCATTCATAGTCTATTTACAAAACGTCAAAAGGCGAATCACTGTAGTCCTGTCGGGATCATTTTTCAGGACACACGGCACGGAGACTAGGGTGATGAGTCTGTCAACGACCTGCTTTGCCCAAAGCGGATAATCAGATGGCAATCGCAATTATGACCAAGTTCCTGAGAAATATGTTATAATAAACGGAAATGCATTCCTTGACTAGGATTCATGGTTACAATGTACGTTTCCCACACACAAGCAGCATTCAATTCTTAATAAACACGAACAATGCAACAAACAAGTATACAGCTTGTGTGTGTGTGTGTGTGTGCGCGCGCGCGCGCACACACACTTGTGACAATCTGCTGACTTCACTTCTGTGTGTGCGTGTGTGTAATACCATGAAGTAACAGAGGGACAAAATCAGTAGTTCCCAGCCTCTGGTCGCAACCATACCAGGGTCATCTGATATATTCTGTTCTTGGTTTCCCTGTGCCTAAAAGCAAATGCTGAGATGGTTCCCAAGATTCCAAGTTGCCACTACATGCTTCTCATGTAGCCCTCCCGACTTAAATTTAGTAGTAACCAATTTGATATTTTGTATGCATGTAAAATAACCACTGCCACCGGGTGAAACCCAACTGCAGTTTATTATTATTATTATTATTATTATTATTATTATAACATCGGGAATTTCCCCGAAAATTAAGCCGAATAATAGAGGGGTTTCGTGATGGCTTAGTTAGGTTCTCTGCAACAAAAGCCAAGATATATCTGGTCTAGAAATCTACTGGTTAATATGCAAATTAAGCCTTTAGAGGTTAGCGGGTTTGGTCCCGCTCGTTGACACTTGCCTCAAATATAAAATCAATGAGAATATCTGTAAAACTGCCGCCTGAAGACAGGCAATCAGTGCCGTAGATAAACGATCGGGCTCCTTCTGCCATCACTAGAAGAAGGTACTAGCAGATCTCATAACAGGTGATTCAGTATACTGCTATCTGTCAGGAAAACAGGAAACAGCCCACAACAATTATTTTAATATTTTAATAAAAGAAAACCCACAACACGTTTTGGGGGCTCCCTGTGCCACGGAGTCTACGGAAGCCTCATCTACGCTAATGTAGGCAAATCTTAAAAACATGCAATACAGGTTACGTGATTTAATAACTATATCTTGTCAAATGATTGACTTCCTCAACACAAGGGAAGAATCGAGGAATATCACAAAAGAAATCAGTTGCCAAGACCACCTTGGGGCCGCGATCTGAAAGTGGGTCCTCCAGTATACGAAACCGGAATTCCGTCCACTCCTTATTTCAACCACTCATAAAAACCACCATTTTACAGAGTGTTCGAAAAGTCACTATGCAAGTAAATGCCACAATACAGTAGGCTAATATACACTAAAACGACAGCGGATGCACACAATACGCCAGCGTTTTTCCGCCAACAGGCAGTACCAACACTTGTCGTGCTTCGTGACCATACTCTTCCATGTTTGCTGGGTCTTACATTACTAAATAACCATCGCGGCATTAACAACGACACAGTGACTTTTCGAACGCCCTGTATAATATGCGTATGCAACACATTTCGCAGCTGTAACGTTCGTAGCTGTATATTAAACACGTATCAGAAAATGGACAGTGTCCAACACGAGTATCCAATCCACTCTAAACTCGGGTTAAAGCAGCCGAAGTGTGAAGATAACCACACACTTCCGTCGGGAAACGCCGAGTTTAAGAATGCTTGGAACTATCCCTGCACTTCCCCATACGTCCTCATGATATTGTGTTTAATTCAGTGCAAGGACCCAATTTACTCTCTACACAAGGTTTCAGACTACCTAGGAAAGTTCTAAATTCAAATAACCATATTTCTTTGTCTTTCAACCAACCGGAGAGTAGCCTGTTGGACAGCCCTGCATTAGTTCTGCTGAACTGGCAGAGGAATGAGCAGTGCGTTATCAGGTTTGGTTGGAAAATCATGGTGAAGAACTAACCTTAATATATTGCCCTATGTTGACTGTTTGGGATGACTGCAGGCAATCACACAGGATGATCCTTACAAACGAACAGCAGCTGAAGTTGCTGCGGTTATTGTTGTTACTAAAAAAATTACGTCGTATGTCATCAAAACACTGCTAATAACACTGGAGAACACACAAACACGCTGATATTCACGTGGCAAATTTAACGTTCTCATACCACGTGCAAGTCTCATTACGATGAACAACGCCCACTTCCCAAAAGTTGAAGATGGAGAATGCTTGAAATAACAAGTCACCCCACAAAACCGAGAGGAGGCAGCAGAAATAAATTAAGTTCTTCCAGCAAAGCCATAAGAAGAGTAACTTTTCTGCTCTGACTTCCTGAGATTCTACACTAATAAGAGTTCCATTTTGTACTATCACGCAATCACGCAATCACAGTGCAATATTTACTTCGGTCACACCAAACACAGCAGTCATGCCAACAGACATTAGTCACACGAAATTACTACGTTACATGATAATATATGTCAAATAAACCGTCACTGTCCAAATTCAAATTATTTCAGCAGCAAACGGGTGAGTTTTTTCTAACTCAGACTTTATATAAATTGTTTAAAATTCTCTCATATCACACGCAATTAAACTGCTTTGAAAATAACGTTTCATTTTTAAAAACGACGCTTATAACCGTGCTGTGATTGTTGCAAACTGGGTTACGGTTCGTGTTCTTAACACGCATCAAGACAGCTTTGACTCTTTCCAGAGTTAATGCGCAAAGCAATGAAGGAAACACGACGGACTAAAAATGTTTTGATTCATCAACATTTCGGTGACAAACGCTCATGACGCGCAACGAAAGGGCATTCTTCTTTCTAAGTAGGAGATAGCAAATTGCATAACCAACAATTCGACGGTCACTTTCTAATGTTCTGCCGCAACTATATCGAACCTTTCACTGATGTAACCAAATTAATACATCCGAAAGAGTATGAAACTTGTCAGCACATTTCTTTACAGTTCACAAATATGCTGATGTATAAAAGCTGCGTTAATGAAAAAAAAAAAAAAAGGTTATATTTGCTTTCAATGTGTAGTTGAATAATACACGGATAACTGCGCTGTCAAACATAAAAACATCTTTTCGTTTCATTTACGAGGTCATTTAAAATACTTTAAAAGACACTTTAGTCACATCTTTCGTTTTTTATGTGCGAGATCTGAACAAGTAATTTGTTAAATTCCGATTCAACTGGCAGTACAAATTTAATTTGTCACAATCTACATAAAAACTGTTCGCAGATCTAATAACCCTGTGTACCGACACTGTTCCACTAGGAGTTCAGTTTAGTATTTACAAAGCATTTTAATGTGCTAATTACGTATTTGTTAATGCCAAAGTTAATCAAATAAATGTAAGCATTTCCTAAGTAAATTTAATTGACTGATTATTTGAAATACGCAATTAACATCTGGCTGTCATTATGCAAGCAATTACCGTCTAAAGAACTGCAGGAAACACGAAAATGTAGCAGCCATGTTAAATCAAAACGAAATGCGTTGCTAAGCAACAAACAAATAAATGCGACACTTATGTGCCTTTTCAAGTTATCGTGTAACATCGGCTATTAGACAAGAATTGTAGCGCTATTACGTCCAGTTGTCGTCTACCTATGTCGAGAAATCTCTGCAGCTCCACGCCGCGTGGTTGAAAGCGACGCATGCCCCGGTGTCTCGTTTCCTGACAACGCACAGCACTGCACGACTTACCGCGCCGACTGTCTCGCGCACACTGAAAAGTTCTCGGCCGTTACCAGTTCACCCGCCTCTCTGACCGCCAAACAACTTGATCGCTGAGTTGCAGTAGCTTTGAACGATACCAGAGCGAAACGGTGTTCTGCGTGACGCCTTGTATAATGTTATATGGATTAGACAGATTAACATGCGAACAGCCCCGGTTTAAGACATTTCTGTCCCCTGTGCGAAGAAAAATTCGGAGGGCACTACCAACGCCTAATCCAATACTGACAATGCAAGCACAGCACAAGGTACGCATGAAAATTATGAAATAATATGGGCACGAGTGACTTAACAGACAAGTCGGGTTTCGCGTATCTCCTGTTATGCCTACTTGATATTTACTATGTAAGAATTTACACACAAAATACCGTGTAAGCCTGAATACAAGGCGACTCCGCACACACGCGGACCCCCTCTTTCCCATTGGAGTATTTAGAGAAACAATAACTCAGAAAATTTAGCAATAGACAATAGAAACTTTAGTGAAGTTTCAGAGTGACAGATATAAAACTAAAAATAAAACAAAATGCTCCATATCACGTCTTATTACTCACTACGCACTACGATATGACGTATTCTGACTTGTGACTGGGAAATGCCTATGAACTCACTTATAAGAAGACCCGTGCTTTTCTTTGCGGCTGGACGGATGTTCGAACAGTACGTTTGACACAAGGTCTGCAATGAGACATTTACGGGGCCCGCCGAACGGAAGGGCTCCATGCAGCTGCGTAAATATCCACAGCCTTAAGAGAGCCATGCGTGTGATTGAAATTTTAAAGTCGTTCCAAGTAAGGGCGGCGAGCGAAAGGGTGGATGGGAAATCTTTACACTCATATGCATGTAATTCCACGTAATATAAGTATTTTTGTATGACAGTATTCAAATAATCAACCAAGAGAACTTGACAGTGTGACACCGTGAATACTGTATATATGGCCAACCCTGTCACTTATGCTATTCTGAACCAGTGAGTGAGATTGAAGGTCGAGGTCTTCGTTCCTCTAGGATATTAGGCAGCATAGGTGGATAGTTGGTTACCGACGTTTTGGGACACTAAAAATATGTTTCGGACGTTTTGGCTACGTTCTTGCAATTTGCGTTCTTTAGCTCCATTTCGATGACATGACGTAGCTCAACAATTCAGAGAACATTTCTGAGCAGTCGTTTCTCTGTACCAATTATCCTCAAGTACTACTTCCGTGCTTTCCCCCTCTCTGTTTCTCTTGCTCTTGGCACTTTTCCTGATTTCTTAGAATCCTGAAGATTCCAATCACACTCGTGTTAATAGAAATAGAAAAATAAATTAGCTTTCCCACTTGACTGTACAGCATTCTGCCCTCCACTGCTCTACCTCAAGCCTGGCATTCCTCCATCCGCAGTTCTTTTCGTGTGCAAGTCCATTGGTATTCCGACAAAACGTAATCTCTCAGATGGGATTAGTAACTGCACTTTGAACTGGAAATAATTACCTCTGCTTAATACAG
>Ga0123355_10019832_pt1 | contig 10713 bp, 10 predicted proteins | sample TergutEmb28metaG_3_FD_89872 | JGI IMG/M metagenome (GOLD analysis project Ga0123355, IMG submission 89872) | Embiratermes neotenicus P1 segment gut microbial communities from Petit-Saut dam, French Guiana - Emb289 P1 | ecosystem: Host-associated > Arthropoda: Insects > Digestive system > Gut ...
ACACCAGTGATATATGCAAGCAATGTTATGGCCAACCCCTGAATTGCACAGGATTATTCTGTCCACAATGCAACTGTGTGTGTTGTCACACGTTTGAAAAAGTTTAAACAGATTAAAAAAAAAAAAAACAGAACAGAAAAGGAAAATGTTTGAACAAGAGGGTGCAATGGATGCACAATAGTACACACAAAAGTTCCTGGCCAAAACTGACGCAGATCAACTACAAAAGAAACTCACAACAACAACAGACAATTTAACATTCACAGGTCCATGCATTGCTAATATATTCGCAGAGTGCAACCAACAAGATACAACATTTAACAATTTGTTTATTTCCGTCAGATGCTCTACATGTTTTCAGACGGTTTTTCCGTCCATCATCAGGAGCTCAAAACTGCACATACAGCATTAGGTATTTGTCAGACCAATACCTAACGTTGTATGTGCACTTTTGAGCTCCTGATGATGGACAGAAAAACCATCTGAAACATGTACAGCGTCTTACAGAAATAAACAAAGTGTGAAACGTTGTATCTCATTGGTTGTACTCTGCGAGCAACAGAGAACACACAAACTGCTGTCGCTGCCACCACCACCACACATTTTCTGATGTACAGGTGATGACAAAACCCACACATACTCATCAGACATACATTTACTGGACATAACATCATAATCAGTACTTCGTTTTCCATTAGCGCTCTATTTCAGCAACGCTCTTCATAAGGTGTAAGAGTCAAGTCACATGAATGAGTGATACATGCCCTAAAACAGTTTTCACAGACCATCCGCTAGGAAAAACACAATTTCTTATATCAGTTTCCAAGCCATTGTATGTGCTGACTAAAAAATGCTTAAAATACCACAGCTACTTTGTACAAAACTGATACATTACATCACTGCTATAGCAGACAATGGAAAAGTCCAGTTAGAGTGCTGCTACCACCACAAAACGATAATGATGCTAATACACAACTGTCAATAGATTTCAGAATACTGGGCAAGATGATTTTCTACCAGACAGAATTGCGAACAGAGACTTTCACAGCACTCCCCCACCCTACCCCAAAGTCGTTAGTTTTTCGAACAGAGACAGTCCTGAAACATGAGAAATTCACACTGTATTGACATCTCTCATCACCTACAAAAGCACAGCATTCAGCTGCCATGAAAACCTCAAACCTTATGAAATTCTAATCTGTTCTCAGTCATTATCCCTTCTGAAGTTTCAGAAAGTCAAGTCCACAGTTTCCGACTTGATGAAGAGTCTTAAAACCTGATATTTAGTACACAGAATATATTACAGTACTGTAGGTCCCTATCACATCCCTACCAGCAACAGCACCACAAGTCCACTGTCCATGCTGCACAAAAAGTACGGGTACACATTCTCATCTGCTGGGCAACATTTGATGAATCATAAATTTTATGTCCATGTTACCCTACAACACAGGTATTTAATACCTTCTACACCAAACACTGTAAACAAGAACATGTATTCATTGCTCCCTGACAACTACTACACCCCATCTGTATTTTTACTATTACACTGGCACTCCAAATGAACTTGCCCATTACCTGATTAAAATCCTTCAGAGTGTTACATGGTTCTATAGCATACCCTAACCATGCCACTGCCATTGCTATAAAAGCATAACATGCACACTTCCTTACTGCGCATACACATGGCTCAGACCAATAAAATGAACAAGGCAACTTAGTCTGCCATCTGCGTGAGAGCAGAACACTACAGCAGCTCAGTATGTCTCTCAATGGAGGGAAATATTTGCATTTCAGAAACAGCCATTTCAGCTAGTAACAAATATTCAGGACCGAGTGAAAAAGAAGCTAAAATGTAGCAATCAGAGTGTTAAAATTCAACATCATATTAGAGAAACACACACTGTTTCTTTCATCAGCTTGTATGGGGTGGGGGGTAGAGATACCACACTTTGGGCCCATTAGACAAAGCCAGTCTCTTCCAATCACCAGAAGGCCCATATGTATTTGTTCTGAAATGCTGCCCCCACCAAATATCCAAAACATTTTTCAAAAATACATTTTCTTACATGATATATAAGAATTGTAATTATGAAAAGGCTTACAAATAAGTATCTACCACTGTACCTAAGTCAGAAAATTAACAAAGTTTACTATGTGCCTTTAATCACATACCTTAACTTTATTTATACTATTATGACATGATCTTACCTACATAACATGTCAGAACACCTATAACATAACGTAACATAACATAACATCTATTCTGAAACTTTTGGGCAAAATTCAGGAAGTTGATGATACAATTTTTATTTCAATGTGCTTGCATAAATACACCCAGCAGTGCTCCAGAGAAAACAGAAGACTGCTGGTGGTCCAATTCTGAGCCTTGGCATCAGCGGGGAGCAGGTTTCAACAGGAGTCGATAACGCGCGCCTGATTGATCTGAAAAATTAAGGAATTCACAGTTTTAATCAAACATACACTTAAACACAAAAAGCATCTTTATCTGTTGTTATAAATGAGAAGTCTAAACATAGTACCAGAAGGTAATTTGAGTGAACTTGGACAGAACTCCATAACAAAAATTTCATTTCTAGCAGATACAAAGGAAGAATTATCATTCATTTCCCTTACATCCGGTAACTGAGTAATCATTACAGCAAATTCCTTTAATCCAGCATTCACAGGACAAGAGCGGTGCCAGATTACCAAGTGTTCTGGATTGCTGAACAGTACTTATACTGACATAAGTTCTTACAGGTATTTTTCTGTGAAAGCTGATATATTTGGGCTGCACAACTAATCACAGTAGTATTCCAATTGGACATCTACTTCAGCTGCTGTTTCTGAGCCCCCTTCCATTTTTTTCTGTAGTCTCTGCAGTTTCTACCAGAGATGCTGAAGGACCAGGGGACTGTGGATCAGGAGTTTTTGTAGCTGAAGAATAGGATCTGAGGGGTCAAGAGATACCACAACAGTGGCTGTAGAGACTCTGAGGCCAAAACTTGCAGACCTGGAACTATCTTCCTCATCTGCCTACATATTAGGATTTCTGGAATATCAGCTTCCAGACTAAAGGAAATGTACAGTATTTGGACACTGACAGTATGCAACTGTTTCCCTGACTGATGCAGCACCCCACCTTTCAGTAGATTTATGCAGCACAATCCCATTTACAATAACAACAGTATCTTCGATGGGGCAAGTACTTGTATCTCAAGCATCTTCACATGTGGTCCTCCCAGTCACTTCAAAAAAACATATCACACGTTATGAGGAACACTGACCTGACCATCTAGATAATAAGAAATTTTAATGTTTAGCGGACCGTGCAGCTCGGTATAATCTTAGCAACTGACCAACTTAATGCACAAATTCTTGTTTTATAATAAGTTTATTATTATATTCTGGTGCACAAGATGGCCACCTACAGAGTGTGATGATACCAGATGCTGTACAATACAATTTGACCTCCTGATGATGAGCACAGTAGTGCTTGAAATGTGTAGAGGAATGTAATAATAAACCTATTATAAAACAAGAATTTGTGCATTAAGTTGGTCAATTGCCAAGATTAGATAATGAGAAAATATATAAACTGACTTTTCTTGTCATATTTATGCAGTGTTTGTGGCAAATGCCTCCAGTTATGGTGTCAGTGACCTTCCTGTCTACCTAGCCATCATAAATGAGTCCACTTTCAATGCAAAGAAACCCAGGAATCAAATTCCATCACTTCCGAGCATAAGATGATGGTATGAAGAACCTACACAAAACCACGGTCATCTACGCTGACAAAGTGGAGCAACACGTATTAACATGCAGATTTGAGTGCAAGAACACAAACAAACCTACTACATGGAGCTGTATATTTGGATCACTGGACCCCACCAAGTCTTCATAATGGACAAATTCGCATATCTAAAATTGATAAAGATGGATTATTTTCTCACCTTGCAATATTTCAATGGTGAACATGGCCTCATCTTTGATGTTACGTACAACGTCATCAGTAATAAGAACATGTATTCCTCCAGGTCCCTGCACGTATATGTCATGTATCTGGTCAGGTGTAATGCCCATTAGCTGAGCCAGTTTGCTGGCCATCTCACCACAAGATAAATTGTCCAAGTAAAGGGCATGATACACTGAACTCTGCTCCACACACAGGTAGAGGGTCAGGCGCGGTGCGATGGCCCTGATAAACATAAACATGACACAACTGTAGTCAAAACAAGCTTCACAGCAATTTTACACAAATCATTGCCAGCATGCGTTTAAAAAGAGACAAAAACAGCGATGGACAAGAGAACACATGTGGTGGTACTCAAAGGGACATTCCAGTTACACATAGTGACAATCTGCCATATGCAGAACCACAAGAAAAAACTAACAAGTGAATCGGTTGACACAGCAGGCCACTGTTCAATGGGAATGAATATGTACCATCAACCATGCAATGGGGCTGGATGGTCTGGGGTTTGAATTATGGCAGTGGCAAGACATTTTTCTTATGTCCAAAATGTCCAGACCAGTTCTGGGGCTCTCCAGCCTCCAATTCAAAGGGTACCAGGGTTCTTTCCTGGGGGTAAAGCAGCCAAGGCATTATGTTTACCACTCACCTCCATTTAGTGTCATGCTTACGAATATATGCCTTCATGACATGGGCATGGGCTTTGTCTATTACCTTTCAGTATCAAAGTGCATCATAAAATAGACAAATATCCAACTTCTGAAAAGTATCAATATGTGCTGTGGTGTGGTGTAAAAGTTAAAACACTCTTTCTGCATGCTTTAACCCACCGTGTCCGAATTACAGTTCTTCTGTACAATGCTTCTAATTACACTCTGATGATCTTACTCACTTAGAATGTAGAGCATTGAAGAGACGTATTCCATCAGGTAAGCCACAAATCTGAATAAGATCATCACGAGAAAGTCGCAAGATGTCTGCTCCCGAGAAGCTGGAAAACACTCGCAGATAAGAACCAAACCTATTGGACTGTAGCCACTGCGCAGTTTGCTGAGCTGTGGCTTCACTGGGCAGAGGTTGGAGGTACAACTGGAAGCAAAATCAGAGGCGCTGAGTAGCATAATTACACAACACAAAACAATAAGCTCTCCTAAATCAGAACCCTAAAATGCACCATGCTAACAGCGAATAGTTAAATACCTGTTTCAATTATGTAACTGCACTGGTTGCAACTTATTTCAGTTCCTAATTTTTAAGGTTCTCACAGTGACAACTATGAAGAATGCTGTATTCTGTGATGTGACACTGCACAGTCTAACAGCAAGCTACTGATGTTTCAGAGCAATCCGCTGTCTCCACCTTCAAGGCAGAAGAATAAGCATGGCTGAAACTTCATTATTGTGATAAACACAGTCTACTTTCTTAATTAGGAAGTGAAATGAAAACATTCGATCTGTCCCATGTCACGTAACGAGTAACAAATCAGTCAACCACAGCAAATCAGATTGTGATCTTTGGCAGAAAGCAACCAGAGATTGGTAAATGCGTCTACAAAGCTAAGTTCATGTTGTAACAGGCAGATATGAAATCACAGTACACGGGGACATTAATGTAATGCACGACTGGTCGATTCAACTGTATTGACTACGTATAACAAACAAGAAATCCGTGTAATACTCTCTGTTCACTGGATACAGATCACAGTTGACTAACACATGGGGTATATAACATGCACAAAAACATTTCTGGGGGAACAGACACAGCCCAAATATTGTAGCCCCACTACATGGCAACCCATACCCTCAATTCACACTGCCAACCCTTCACGCACCACAAGCTTTAACACGTACATCATTAAGAATAGCAGTAACCTTTCTTACTTATTTTATTTTATGAAAGTTACAATTACATGGCAGTGAACAGGTTTTTAATTAACAGTAGTAGGTAAAGTAAGTAATAACAGCAACAAATAATAAGCGAAGATGGACAGTGGTATTGAAAATCAAGAAATATGAAATACGAATGCAAATTTAGTAATATCATCAGTTAATTTTGGCTATCTGAGGACAGATGGTGGCTTGTCTGAGGCCTTTAAACCCCTGTAAATACTTGCATTAAAGGAGATGATGCACTGACACACTTACAGATTAGACAACCCTGCAATGTCTCATAAACCTGTCTTATGGCTGAATTTCTGAACAACATTCCGATGATGATGGAGCTTATTAAAATCTGTATGATGAAGTATACACACATACTTTTCCATTTCCCACAGATATCCCATGTAGTGTTTCAAGCTCAGTCACCAACGCAAACTTTCAAGGTGAAACACTGAGTGTTTCGAAACTAAAACTGAATGTCTACAACTATGAAACATGTGAAGACCCATTCTACATAAAAAAACGGTGTGTGATGCTACCACTCCACTTTTTTTGGGACATTTAATTTTCAAACACAGTCTTACTACTTTAGAAGTGGCATGTCTATTTTTTTTTTTAACATGACTATGGAGCAGCAATGACTTAAAAACACACAGTGGGAATGGCATTCTATGTGTACAATTGCTACCAATATTCAAGCTTACAGAGGCTACAAAGACCACTTGGGACACTGCAATGCTGTTTTCCCATCATATACAACCCTAAAAGTGTAACAAACTGACAGCCACATCAACTATTGAATTCAACTGTGTTTTCTTCACACAACTAACACAGATTATACCGTTGATTTATGTCAGGCTATGGACATGAGCTATAAAGCAAGGAGACGGTGCAGAATGTGGTGTGTGAACGTAGTCACAGGCTTGCTGAGGATAATTTCATATCTAAACAAAATCCAAACATTTATCAGTAAAGTCAACCAACCTTCAGCAAGCACTCGTGCTACTGTAAACCTTGGTTAATTTGTTTGAATTACACCACCTGCTGATAGGGACATAAATGCGATGGCTAGCAGTGCTAACTGAATCCTTTTAGCACCAATCACGATATCTGTGTCCTTATTTTACCATTATGAAGTCTTCATTTACTAATCACAGGAGTAATGTAATGCACTCTATCAGCCACACGTGGACATCAGAACACAACTTTAATATAAAGTAACAGCAACACTCAACACCTGCAATATCAAAACCGCATCACCTACTTTTGTGTAGCATTACTGTTACGGTGTGATCAAATAAAGACAATGAATATTTTAAATAAAAATTATCTTGAAAGTAATTACATTGTGAGTGCTTTGATGCATAAACATTAACCCTTATCCTGCTAATGTGGAGAATATGGTGAGCTCCTAATAATGCCAGCAAATGGCACATGGGATTTAACTTGGCGTTTAAAGGGTTAAAGTCTGCATGTAGCAATGGAGCAGACTGCATACAGGTCAAGGATTCATATGTTAAGTTGGAAACTGTACTGTCCCCATTGAGGGCCCAAGACTTTCCTTTATCCCACCAGACACATGCTCATAAGTATTTTCATGAAGCATTATACCAATCAATGTTGCCCAACATATGAAGCTGAGAAAACCACTGTTAACATTAGAAACCAACGGGGAGTAATTCAGCAGATGTGATTATACAAAAAAGATGTCTCTCTATACTATATTGCTGTTAAAATAGTGCTTCCATAAATTCAATACAACCTTAAAGGTCCACACTGTCATGGAACTTCTGAACAAAAAATTCCTTCATGCTGCAAAATTCATATAAATCTATGTAAGTATGAACATGTACATTGCTTGGAACAATGTCTGAACTGATGAAATGAAGACTACAGTTCAAGCAACTGCCACAACATACCTGATTTCTTACTGAAATAACCAAATACAAAAAAGCTACAGGGCAACAGATAGCATACTTGAGCTCCACTGCTCCACACTGTTGAGACAGATGCCTTGTCAGTGTCATTGCATCATGACCTTCATGCTACTTAAAATGGGATTATTCATTCATAACTTCTGTGGGATGCAGTAACACAAACAAAAGCATTATCTTTGCTACAGGCAGATTGTTATTCCACACGCAGATATCTGTGGCACACGTACAGAACATAGTTCAAGATATCGAAAATCTGTGCTAAAATTGTATGAAATAATGATGTTACATTTCAACAAGGACATTAGGTAGTGCTAACCAGACTTTGCCAGCCCCAAGCAAACACCAAAAAGTGTTTTGTGAAAGCACATAAACCAGACACAAAGTCCGAACACAAGATCCCACTGTAATAACAAACTTATGCCAAGAACACAGGCAAAGCACGTAGAACTGAGACACTAAGGCATGTTCATGTAGCCATTATTGCTATGGAACAGCAGTAAGTATTAAATATTCTAAATGTGTTTGTATTCTCGCTTCCGTTATCTAGCCTGCAAAGTGCATGCACCAAATTGTCATCAGTGGCCTCTCTGGCTGTACCATATTTTTCCATATCATCTCATAAATGGCAAAAATGTTTGTCTTCATTTTCTCTGCAACCTTTGTCTGAAACACTTCTCATTCTAAGAATAATTCAGCGAGATATCATGAATGTACATACGCCTGCATGTAAAGTGCAAGTTTTTTTGTCAGATTTCAGTCAAACTCCAATTTTCAAACTGATTTTTGAACAATCATCAAGTATCAAAATTCATGAAAATCTGTTCAGTTGGAGCCCAGCTGTTCCATACAGACAGACAGACAATGACAAAGCTAACAGTCGCTTTTTTGCAATTTTGCGAATGTGCTTAAAAAAAATCTTCTGTTTATGTATCCCATGACTTGTTGGTTCACTCAACCGAGTGAAAGAGTGTATGTGACACATATATTGCCCAGCACTATATTAGCATTTATAGTGCCTTTCAGCACACCAATTTCATTCACTCTCCAAGCAAAGCACATATTTGCATTTCACAGTGTCAGTTGGATTTCAGTAGCCTGTATACAGAAAACTGCAAGACCACAATAACCGACAAAGGACCAGATGGAGGTGAAGAAGGTAACAGCATTTGAACTCCTTTCACAGTCAATGCAAACATGCTAGTTACATCCAGTATCCTGTTATATCCTCCCTCCAAATCTTTCAAATGTCCAACCAAATTGCAAAACTTCTGGGCAATGACATCTTGAAAAATTTTTAAGGAGGCTTGAACTTCATGACAACTAGCTTCCCCACATTTCCCAGTAAGCAATATGTTAAAAAAATCGAATATACAAGTGTTTTGTGTAAAATCTCAAGTGAAACTGCCTATAAACATCGTTGGGGATTTTGAATGCCAGGTTTACTGTATCTAAAGAAAAAAGTATGACTATGCTCAACTTTAACATCACAAATTGCAAAACCAGAATGGCCTTAAATTTGCAAGACCAACTCACCGGTAACTCTGAGGCAGTGGTAAGAGGCTGCGAGTCTGGCAACACAGCATTAGCAGCTGGTGCGGGAAGTGCAGCCAAATTAGCCACTACTGGCTGGTTACTGTGCTCCTCTTTGGCTGTCACAATGGCTACAGGTGTCACAGTACTGCTGTTTGTTGGAGTGCCACGACCTCCTCTTGGTTGGTTGCCACTGAAATATAATTCAAGTTCAGGTTGTCTATGTATTTTCCAACACTCAACACTTCACACATGCACAACATAAATGGGTTTAAATGCTTAAGCAGTCCCATGCCATAATTACGTGTCTGTTTATCCTATCAGTGCACTCTACAAGACAGACAGAGTTTGTGGACTGAAGAGAAAACAGAATAACCTTGGAAAGTAGTATTAGGTTATAAATAGCCATGCTATGTAGTCGGAATAAGTGACATCTGGGCCAGATGATCTTGGTCATCCTTATCCCTTAGCTGACAGGGGAAAGCATTTAAATTTTTGTGGATGATTTTTTAAAAACATTATCTGAACAGAAAAAGACAAAATTATGATATTAATGGCATTTTATAAAAAATAAAACACAGTTTAAGCAACAACAACTTAAAAATGCAGTAAATTTCCTCATTGCCTAAATAAACAAAATGAATTTCTAGGGGTGTTTTCCCACGTGCATTCCTGTTTGGTAAGACATGTAATTAAACAGGTAAACATGGTTATGATGTAGGCAGACACAAACAGCAAAACTTCCATTAACCCAATGCTAAACTTCAAAAACTACCTTATGATTTTCCTCACATGAACAGCAACACAAATTATACTACCTCACATTTTACTTACGCAACAATCACGCGGCAATTAAAATGTAATTACAAAATGCCAGAGGAATAAAACATGTGGTAGCAGAATCATGGGCTTAGAATACAATATCAATTAATTTTCTAAAATTTCCATACAGTTTTTAACATATGACACAAACTATCTGGAAGCTAGACATACTCAAATTGTCATCATGGACAACAGAAGCTTTAGCACATTGTAACAAAGGAGAGCTAACAGAAACCCAAACAGAAGGAAGAACATCTAAGGAGAACTGTCAGTCCAGAATTTCAAGCAGCGTAACACGTATGGAGCCAATACAACACGTTCATGTGGAAATGCAGAATACTGTGTCGTAAATTTACAGACATAAAGACACAAGTGAAATAACAATGAAGAAACACAGGATAAAGCACATGTATTTCAGCATGCTAATGACACAACAGTATTTTAATATTTTTATACTCATGCAATATAATCGACAATAAGCAAACAAAAAAAAAAAAAAAAAAAACTAACAACCACACCAAACAAAAAATTAATTTTTTTTTTTTTTTTTCTTTATTTAAAAATATAT